>JAESGP010000192.1_pt1 | contig 18161 bp, 18 predicted proteins | sample 9269741 | NCBI WGS metagenome assembly JAESGP01 (sample SAMN15720684, study PRJNA650882) | algae metagenome | isolation source: Desmonostoc vinosum HA7617-LM4 and co-occurring heterotrophs from cave wall | place: USA: Waikapalae cave, Hawaii | collected 2011-05-27
CTGTGGTTTTGTACCGGTACGCATACTATTCCTTTTCGGGGAGCCGCCCTGGCCGGGGCGGCTTTTCCTTTTTGTGGGTTGCTTGGTGCCATTGGATTCCCCTCCGATGGACGGTTAGTGGTTGCTGCCCGTGAGCAGCGGCGAGTTTCTGGAATTCCGCCGCAGCCACGCGGCGTGCGTGGCGGCGTGGGCGACGGCCTCGGCGAACGACCGTGTCTCGAACGGGCCGGGGGCATCGTCGGTGAGGCCGATCGACCACATGCCGTCATCACGCTGCACTATCGGCTGGTGCATCACGGCGCCTCGTTGACGGGGACGAAGCACCGGACACCATCCGGGCTGGTCAGCTCGCGCCACGCGGGTTCGGTGAAGCAGCCGTCGGCCGCCTCGGCCTCCAGCCAGTGACGCCGGTTGGCCCTCCGATCGGCATCAAAAGGGCAGCAGCCGAATGCGGCACCCACGGTAGCCAGCCCCAGCTCAGCCTGAGTCAGCGAACCGGCTACTATTCGGAAGGTCGGTCGCTTCTGATTGCCCTCGCTGACCCCTATTTTTACAGAGTTTGCGGAGCCAGAACGGTATCTTGGGCTAGGGTGGTAGCGGCCAAGCAGATTGTGGCGCTTTAGCTCGCGAAACTTGGTGGAACAGTGGCGTCGACCGCAGACCAACTGCGTGCCCGAACTGCGCTCCATCTCCCGTTCGCAAGCCACGCACCGGATGCGGTAGAAGTTTCCGTGGCAACTCGGGCAGCAGAAGGCCGAGCGCGGATTCTCCACGGGCGCGCCGAGCTTCAACCGGCACTTGCGGCAATAGTGAGCCAGCTTTGCTTCAGGCATCACGCCGCGCCCTTCACTCGAGAGCGCTCCCACGCCTCAAGCTCATCTTCGCGACGATACTTGCGACCGTTGATGACGATGGGCTTGGGGAATCCCAGCGTGGGATTGGCGTCCCAGCGCGCTAGCGTGCGCGTGGTGACTTCGTACCGAGAGCATACCCTACGGTCCGGAATGATCTGGTTGGTGGTGTCGCTTTGAGCGGTTGCAGACATTGGTGCTCCATGGCGTTCAATTTCCGATGGAGACCGGTGTGCCTCAGGGGCAGTAAGTATGAAATTTGACCTAAAAAGATTGTTTGGGGGTTAGGTCATACAACTCCTAGCTCCTCTTTCGCACGCTGCACAATGCCGGGAATTGTGCCGGGTGCAGGCGCCTCGCCAAACAGCGCCTCGCTTACGTCGATCATGAACCTCGCCAGCGGACCGTATGCCGAAACAGATGGCTTTCCGCCGCAAGAGATCCAATATTGGATCAGCGCAACGTATCCCCACTGCTGCCAGGGCTTGCGGTCGCCGACGTGTTCCTGGGCTTGCTGGTCGAGAAAATCGCGATATTTTCTCGCCCATCGTTCGATCGAATGCAGGCCATCCAGCAATCCCTGGTGAACGCCGAGAAACTGGCGCACGAACTCGAGCTGCCGCATTTCCGGCGGCGCCACATTTCTAAGATCGCCAAAGGCGCCGAGCAGCTTTTTGCTTTCCTGCATGTTCGCCTCGATGCGACCCCACGCCTCTCGCATCTCTGCATGATCGACTTGGTCTACCGTTTTCCAATGCGCGATAAGGGCTGCGGTACCGTCGAACCAATCTTTGAATTCCTCGGGCGTGGGGCGTTTCAATTTCGGCAGCATTTCCGCCAGTCGTGCGCATTGTGCAGAGGTTATGAACGGCGTCTCCGGGCGCGCGGCTGCTTCCGCATCATCTTCCGGCTGCATGCGTTCTCTCATTTTGCGTCCCTTAGCTGGACCACATTGGTGGCCGACTTCCCGGACACGATTGTCTGGACATGCCGCGCCCACGCTTCCAAGGCCGTACGCTTCTCCTCGGCGAATGAGTGGCGCTGATATACACCGACCACGCCGCGGAACGTCCCGCTCTTGTGATTTAGGACCTTCTCGATGACCGGAAGCTGAATCTGAAGCCGCGCCATGCCGGACGCCATTGTGCGGCGGAGATCATGGAACACCCAAGCGGGCAGGGGCTTGCCTTCGTTTGCCTTGGCAACGGCCGCATCGATCCGGGCCTTGGCCCGCGAGAAGCCCGTAACGCGCCCATCGTTCCGGCCGACGAATACGAAGTCACCGGCGGTCTTGATGCGGTGCAGCTTGTTGATGATGTCGACCACGGCGTCGCTCAACGGAACGGTGTGCTGCTCGTCGTTTTTGACGCGGGAAGCCGGAAGCGTCCAAAGCTTGGCCTCTAAGTCGAGTTCGCTCCAGCGCATACCCGCGACCTCGCCCTCGCGCTGGCCGGTCAAGATCATCAACTGGATGATGACTCCGAACGGCCATCCGTCGCTCTCGGCGGCGTTCCATGCCAGCTTAATCTCATCGTCGGTTAGGACGCGATCGCGCGCCGTCTCTGACGCAGGAGGCTCGATACCGGCGCAGGGCGAGGCCGCAATGATGTCTCGCGACACGCCCCAATTGAACAGTTTGCGGACGGCAGCTAGCGTCCTGTTTGCCATGATCGGCGCGCCGCGATCGTGTATCTCGTCCAGAAGATGGATAATGTCGCGCTTGGCAATCTCCTGGATTTTGCGGCCGCGCCAGCGACCAACCACCCCGCCGCCGTTTTCGATCAATTTGGCGGCATCGTCCGGATCCGGCTTCAGTCCAAGAATGCGGCCCGTCTCCAGCCACGCATCCGGCTTGCCTTTCGCAACGGCCCGCGGCTTGGAATAGCGCTCGATGAATTCACGGGCGACGTTTTCAAATAGATCGCGCTGGGCGCGGAGTTCATCGGCAGCCTTCCGCTTGGCATCGGCTTTGGCATCCTGCTTTTCACGGGCGGGATCGCGCCCTTCGGCTACTGCCCGCAATGCCTTGCCCCCGACATCACGCGCAGCCTTCAGGGAGATGGCCGGGTAGGCCCCGATGGTCACCTTGCGCGGCTGGCCGGCCCAGCGGTACCGAACCGCCCAGGAGAGGGCCTTGGAGGGCTGGCGGACTAGGTAGAGCCCGTTGAGCAACCCGTCGGGGATTTCCTGCCTTGATGCGGGCGCGGCGGCCTTCTCGAGTGCCTCGATGCGCTTGTCCGTGAGAGCTTTCACCATCAGTCTTTCCCTCCCGGGGTAACGACAGGGTAACAGTTACCCCGCGTCTTGGAGTGTTACCCCATGTCCTAGACAATAGTGGACAAATGGCTCATCTGCAATGGTTTCAAGGCAGAAGGCAGGGTGAGATGTCCTGATTTGTCAGCGTTATGCAGCCCCGATGATTGACTGTAAATCAGCCGCCGTATGGCTTCGAAGGTTCGAGTCCTTCCTTCCCCACCAGCCTTCGCTTGCTCTGCAAGCTACGGCTCGGCAAGCCCCCTCGTAGCGAAGGCTGCCGCGGCGAAGCCCGAAGGGCGTAGCCGGGCTTTGTGCTATTGTCCTCGCTCGGCGAATTTCAATTGCATCATCAAGTCGGGCGGTCGCGCCTGATGCCAATCGAGCGGTGCCTGCGAACGCAGCGATCGTCAACAGCTCTCGACAGGAACATTTGCGATCAACCGCCGTTGATGGCGAGACCAGAAATACGGGAGACGGCCATGGCGAGACCGATCATCTTCCTTGGGGCCATTGCTTTGATATCCACGCTGACCGGCCCGGCCGCAGCGCAGCACGTCATCAGCAATCCGGGCTGGTGTGCCCAGTTTTATCCGAACGCCAATTGCCAGAATTACGGCCGGGGCAATCCCTACACCAGCTCCGGCTGGCGGCGTTCCTATAATTCGTCCTATGGCTACCGGGGACACCCCCGTTACTACGGGACTCATCGCCACCGCCACCACGTGGGACGGGCCAACCTGAGCACCTCCTATTGGTGAGACCAATCCAGTCAGGCCGTTGCGATCGCCGCCTTTTTGGATTTCCGCAAGCTCTCTCGCCCCGTCAAGAGCAACAGTGCCACAATCGCTGGCAGACTTCTCGCTGCGTCAGCATGGGGCCCTTGGTCAGCCATTCTGACCGTCGCGGCGCCGCGTCCGGCCTGGCGCCGCTCGCCGCTCCACCCCACGGCTTGATTCAGATCAACACCCGCAGACGCATCAGCGACTGATCTGGGGCGGCTTGCGCGTTCGCGTGCCGTCATTTTCCAGCCATGTCCTGCGATGGCATCTCCGCCATCAGTCTTCCTGCGCCGCTAATCCCTCGAGGTCTGTCGTCATGCAGTTCGCGAGAAATGGTGGAATTGGTTCGATACCGAAGGCCGCCGGCGGGATCGTCCGGATGGCGTGCACGCGGCTGGGCGAGATGGGCAAGGACCCGGCGCCCGTCCTCGCGAAGGCGGGGATGACGGCGCAACAGGCCGGCAACCCGGCGATCTGGCTCGAAGTGCGAAGCCAGATCAAACTGCTGGAATTGGCCGCCGCCGAACTGCAGGACGACCTGCTCGGCTTCCATCTGGCGAAGAGCTTCGATCCCCGCGAGATCGGGCTCCTGTATTACGTCATGGCGTCGTCGGACCGGCTTGAGGACGCGCTGCAGGGCGCCGAGCGTTACAGCCGCATCCTGAACGAAGGCATCCGCCTGCGCTTCAGCCTGCAGGATCGCGCCGCGACGATTGCGCTCGACTACGTCAATGTCGATCGAAAGGCCGATCGGCACCAGATCGAGTTCTGGCTGGTGGCGCTGGTGCGCATCTGCCGGCAGGTGACGGACACGCGGCTGGCGCCGTCGCAACTGAAGATGAGGCATGTGCGAAGCGAGACGCCGGAGGAGTTCAGGGCGTTCTTCGGCTGCGACGTCGAATTCGGCGCTGATGCCGACGCGGTGTCATTTCCGGCGCAGCTTGCCGAACTTCCCGTTGCCGGCCGCGACGAATACCTCAACGAACTGGTGCGGCAATTCGCGGAGGAGGCGCTATCGCGCAAATCCTGCGACCGGCCGGTGCTTCGTGCGAAGGTCGAGGAAACGCTGCCGGGATTGCTGCCGCACGGCAAGGCCGTGGCATCGGAAGTGGCGCGGCGGCTGGGGATGAGTTCGCGAACCCTGTCGCGCAAGCTCGGCGAGGAGGGGACATCCTTCGCCGAAATCCTCGACCAGCTTCGCTCGGTGCTTGCCAAGCACTATCTCGACGACGAGTCGCTGCCGGTTTCCGAAATCGCGTGGCTGCTCGGCTATCGCGAGGTGTCCTCGCTGACGCATGCATTCAAGCGATGGACCGGCACGACGCCCCGGCAGTTTCGCTCGCTCGAGGCGGGAGCGGTCTGAACGACCCGCCGGTCGCCTGGCTCAGTCTGCCGCCGTCTCCGGCAGCGCTTCGCCGGGAATATAAAGCCGGATCGGACGGATCTCGTACACCGCGCTCGGATTGACGCGGCGCAGGTCGCGGGCAATTCCGATCGCTTCCGCCTCGTCGGCGCAATTCAGCACATACAGTCCGAGCAGCTGCTCCTTGGTCTCGGCAAACGGCCCATCGAGCACCATGCCGCTGCCCGGACCGCGCAAGGTGCGGGCATCCGCCGTCGCACCGAGCCGCGCCGCCGGCCCCAGCAGCTTTTTCGCGTTGAGCCGTTCGTGCACTTGAAGCAGGTCGGTCATCAGCGCCGCGTCCTCTTCCGGCGTCCAGGACGTGACCTCGGCTTCGACGTGATAGGCCAGCATGGCGTAGAGCATCGATATCTCCCTTATGCGCGCCGGATCGGCGGCCCTCCCGAGGACGATCCGCCGCGGCCGATCCCGACAACGCGACAGCCGACGAAACCGTCCGGAAACACGATAAACCCGAACGTCCTTGAACGCGCCGCATCGGGCCCACGACTGATGAGCAGAACGCGTGCCAACGCGCACCATTTACGGAGACGGTCATGCGACGCAAGCCAGCCACGATCATTTGCGATGCTGCCAGGTCCCATGCCGGGTCCTGCGCGACATCGTCGCAGGCCGGCGATTGGCACGACGTCTCCGGCCATCACCGCTACTACGGTGCGTCGGCCACCAATGGCGGCGAGCAGATCGTCGAAACCCGCCGCGGCCCGCGCCCGCGCTTCGTCAACCTCTGTGGTTTCTAAGGCATCCCATCAGACGAGACATGCCTCCATAAGGACATGCCCCCATAAGAAAGGCGCGGCAGGATTGCTCCCGCCGCGCCCCAACTTCGTGCTCGCTGGTCCAGGGCTGAGAGCGCCCCGATGCCAGGCTCTGTACTCAAAAGCCTAGCGGGCGATCCCAGCGAGGTGACAGCGCTTGGTATAAGACACTGGATCACCTCCTTTCGTTGTTAGTGGAAACATCAATATAGGCAGCGAATCAGCTCCTGTTAAGGCCCGAACCGGCTGCAACCGGCCGTCATACCCCGCGCAGGCGGGGTATCCAGTACGCCGCGGCTTCTCGGTCCGTTCACTTCTGCCTCTGGAATACTGGATCCCCGCCGGAGCCTGTCATCGGGCGGCCATTCGGCCGACCCGGTGGCGGGGACGACGACTGAGCGCGGCATCGCGATCTTGCGGCAACGGGCCGTGGAACAGGGCCTTGTGGGCTTGCACGAGCAGGCCGGCCGGGCGGGTTGAGGCTGCCATCACGGCGTGTTAGGTCAACGCCAGCGCGGGTGTAGCTCAATGGTAGAGCAGCAGCCTTCCAAGCTGAATACGAGGGTTCGATTCCCTTCACCCGCTCCAGCCTTCGCTCGCAAGGCGAGGGAAGGCTGCCGCGCCGAGGCCCAGCGGGCGCAGGCGGATTCGTGGCCGCGAGCTACGGCTAGCATGGACACTACCGGCAAACGACCTGCGCAGCGTTGAGGGTGGTGTTGTAGTCGACCATCGTGGTCCTTACCCTGAGCCAGGCCCCGATGCGTGCGCCAAGGTAGAGCGCGTACCTCTGCACCAGCCCGACATTGAGCAACTCCATGGCTTCGAAAAAAATACGGTCGGCATCGGCGCGCGTCGGCGCTTCGGGGTGGGGATCGTTGACCGCAATCTGGCGGCACAGGTAGTCGTGAATGACGCCGGCGCGGCCGTAGCTTCCCCAGACCGGCAGGATCCACCACAACCATCGTGGAATGGAAGGGCCGTCGGTGACGAAGTCCTTCGTAACGCGGATGACGCGACCGGAGCCGCGGCCTCCGACCTCATAGACGAGGGGCTCTGCCAGGCGCCACAAGCGCCAGCCATACTTTGCGTTACCGGAGAGATGCGTAATCGTCAGTTCGCTCGTGAATGCGCCCACAGCCCTTCCTCCCCTTGCTCAAACCAAATTAGCGATCCCGTCCGTTGATGATGCGAGGACGCTAGGGGAGATCAGCTTCCCGGACTGTGATGAACGTCACCAAGCTAGGGGCTCGCAGGGCGCGCCCTTAAGTCCAGGTGTTGCCGGCCGCGGATCATCTTCATGACCTACATCGACACCATGCCGCTCTGCGCCGGCGCAAAGCCCGAGGTAAAGGGGCGCGAGAGGCTTGTTGATCTATCTCAAGCCTGCGAGCATCAGGGTCCAGAATCTGTCGCGGATTGGCTCGAAGTTCCCCAGGCTTGAAGAGCAGGCGAATGGCCGAAGCAACCATGGGAAGCGCAAGGTTCTTTCGCCGAAGCGGACCGTATCCTCTTGCGGTCGTCGTGGGAGCGGCACGCGGGGTTGCCAGCGAGCGCGATCTGCTCGTCGAAGGCGTGGCGCCCCTGCAGACGGCTGGTCCCAACGAGGTGAGCTTTCTGGATAATCGGCGCTATGCATCGGCGCTGGACCAGACTTTGGCCGGTGCCGTGATCGTGCATCCCGACATGGAAGCGCGTGTGCCGGCCATGTCGGTGGCGATCGTCACGCCGGAGCCATACGCGGCGTGGGCGCGTGTCGCGTCCCTGTTCCATCCGCTGCCGCCGGTTTGTCCCGGTATTCACCCGTCCGCCATCGTCGCGGAGGAAGCGCTCGTCGATCCTTCGGCGGAGGTCGGACCGCTGTCGGTCATCGAGGCGGGGGCGGAGATTGGACCTGGCTGCCGGATCGGCGCCTACGCCCATATCGGAAGTGGGGTGATCGTGGGGCGGGACTGTCGCATCGGGTCACATGTGAGTCTGAGCCATGCGATCCTGGGTGCGCGGGTCTACGTCTATCCCGGTGCGCGAATTGGGCAGGAAGGGTTTGGATTTGCCTGCACGCGCGATGGATTTCTATCGGTCCCGCAGCTTGGCCGGGCCATTCTGGAAGATGACGTCGAGGTCGGCGCCAACACGACGATCGATCGGGGATCTTCGCGGGACACGGTGATCGGCGCCGGCTCCCGTCTCGATAATCTGGTGCAGATCGGCCACAACGTGATCCTCGGCCGATGCTGCGTGATCGTGGCGCAAGTCGGTATTTCCGGTTCAACCGTGCTTGAAGATTTTGTCCGCGTCGGCGGGCAGGCGGGGATAGCCGGGCACGTTCGGATCGGTCAGTGTGCGGAGATCGGAGCGCAGGCGGGCGTCATGTCGGATATGGCTGCCGGCGCCAAGATGGTTGGAAGCCCTGCACAGCCAATGAAAGAATTCTTCCGACAAATTGCCACGCTCAAAAGGATGGCAAGGAATCGGGGGGATTGACGGGCGGTTCTGTTGAGCGGCGAGCAGGGGGAGCTTGACGTGCGTTTATTGTCCAATCTGCTGCGAGGCTTTATCCGCCAGGGCACGCTGCGCGTTCGCGACGCCGAGGGAAAGGTCCATGTCTTTGGCGAACGCCAGCCCGGGCCCGACGTCGCCATCCGCCTCCACGATCGCAAGCTTTACACCAGGCTGTTCATCAATCCGGAGCTCTATGCCGCCGAAGCCTATATGGATGGCAGCCTGACGCTGGAGGACAGTTCCGAAATCCACGACTTTCTACTGCTGTTCTCCGTCAACCGGGCCGGGCTTTATTCGTATGGCTCGCAGAAGCTGATGCGGCGGGTGTGGCGCGGCTTGCGCCGCTGGCACCAGGCCAATCCGATCGGGCTCGCCGCCGCCCATGCCCGCCACCACTACGACATCTCGACCGAACTCTACCGACTGTTTCTCGACGACCAGATGCAATATTCCTGCGCCTATTTTCGCGATCCCGAGCATGAAACGCTCGAACAGGCGCAGCGCAACAAGCTGATCCACGCCACCAGCAAGCTGCAACTGAAGCCCGGCATGAATGTCGCCGAAATTGGTTCCGGCTGGGGCGGCTTTGCCATTCACCTGGCGCGCGAAACCGGCGCCCATGTCACCGCGGTCAATGTTTCGCCTGAGCAGATCAAGGCCGCGCGCGTTCACGCCGAGGCTGCCGGCGTTAGCGATCTCGTCGAGTTTCGCGAACTGGACTATCGGCAGCTCACCGGCCAGTTCGACCGGGTGGTATCGGTCGGCATGATGGAGCATGTCGGCATCGGGCATTTCGACGAGTATTTCCTCAAGATCCGCGAGCTGTTGGTGCCTGACGGCTACGCCTTCATTCACTGCATCGGCCGGATGTCGCAGCCCGGCACCACCGGCCCCTTCATCCGGAAATACATCTTTCCGGGCGCCTACGTGCCGGCGCTATCCGAGACTTTCGCGGCAACGGAGCGCTGCGGTCTCTGGTGTTGCGACATGGAAGTGCTGCGGCTGCATTATCGCTACACGGTGAAGCACTGGCGCGAGCGCTTCGCCCAAAATAGAGCCCGTGCTGCCGAGATCTATGACGAGCGGTTCTGCCGGATGTGGGAGTTCTATCTCGCGGCCGTCGAACTCGAATTCCTGCATGGCTCGCACATGGTGTTTCAACTGCTGCTGTCGACCAGGCGCGATGCCGTCCCGATCACGCGCGATTTCATGATCGACTTCGAGCGGGCGGCATGGGCGAAAACGAACGGCTGAAACACGCAGGGGCGACATTCGGCGCAACGGGCCCGGCGAATGAAGTCAGTCATCGCCGGCTGGATTGGCGCTCCCGCATGGGTCGCGTGAAGTCGCGAATATGCGCGATGAAGCGTTCAACGCCGGGACTCAATGTTCGGTTCTTCAGCGTTACGATGGCTACAGACCACGGCCTCACCGGCAAATTGACCGGCAACACTTTCAGCGCGAACCGATCGGCGTGCAGGCGCGCGACCGAACTCGGGAAGGTCGCGATGAAATGGCCTGACGCGAGCATGTTGGTCCGAAGGTGAACCGACAATGTCATCAGGCTGATCCGGGGCGGCCTCAGTCCACGCGCCCTGAATGCTTCCGAGACAATCGTATGCGGCCCGGTGTCGGGCGCGGCCAGTATCCAGGGCTCGTCGACCAGTTCTGCCAGATCGATCTTCCGGCGACGGGCCCATCGACTGCGTACTCCGGCTGCGACGACCAGGTGGTCATCGAACAGGACTTCCACATTCAGGTCGTCCCCGTGGCCGTCGTCCGCGCGGGACATCAGAGAGAGTGCCACGACCAGATCGAATTTTCGCTCGCGCAAGCCCGGCAGTTCCAGGGTCGCGGTGCTGATCTGGTCCACGTTCAGGACGACGCGCGGATATTTCTCCGAAAAGCTTTCCAGAATGGGCGGCAGTATCGCGGCGATGGATTCCGGGCATCCGATCCTCAGTTCACCTGCCGTCGGATCGGCCAGGAATTCGATATCCCTGATGCACTGCTTCAGTTCATCGAACACGGCAGCACTGCGTCGGAACAGCGCGCTGCCGTACATGGTCGGCTCTACCCCCTGTGGCCGTCGATCGAGCAGCCGCACACCAACCGCGTGCTCGAGGTCGGCGATCGCGTCCGAAACGGCGGGCTGGGAAACTCCAAGGTGTTGAGCCGCCTTGGACATGCTGCCGCGCTCGACGGCCGTGAAAAACGCGTACAGGTCCCGCAACCGGAGCCTGCAGCCAATCTGACTTTCCCAGTCGATCTTGCGGGGCATAGCCAACGCTTATAGCCATAAAGGCAAATAGCTCATTCCTCATATATCGGAGCCGGCCTAGCATCGCAATCGGCCGGGCCTTGCGAGAGGCGAGGATCGCAGCGGTCGGCTGATGCAACAGGGAAAACCGACCATGCGAACCCGGAGAATGTTTCTGGCGTCGTTTGCCTTTGCTGCCGCCTTCGCAAACGCAGCTTTCGCAGCCGAACAGGCCTATCCGTCACGGCCGATCACGATGATCGTGCCGTTCGCGGCGGGCGGGCCGACCGATACAATCGCGCGCATCCTGGCTGAGCATATGCGGGTGTCGCTGGGCCAGCCGGTCATTCTTGAAAACGTGACAGGTGCTGCCGGCAGCATCGCTGCCGGCCGGGTCGCCCGCGCGGCAGGCGATGGCTACACGCTCGTCATCGGTGTCTGGGGCACTCATGTCTTGAATGGCGCGATCTATCCGCTTTCGTACGATGTCTCGCGGGATTTCGAGCCGATCGCGCTCGTCGCGAGCAATCCCATGGTGATCGTCGCCAGGAAAACCATGCCGGCAAACGACCTGCCGGGCCTTATCGGGTGGCTGCAGGCAAACCCGGACAAGGCCTCGGTGGGGACGACCGGTGCCGGCGGCGCATCGCATATCGCCGCAATCCTGTTCCAGAGGGAAACGGGCACGCGATTTCAATTTGTGCCTTATCGTGGTCTCGCCCCGGCGATGCAGGATCTGGTGGCCGGCCAGATCGACGTGATGGTCGATAACCCCGCTACGTCGCTGCCTCAGGTCCGTGCCGGCACTATCAAGGTCTACGCTGCCACGGCAAAGGCTCGCCTGGCTGCCGCGCCCGATGTTCCGACGGCGGACGAAGCCGGATTGCCCGGGTTCAACGTCTCGCAGTGGACGGGGCTGTGGGCGCCCAAGGGCACCCCCAAGGACGTGATCGCCAGGCTCAATGCGGCGATCGTGGAGTCGCTGGCCGACAGGAACGTCCTCACGCGCCTTGCCGATCTCGGGCAGTCCATTCCGTCGCGCGATCAGCAGACACCGGAAGCGCTGGGCGCCTACCAGAGGGCCGAGATCGAGAAGTGGTGGCCGATCGTCAAGGCGGCGAATATCAAGGCAGACTGAGGCCGAGCCCAGGAAGGCTTGCCATCTGAAGGGGTGCTCCAGAAGCCAAATTCACGCTACACCTTGAGCCTTGCGCAGCGAGCCGTCCCGAAGGATGCTCGCGCCCTTCGCAAGTCTGCTCAAGGTACCCATCATGTCCGTCGACACCCAGTCCGCCACCGACCGTCTCATGCGTTTCCTCGCCGTCGAGGGCGTGACCGGCAAGGAGGCGGCGATCGGGCGCGAGCTCAGCGCGGCGCTGCAGGAGAGCGGGGTGCCGGCGAGCGCGATCCGCCTCGACGATGCCAACACGCGCATTCCCGTGCCGACCGAGACCGGCAATCTCATTGTCGATCTGCCCGGCCGCGGCGCCATGCACAACCAGCCGCGGATCATGTTCATGACCCACATGGACACCGTGCCGCTGTGCGCCGGCGCGAAACCAAAGCTGAAGGGGCGCAAGATCGTCAACGAGGCGAAGACTGCGCTCGGCGGCGACAACCGTGCCGGCTGCGGCGTGCTCGTCACGCTGGCGGCCGAGCTTGCGAAACAGCAGCTCGATCATCCACCGATCACGCTGCTGTTTTGTGTGCGCGAGGAAAGCGGGCTCTGGGGCGCGCGCCACGTCAAGACCGCCGAGCTCGGCTCGCCCACCATGGCGTTCAACTATGACGGCGGCGCGGCCTCCAACGTCACGATCGGCGCCGTCGGCGCGGACCGCTGGCAGGTCGAGATTTTCGGCCGTGCCTCGCATGCCGGCGTCGCACCCGAGCGCGGCATCAGTTCGACCATGATCCTCGCGCTGGCGCTTGCCGACGTGAAGGCCGGCGGCTGGTTCGGCAAGGTGGTGAAAGGCAAGCGTCAAGGCACCAGCAATGTCGGCCCCGTGACCGGCGGCGAGGGTCGCCCCGCAGGGGACGCCACCAACGTCGTTACCGACTATGTGCATGTGCGCGGCGAAAGCCGCAGCCACGATGCGAAGTTCTTCAAGGAGATCACCAAAGCCTACAAGGCGGCGTTCGAGAAGGCCGCCAAGCGCGTGAAGAACAGCGACGGCAAGTCGGGCCGCGTCAAGTTCAAGGCCGAGACCGACTATTATCCGTTCCGCATGAAGGACAGCCTGCCGGTGGTCAAGCGCGCGGCCGCAGCCGTGGAAAGCATCGGCGCCACGCCGAACATCCGCTCCGCCAATGGCGGGCTCGACGCCAACTGGATGGTCCGCCATGGCGTCCCGACGGTGACGTTCGGCGCCGGGCAGAACGAGCCGCATACGATCAACGAGTGGATCAATCTCGACGAATATGACCGGGCGTGTGCACTGGCGCTACAACTCGCGACGATGCGGTGAACATCAGGTGTCCGGGTTGAGAAGGCGGCACGTCTGATGCGCATCATCTATTTGGGCCTCGGTTGGGTGATGGTCGCGCTCGGCGTGATCGGCCTCGTGGTGCCGCTAATGCCGGGGGCCGTGTTTCTGATCGTCGCCTTGTGGTGCTTTGCGCGCTCGTCGCCCCGTTTCGAGGCGTGGCTGCTCGATCATCCGACCCTGGGCAGGCCGCTGCGGGACTGGCGGGCCGCGGGAGCCATCCCGAGGCCGGCCAAGGCGATGGCTTGTGCGGGAATGTTGATCGGGTTTGTCGTGTTCTGGTACAGCGTCGATCCGTCGCTGCCGCTTGCCGCAGGCGTGGCAGTGGCGTTTCTCGCCTGCGCCGGCTACGTCGTATCGCGTCCGGCGATGGCCGATGAGGACTCCTCAGCCTAGCGGTCGGTTTTCAGCATGTGACGAGGCGCGGTCTGCGCGGCCGGTTTCTTTGCGCGCCATAGTTGAGAGACTACAAGAAAGCACCAATGTCGTGAAATTTCGAGGCTGAACATACGCTTGACTAACCATGTCGCAGAGAACGCGCAGACTCGTCACAAAATCAATCCGATTGGGACACAATGTTGGCGAGCAGCGCTGAAACGCTGACCACTCGTCCTTTCAGGACACAACAACCATCATACAGACTAGGCAGGGGGCTGCGATGCGGGCTGGGTTCAACAATCATTGGCGTATGGGACAGGCGTCCGGGCAGGGGGCCCGCGATGCTGTGCGCCGATTCTTCAACACGCCCCGGCGCAGCGCTGCGATGGCACTGGCGGTTGCCGCCTTGGCAGGTTCGGCGCTGTCGGCCCGGGTCTACGCGGCGCCTCCGGCCAGCAACGAAATCCGCGTTGGCATCACCGCTCCCTTGACTGGCCCGGCGTCCGCTTACGGCGTCATCGCCAAGGTCATGGCGGCCTATGCGGACAAGGTCAACGCCGAGGGCGGCATCAACGGCCGCAAGCTCAATCTCGTCGTCTATGACGACGCCTACGATCCCAACAAGGCCATGGAGATGACGCGCAAGCTCGTCGAGGAGGATCAGGTCCTCCTGACGATGGCGACCGTCGGCACCAACACCAACGCCGCGATCCAGCCGTACCTGAACTCGAAGAAGGTGCCGCAGCTGTTCGCCCTGTCGGGCGCGGCGGCCTGGGACCAGCCGCGCGAGTTTCCGTGGACCATGGGCTTTCTCCCGAGCTACACGGCTGAAGCCCAGATTTTCGGGCAGTATCTGCTGGAGACCCATCCGCGCGGCAGGATCGCCGTCCTCTATCAGGACGACGGCATGGGCAAGGAATATCTGAAGGGCCTGAAGGACGGCCTCGCGGGCAAGATGCCGATCGTGGCCGAGGCCGCCTACAAGGTCTCGGATACGACCATCGATCCGCAACTCGCCAAGCTCAAGGCCTCGGGCGCCGACGTCTTCATCGAGTTCACCACGCCGAAATTCGCGACCATGGCGATCCGGCGCATCGCCGAACTCGGCTGGAAGCCGCTGCATTTCATCCCGACGATCGCCAATTCCTATTCGGCCGTCATCCAGCCCGCGGGTCCGCAAAATGCGGAGGGCGCGTTGTCGGTGGCGTACCGGCTGGAGGGAGAAGACGCGGCGGGCGCCGGCGAGGTGGCATTCCGCGAGTGGAGCGCGTTCATGCAGCGCTACGTCCCGAGCGTGAGCAAGGTCAACGGCCAGGCCGTTCTCGGCTATCTCGTCAGCAGGACGCTGGTCGAGGTCCTGAAGAACTGCGGCGACGACCTTTCGCGCGAGAACGTCATGCGGCAGGCCCGCGGCCTGAAAGGCCTGCAGCTTCCCATGATGGTGCAGGGTATCCTGCTCAATACCAGCGCGCTGGATCATGCGCCGATCGAGCAGATGCGGATGATGCGTTTCACCAACGGCCAGTGGCAGCACTTCGGCCCGGTGCGAAGCGGCATCGATCCGGGCACCGTCAGCGATTCCTTCAAGACGATCTTCAAGTACGGCACCGCCACCAAGCGTGACCTCGCGAACCAGCTCAACGCCAATACCGTGAGCCTGATGACCGGTTCGTTCGGCAGCACCTACGCCCAGGTCGGCGCGGATATGGCCTCGGCGCTCGACAGCGGCACCAGCCTGCGGATCCTGCCCGTGATGGGCCGCGGCTCCGTCCAGGCGATCTCCGACATCCTGCTGCTGAAGGGCGTGGACGCCGGCATCGTGCGCAAGGACACGCTGGCCTATCTCGACCGCAAGGACTTCGCCAAGGACATCCGCAACCAGTTCGTCTACGTGGCCAAGATGTTCAACGAGGAAATGCACGTGATCGCGCCGCGGACGATCGCCAGCATGAAGGACCTCGACGGCAAGACCGTGGTGGTCGATCTGCCCGACAGTTCCACCTTCGTGACCGCGATCAACGTGTTCGAACGGCTCGGCATCCGGCCGCATCTGATCTATCAGGAGCCGCGGCTCGCGGTCGACATGCTGCGCAAGGGCGAGATCGACGCGATCGTGGCGATCGAAGGCAAGCCGTTGCAGTGGCTGAGCCAGATCAACGACCGCAACCTGCATCTGGTCCCGGTCGAGTACGCCAAGCCGCTGCAGGAGGAGTATCTGCCCTCCAAGCTTTCCTCGGCGGACTATCCGAACCTGGTGCCGGAGGGCAGGCCCATCGAGACGATCGCGGCCGAGGCGCTGCTGGCGTCGTACAATTGGGCGCCGAACAGCGACCGCTACCGGCGCCTGTCGCTGCTGGTGGAAACGATGTTCGACAAGATCGGGCAACTGCAGCGGCCGCCGTTCCATCCGAAGTGGAAGGAACTGGCGCCGCGGGCGACGGTAGCCGGCTGGACCCGCTTCAAGGCGTCGCAGGACTGGCTCGACCGCAACATGCCCGTGGGTGCGGCGGTGTCCGCGGCATCGGGCGCGGCGCCGGCACCTGCGCCTGCGCCGTCGGCTGCAGCCGAAATGTCGCCGCAGCAGCGCGATCCGCTGTACCGCGAATTCCTGGAGTGGCGGGCCAGCCGCGCCAAGGCCAGCGGCACCCGGTAAGGCACGCCAAGATACGGGCGCGCGCTGTCACGGCGCGCGCCCGCTTCATTTCGGCGACGGAAGCAGTCTTTCCGGTTGTCGTGTGCCAATGCTGCGCGTGAAAGCCGCATTTCGGCGCCTGTTCCCTGACCCCTGATCCTTGCCACCTCCATCCACCTGCGCGCAGGGCGGATGGCGGGCGGATGGCGTCATGCCGGGAATGCAGGGCTCAACGGCGCAAAATAGTGTATCGGCTGGATGTCGCACCGCGCCCGGCAGGTCCGCGCGCCACCAATCAAGATTCGGAGGAAGTTCATGTCGGCTCTGCCACTTTCGGGCATCAAAATTCTCGACCTGACGCGGGTGCTCGCAGGCCCCCTGTCGGCGCAGATGCTGGCCGATCTCGGCGCGGAAGTGATCAAGATCGAACGCCCCGGCGGCGGCGACGACGCCCGCGCCTTCGGTCCGCCTTACCTGGCCGACCCCGAGGGGAAGGCGAACAACAACAACTCGTTCTATCTGTGCGCCAACCGCGGCAAGAAGTCCGTCACCGTCAACATCGCCACGCCCGAGGGGCAGGACATTGTCCGCGAACTCGCCAAGACCTGCGACGTGATGATGGAGAACTACAAGGTCGGCGATCTCAAGCGCTACCGGCTCGACTATGAATCGATCAAGGCGCTCAACCCCGGGATCATCTACTGCTCGGTGACCGGCTTCGGCCAGACCGGCCCCTACGCGCCGCGCGCCGGCTACGACGCGATCCTGCAGGCGATGGGCGGGCTGATGAGCGTCACCGGCCACCTCGACGGCGAGCCCGGCGCGGGACCGATGAAGGTCGGCCCCTCCATCGTCGACTACATGACCGGCATGAACTCCTCGATCGGCATTCTGGCCGCGCTCTACCATCGCAAGGCCAATGGCGGCGAGGGGCAGCATGTCGACGTCTGCCTGTTCGACACCGTGATCGCCTCGCTGTCGCACTACGCGCAGATCTTCCTCGTCAACGGCCAGACGCCGCCGCGCCGCGGAACCTGGGGCAATGGCGGCATGCCCGCCGGCGTGTTCCGCTGCACCGATGGCGAACTGATGCTGGTGGTCGGCAATGACGGCCAGTTCCAGCGCACCTGCGCGGTGCTGGGCGCGCCCGAACTCGCGACCGACAAAAGATTCCTCAAGAACAACGACCGCGTCGTGCACGGCAAGGAGATCATGGCGATCTTCGCCGGTCACTTCCTGAAGAAGCCCGTCGCCTACTGGCTGGGAGAGCTGGAGAAGGCCGGCGTGCCGTCGGGCCCGATCAACGATTTCTCGCAGGTGTTTTCCGATCCGCACGTGCAATCGCGCGGCATGCGGGTCAAGGTCAACCACCCGTTCGAACCCGCGCTCTCGCTGATCCGCAACGCCATCACCTTCTCCGGCACCCCGGTAAAAGACTATCGCGCCCCGCCGCTGCTCGGCGCCGATACGAAGGACGTGCTGGCGACGATCGGTTACGACGACGCCAAGCTGGAACAACTGAAGGCGCAGAAGATCGTCTGAGCTCTTTCTGTCATTCCGGGGCGCGCGCAGCGCGAACCCGGAATCCATCGAGCCGCACGCTCTGACGTGAAATGGATTCCGGGTTCTCGCTGCGCGAGCCCCGGAATGACGAGCGGTGAGAGTGCGTCCCGGTCGCTGAGGAAGCGATACGCTTCACCGCGCGTCCAGCGGTCACGCCGCGAACCGAAAATAATCAATCGCGACTCACCGAAGTTCCGAAATTGTTCGGTCACGCACGACCGATTCCGATTTCCCATGAATGGTCACGATTGCGCCAACGACTGATCACACTCGGCCAAT
>JAESGP010000193.1_pt1 | contig 18056 bp, 16 predicted proteins | sample 9269741 | NCBI WGS metagenome assembly JAESGP01 (sample SAMN15720684, study PRJNA650882) | algae metagenome | isolation source: Desmonostoc vinosum HA7617-LM4 and co-occurring heterotrophs from cave wall | place: USA: Waikapalae cave, Hawaii | collected 2011-05-27
ATGATGCACTTTCATGTTTTCCGAAAAGTATAGGTACAATGGTTAGATGGTTTGGTGAAATAGTAGGCTATTTTGACGGTAGAACCACGAGTGGTACTGTAGAAGGAATTAATCATAAACTTAAGTTGATTAAGAGACTTGGATATGGCTTTCGTAACTTTAGCAATTTTCGATTACGCAGTTTATTAAACTGGTACTTTAGTATTAATTCTCCATAAAAGTAACCGAAGAACCTATTAACGATGACACGCTGTAACATGAAACTACTCCAGAAGGGGGGATTGGTGAAGTTTACAAACGAGTATTAGGCATGAGTCAGAAGATTTAAAATGGAAGTTGTCACCCAGCGATTTTTGTTGCGCGACTTTATCCCAGAAGATGAACCTCCATTTTCTGCCTATCGTGCAGACCCTCGCTATGCTGAATTTTGTACAGCAGCAGAAGTCACGACCAGCTTTAGTCATGAATTGCTCCAGCTTTTCAGCCAATGGGCAACAGAGTTTCCTCGTCGTAACTATCAGTTGGCGATTGTTGATCGGCGATCACCACAACTCATCGGCTGCGCTGGACTACGCCGCGAGAAGGATAATTCTGATTGGGCTGAACTGGGGATAGAACTAGCGCCGCAGTTCTGGGGACGCTATGCCTATGCCATCGAAATCGCGGAAGCTTTGATTGAGTTTGGCTTTCGTGTTCTAGATCTCCAGGAGATTCGCGGCATTTCTGTTAGTGCTAATAGACGGGTAACGCGGTTGGCTCAACGCTATGGATTTGCGGCGATCTCAATGCCATCCAGCCCGGACTGGATGAAAAAACGAGGATGGCACCAAATTGAATGGCAACTAACACGACAAACTTGGGAGCATGGATGACAACACTTTACACAAGTTTGGCAACATAAAGCAATATTGCACAATAACTTGCAGAACGGGTATGGGTTGCGGTCAACGATCGCGATATAGTTGTGGGGTATGCGATCGCCCAAGAAGATGAGCAACCTCATGTCATTAATGCCAAAAGTATGCCAACCACAAAGGTCGATGAAATGATACTGAACCTACGGTCGGCTACCTCCAATGATCTGGAACTGCTGCGGCATTGGGATGAGCAATCTCATGTGATTGCCTCAGACCCAAATGATGATTGGCACTGGGAGATAGAACTTGATCGCACCCCAGATTGGCGAGAACAACTGATTGCTGAAATCGACGATCGAGCGATCGGCTTTATCCAAATTATCGACCCAGCACGAGAGGAAAGCCACTATTGGGGCGATGTTGCACCGGATCTTCGTGCCATTGATATCTGGATTGGGGAAGCAGCAGATTTGGGCAAAGGCTATGGCACAAGAATGATGCAGCTTGCCCTCGCTCGATGTTTTGCCGACCCGCGTGTAACGGCTGTTCTTATCGATCCACTTGCCAGCAATACTCGCGCTCACCGCTTCTATGAACGTCTTGGCTTCCAATTTGTTGAACCCCGAAGGTTTGGCGACGATGACTGTTTTGTTTATTGGTTGAACCGAGCAGATTGGCATCCTGAAAACGCGATCGCATCGTCGTAGCGGCAGCACATGAGCGATACCTTCTCCTGTCGGAGACGCTTTGCGGTTTTCATGCACGAAGTGCTGTACGGCACACTTCGTGAACGCCGCATGACAACGCCCATGTACACCGACCGCTGAGAGTCGCTCGGTTATGATGCAGTCAAAATTACCAAAGTATGAATTGCCAAAGGAGAGAAACTGATGAGTTCATTTGTGCTTTGTTTTCAAGATATTGATCAAACAAAACTCACGGTTGTTGGGGGTAAAGGCGCAAACCTGGGGGAACTATCCAAGATTGAAGAAATCCGCGTACCGGACGGCTTCTGTATTTCTACTGAAGCATTTCAAAGAATCATTGGGGAAACACCGTCGATTAACGAATTACTCGATCAGTTATCGCATCTATTGGTGGAAGACCGGGATAAAATCGGTGAACTTAGCAGTGAGATTCGCAGGGTGATTGAAGGGATAGCCATTCCTGAAGACATTAATGAAGCGATCGCCCGCCTCCTCTCCAGACTTGGTGAAAAAAATGCCTATGCCGTGCGATCCAGCGCCACTGCGGAGGATTTACCGACAGCTTCTTTTGCGGGTCAGCAGGATACGTATTTGAACATGATTGGCAAAGCGGCAATCCTCAAGCATATCAGCAAGTGCTGGGCATCGCTATTTACCCAGAGAGCAGTAATTTACCGCCTGCAAAACGGCTTCGACCACCGTAAAGTCCACCTGTCTGTAATGGTTCAGAAGATGGTCTTCCCGCAGGCGGCAGGAATTTTGTTTACTGCCGATCCTGTCACTGGTAATCGGAAAGTGGTATCCATTGATGCCAGCTTCGGACTTGGGGAAGCGATCGTCTCCGGACTGGTGAATGCCGATAGCTATAAAGTGCGGAACGGCATGGTGATCGACAAGAAGATATCCACCAAGAAATTGGCTATTTACGCCGTAAAAGATGGCGGTACGAAATCACAGGAGATTGAGCCTGAGCGGCAGAATAAACAAGTGCTGACGGGTGAGCAGATTGTACAGCTTGAGAGCATAGGCAGAAAGATCGAAGCACATTTCGGCTGCCCTCAGGACATCGAATGGTGTTTGGTTGATGATGCGTTTTATATTGTCCAAAGTCGGCCAATTACTACTTTATACCCGATTCCTGAAGCGAACGATCGCGAAAATCACGTTTATGTATCTGTCGGGCATCAACAAATGATGACCGACGCTATAAAACCATTGGGATTGTCTTTATGGCAGTTAACCGCTGCCCGCCCCATGTATAAAGCTGGTGGCAGGTTGTTTGTTGATGTCACCTATGAACTGGCTTCACCTGTTAGAAGAGGAATAATAGTAGATGTCTTGGGAAAATCCGACCCGCTGATAACAGACGCATTGATGACTCTCCTGGAGCGGGGAGATTTTATTAAGTCGTTACCCGATGATCAGCCAGAACAGAGTTCCAGTAAAAGCAATACAGGTCGGTCACCTGCGGATTTTCAAACACTAAAGGAGTACGATCCGGCGATCGTTGGTGATTTGATCGAGCGTAGTGAAACATCGGTACGGGAATTAAAACATAACATCCAAACGAAATCAGGACTGGAGTTGTTTGATTTTATCCTGGAAGACATAGAGCAATTAAAGAAAAGTTTAGCCGCTCCACAAAGTTTTGGTGTGATTATGACTGGTATCAACGCTTCATCCTGGATCAATGAAAAAATGATGGAGTGGTTAGGCGAAAAAAACGCAGCAGACACGCTTTCTCAATCGGTATCTAACAATATTACTTCGTCCATGGGGCTGGCGCTATTGGATGTCGCAGATGCGATTCGCCCTTATCCGGAAGTAATTGAGTATTTACAACAGGTAAAAGATGACAACTTTCTGGATGAACTGATTAAGTTTGAGGGTGGACAGTCAGCCAGGGACGCTATCGATGTTTATCTAAACAAATACGGAATGCGATGTGCCGGGGAAATCGATATTACAAGACCTCGTTGGAGCGAAAAACCCATGACGCTTGTCCCCATGATTCTCAGTCATATCAAAAACTTTGAGCCTGGTGCTGGCGATCGGAAATTTGAGCAGGGGCGACAGGAGGCTTTGCAAAAAGAACAAGCGTTATTAGAGCGGTTGAAGCAACTACCGGATGGTGAACAAAAAGTCGAAGAAACAAAACGAATGATCGGTCATTACCGGAATTTCATCGGTTATCGTGAATATCCAAAATACGGCATAGTTAATCGCTACTTCGTTTATAAGAAAGCTTTACTGAAAGAAGCCGAACAACTCGTACAAGCGGGCGTTATTCATGAAAAAGAAGATATATGCTATCTCACTTTTCAAGAACTTCGCAAAGTAGTACGCACAAATAAACTGGATTACCAGATCGTTAACAAACGAAAAGACGAGTACAAATTATGTGAAAAACTAACTCCTCCACGTGTGATCACGTCTGATGGTGAAATCATTGCTCCTGAGTACAAACGAGAAAATCTCCCAGCCGAAGCTATTGTAGGTCTAGCTGTTTCTTCCGGAGTTATAGAGGGACGGGCACGTGTCATTTTAAACATGGAAGACGCTGATCTAGAAGATGGAGATATATTAGTCACCTTCTTTACTGACCCTAGCTGGACACCATTATTTGTATCCATAAAAGGTCTAGTCACCGAAGTTGGTGGACTGATGACTCATGGAGCAGTTATCGCCCGTGAATATGGCTTACCAGCAGTTGTTGGAGTAGAAAATGCTACCAAACTGATAAAAGATGGGCAACGAATTCGTGTACATGGAACAGAAGGGTATGTAGAAATCCTATAATGGGGAAAATATTGTCTTCCTCCTGAATGCGATCGCTAAAAGCAACGGCTCGGATTGTAACTGCCTTCCCAATTACTCATTTTTGTTTCTCGTCTTTTGAATCATTTGTTGGATTGTTTCGGTTTCGCCAATTTCATAAAGACTAATTAAACTATTCTCAATAGTAAAGATTTGCTGAATTGTTGCATCCGCGAGCAAATTGCCTTGCAAATCTCTGACGATTTGATGAACGGTAACGACATTTCGATTGTTTTCATCCGTCTCGAATTTTAAGGTTTCAAGCTGCACTTGAATAACCTTATATTGATTAGTCCAGTATTCGCGCACCGCGTCGCGTCCATAAACGAAACCGCCTTCCACGCCGTTCGCCCATTTCACATCCGGGTGCATCACCGAGATGATTGTTTCAATCTCGCCTTTGTTGAAGGCTTCGTATAAATTTTGCAGAAACTGCTGATTTGAACTCATAATTGTTCACCATCCAATACCAATGTCGTTAAAACAAGAAAGCAGCCCAACCGTTCAAATCAGCACCAGCAGCTTTCGCCCGTCCGCTGCATTGGGGTTGTGATGCGCCTATTTACAGGTGAGCGCCGCCAGATGCCTCAATTCTCTGACCTGTTATCCAACGGCTATCTTCCGAAACTAAGACTGCAACGGCATCAGCAATATCTTCAGGCATACCGATACGCTTGATAGCAGATATTGCAATGGTCTGTTGTTGTCCCTCCTGCGATCGCAACCATCCTGCATTTAAGTCAGTGTCTATTGCTCCAGGAGCGATCGTATTTACAGTGATTCCCCTTGTTCCTAACTCAAGAGCTAAATAGTGTGTCAGCACATCTACTGCACCTTTGGATGCGGCATAAACTGCGTAAACGGGATAGGAAAATCGAGTCAAACCAGTCCCAATATTAATGATGCGACCTTGCTCTTTTAAACGGGGAATCGCTTGTTGTGTGATAAAGAAAAGCCCCTTAACATTCAGATTAAACTGGTAATCAAACTCTTCTTCTTTCCATTCTTGAATAGGCTTTCCAATTGCCGTACCAGCATTATTAATCAAAATGTCCAACTTTGGCTCTTGCCCCAAATTGACTAACTCGGTGTCAATCTTCTCAAACATGGAATAAATGCTAGAAACCTGAGAGACATCTGCTTGCACTGCAAAAGCTGTTCTACCTAGTTGTCTAATTTCAGCCACAACCTCGTTTGCAGCATCTTGATTTTGACCAAAGTGAACAATAACATCAATGCCCTCTTTGGCAAGGCGTTGGGCAATAGCTTTACCCAAACCTCTACTTGCTCCTGTTACTAATGCAATTTTGTTCATGCTTGTTTGAACTTTGATTGACTACCTGATTTTAGCGTTGGTTACCGCATAACGGCGGAGTTGAACCGCACCTTTGGCTAATCACCTTTGGGCGGTTAACGAGGTGTCGGTTCCAACAAAGTGTTAAGGAGAAAAAAAGGCAGCTTGTTTGCTAACACTTGGCTACGTTGCTCCCGCCTTGCCTGGCATTTGGAATGGCCGCGTAGGCAAGGAAGACGTTGAATTTTAGACTTGTCCAGCCGTTAATACTTGGGCTGCGGTCACATCCAGCATTGGAAAAGTCGCTGACTTAATAATGTCTGTTCCCTGAAATACAGTTTCTTCATATAGTCCATCTACTAGACTCAGTAGGGTAATTCGGACTTTGTAGGCATCAACAATCCAGTATTCAGGGATACCTCGTGCGGCATACTCAGAACGTTTATAGCGGTAGTCTCTATCCTCATTCACCTTTCCAGAAGAGACGACCTCAACTACTAATCTTGGAGAAGGCATATCTGGAGTGATCGTAGCTCGTCCGCCTGCCATTGCTTCTAATAACTCTTGTGTCAATATCATTAAATCAGGTAGTCGCACACGAGTCCGGTTGCCTATGACCACGAGTTCTGTATCTTTATGGCGAATGAGTTGAATCGGGATAAACTTGAGAAACTGTGACAGTAGATAGAGAGAAATCAAGTTATTCCTATCGCTTTCCGGTGGCATTTCAACTAACTCTCCATCCACAAGTTCATAGCGAACATCTGTACCATCATCATAGGCAAGATACTCGTCCAGAGTGAGTTTTTTGATTGCTGTGGACATAACTTTTGGCTTGATCATCACTCTAAAAATATATTCTACCTTTCGGATGCACGAACGGGAATTGGTGGGTAATCCAGGGTTCATCAAGTCAGCAGCAGTATTCTGACTCAGTGTTTGATGCAGTGCGATCGCAATTCCTTGGGGCATAATACTTAGATAGATTAACCGAACTTGATATAATTTCAAAAATCAAAGCGGAAATTTAAAATGAACTCGCTAAAGTCCTTATATACAGACGTTAGAGAGGTTCTGGAAAATTCAATTCCTGATTACTGGTCAGCATTAAAACCCTTGCTGAGCAATTTTCTGCAAGAACCAATGTCTCCAGAGGCGATGCTACCATTAGCTTCTTGTCAAGCTGTTGGCGGAACTCCCAAAGATGCCGTTCATATTTCTGCTGCTCTTTTGACTTTTGGAGCATGTTTGCGTATTTTAGATGAATTAGAGGATCAAGATCGACCTGGACAATTATGGGAACAAGTGGGAGCAGCGAGAGCATGGAACTCTGCTGCTAGTATCAATGTTCTCTGCTTTCAAATACTAAGCAAAGCTCCTTTTGAGCCTCAAGTCTTTAAAAAAATTAATCAAGCCTTTCTAGATGCGTGTTTGCGAATTTCTGCAGGTCAGGATAGAGATCTAGCCGGAATGACCAAAAATATTCAAGATTATTGGTTAACTATAGAAATGAAAACAGCTGCCGCGTCAGCTATGGCTTGTGCTACTGGAGCTATGGCTGGTACAAATGACTCCGAATTGATTAATGCCTGTGGAGTTTTTGGCCATCATTTGGGGCTGGCTATACAAATTCTCAATGATATGGAATCAATCTGGCAACCGCACGGCATCACAGATTTAGAGCAAGGAAAAGTTACTCTGCCATTATTGTATGGCTTGCAATTTGATCATCCACAACGTCAGGAGCTTGCAGCCTTTGTTGAGGCTAACGAAATTGCTGCAAATGTCGAAAGAATTAAAGAAATTTTGGATGCAATCGATACCAAAAGTTTTTTAATTTGGGCAGCTTTAAAGGAGCGAGAGCAAGCTTTAGAGGCAATTAAAGTTTGTCCAAATGCTGAGGGGAGGGAGATATTAGAATCATATATCACTGGCATGTTTGGTGATATCAATGTCTTCTCAAAACGCGATCGCTTTGAAGTTTGAGTTGAGGTGCGTAGTTCAGTGCCTCTTGAATCATCCAAAGTCCATACAAATACTGAAGCAAAAACAGGTGGCTGAGTCTGAGAGTATAGACTAAAGTCGATAGCGATCGCATCTCCAGAAATTGTAAACTTTACTAAAAATACCTGAAAATATCAACTCAGGGCTTTACCCACCAATAAAGGAAAGGTGAGATGGGCGATCGCACGTTTGGGCGCAACAAAGCAGCTACATCAGCTTTTTCACATCCATCGCTTGTCTCACAAACTACCCCGACGTTGGCCAACCCAACGCGCGGCTTTGGTCTTTCAACAAATGTCATCGAAACCGCAACAGAAGAATCAACCTCCCTTGAGGAAGCACAAACTGCTGGTGAAGAATCCTTGTTCTCAGAAGCTGTGGAAAAACGCTCTTTTGGACATGATATTAGTCGCATAGCATTGCGTCGTCCCCAGACAAAACCAATGGTGGGAGAACCAAAAGACAAGTATGAGCAACAAGCAGACTCGGCAGCAAATCAGGTGATGCGGATGATTGTACCTCGGAAGTTGAACGCTCTTTCCGTACAGCCTGTACACAATTTTTTGCAGCGCAAATGTGCAGCCTGCGAAGACGAAGAAGACAAAGTACAAACTCAAGTTTCTGAGCCTGCAATCCAAAGGTGGTCACTTTTTGGTGATGATGAAGACAAGCAAGAATCAGAAAGTAGTTCCGGCGGAGGTGTCTTAGACTGGGTCAAAGAAAAAGGTAGTGCAGCCGTAGATACCGTGACTCAAACTGGCAGTGATGTCTATGACTTGGCTAAAGAAAAAGGTAGTGCAGCCGTAGATACCGTGACTCAAACTGGTAGTGATGTCTATGACTGGGCTAAAGAAAAAGGTGGTGCAGCCGTAGATACCGTGACTCAAACTGGCAGCGATGTTTATGACTTGGCTAAAGAAAAAGGTGGTGCAGCCGTAGATTCTGTTACTAACAGCGGTGGACAAGCGGCAAATTTGATTTCCAATTGGCGTAATATTCAAGTGAATTGGAATAGTGAATCAGGCAAGATATTGCAATCCTGGGCGAGTCAGCTTGACCCAGAGATTGTAATAGATATTAGTGGCAAAAGTCCCGCAGAGTTATACAAGGTAGTAGATGTTCCTGACCAAATCAAGCAAGCAGCCAAAGAATTAGCAAAACAAGTAAAAACGGATGTCACTCCTGGTTTTGCACCTAGTCCTAATATTCCACTACCTGACATTGACATCCCAGGTATACCCGGTCGTAAACCCGCGCCTGGCCCTGCACCCAAACCTCCAGCTGAACCTAGACCTGCACCTGATTCTCCAACTGACCCTACTCCTATGATTATTCTTCTTCTACTCATAGGTATAATAATTTTCTTGGCAATTTTATATTACGGAAGAAAGAAAAAGAGTCAAGAGGCTCCAGGCTCAGGCTATCAAGGTGGCGGTGGCACAAGTGGTGGAGGTGGTTCTACTGACAGTTGGGATGATGAAAAAATACCAGAAGATGAGAAAAAAGGAGGGTGTTCACAGGAGAAATTTGATCGAGAATACCTAACAGCTAAAGATCTGATTAGTGAGAGCGAAGGGTATAAGAATAAATACGGTGCTGGAGAAGGGCATTTGGTAAAAGAGCATGTCGGCAAGTCGAACACAGAGCTATGTGAACGAGCATGTAATTCCAATCCCAATAGAAAAGCCACAACAGCTAGTACTTTCAAAGATAGACCAGAAGCTGATGCCAGTGTTCAAAACATACTCAACAGCAAAAATGGCAATATCAAACAATGGGCTACAGATCCCGCCAGAGAGATAGGCGATGAAAGAAGCTTCTCTGTACAACAGACTAACGTGGGAACAACGGCTGCATGTGTTGACAAAACTAAGAAATCGTGCAACTTTGCTCCCGGCAAGGGAGTTACCATACTACTAATCTTTGATCCTACTTGGAAAGTCAAAAGGGGATGCTTTTGGCTGCTGACAGGGCATCCAACTAAGTAGTGCGTAGTTTAACGCCGTAGGCATCGCGGTTGAAAAACACTTTCTTGCGATCGCAGGAATAATACTAGGTGGCACTTGGCAAAAATTATCTCAAGCTACTGCCACAACCGCGCTAGGAATTACTATACTTGTGGCTTCTGATTAAGCTAGAAATAGCTTCGGTGTTGGCTTCCTTACCCGCCAGAGAATTTATTTTCTGGCTAAATTCCCTAAACTTTTCCAAACCGCCGTTCCCGTTGTTGGTAGGCACACAAGGCGCGGTGAAATTCTGTGCGGTCAAAGTCTGGCCAGAGAGTATCTGTAATGTAAATCTCGCCATAAGCCATTTGCCAAAGCAGGAAATTCGAGAGGCGCATTTCTCCGCTAGTGCGAATTAATAAATCTGGATCAGCGACGCCAGCGGTATATAAGTGACGCTCAAATACTTCCTCATTAATTTCATCAGGTTGTAGCAAACCTTGTTGGACTTGTTTAGCGATCGCCCGACAAGCTTGTAAAATTTCTTGGCGTCCACCATAATTGGTTGCTATCGAAAATCGGATACCGCGATTATTTTTAGTTTCTTCCATAGAACGGGAAATTTCTTGTTGTAGCGATCGTGGTAAGACACTCAAATTTCCCACAAACCGAATTTGCACATTCTCCTCTACCATCTCCCGCAATTCTTGACGTAAAACTCTCTGGAACAGAGTCATCAAAAAATCGACTTCTTCCTGCGGTCTTTTCCAATTCTCTGTAGAAAAAGCATAAGCTGTCAGCGCCTGAATTCCCCAATCCTTACAACAGCGCAGCAAATCTTTTAAAGCATCTACTCCCCGTTTATGACCCATAATTCGGGGTAGACCTTGACGCTTAGCCCATCGACCATTGCCATCCATAATTACCGCCACGTGCTGAGGCAATAGTTCTCGTTTTAAATCAGCGGGTAAATCTTGCAGTTTAGTTTGTTGTACTGTCATTTTTTATCTCGAGAAGCGGTCGATGGTAGTCCGAGTAAACGTGAAACTAATACTAATGCCTTCTCACCTATTTGACGAGCCAAACTCAACAGACCAGGAGCAACAGCTTCCCGATCTACATTTGGAGCTAATTGAGCCTCTAATGACTCCTTGAGTTTCCTAATAGTCAGTGGTCTATTTAGGGTTCCCCGTTCCGCTAGGGAAATAGAACCAGTTTCTTCTGATACAACGACACAAATACAATTTTCGACCCGTTCAGTAATTCCCATCGCGGCCCGGTGGCGTGTTCCCAACTGGCGCGAGGCTGTGCGTCCCGACAATGGCAAAATTATGCCCGACGCCACAATCCGTGAACCACGAATCAATGTTGCCCCATCGTGTAACAAAGTTTTTGGTTGAAAAATTGTCTGTATCAGTTCCTTTGAAACCTCCGCATTCAGCTTTACTCCCGGCACAGAAAAATCACGCTCATCAATTGGCCCTGTGGTTTCTAAGATTAGTAAAGCTCCAATGCGATTTTTTGACAATTCTTTAACAGCTTCAACAATTTCATCAATTACACTATCAGATTTGGGGATTGCCAAACTTGAGGGTTGAAAGAGCTGGCGAAATTCACCACGTCCCAATTGTTCCAAAAATCGCCGGAACTCCGACTGTAAAGTAACTGCCATTGCTACAGCGCAACCAATTACCAACTTTTCCAGCACAAAATTTAGTAGAGGTAATCCCAATCTGTGGCTGAGTGCCGAGGCTAGCATCAAGATAATAAATCCCCGCACCATCCATAATGTCCGGCGCTCACTAATAATAACTAGTATCATGTACGTCAGCGCCAGTACTAACATGACATCCAGAGTCCCAAGCAGCAAGGACTGCGACCATCCCAGGTTTGTCAGCCATTGCTTTAACAAATCTCTCATGACATCTGGATTACACTTTTGCCTCTAATTACAGTTAGTCAATTGTCAATTGTCAATTGTAGAACTCTTGACAATTGACAATTAAATAAGGACAAATGACTAATTTTTCAGTCTTTCTGGTAGGCAATCTTGTCGAATTAAATCTTGATAAGTTTCGCGTTGCAAAATGAGATTTGCTTCGCCATTCGCCACTACAACTGCTGCCGATCGCGGTAAGCGGTTGTAGTTAGATGCCATACTGTAATTGTACGCACCAGTTCCTATAACCACGAGAATATCCCCTGGTTCAGTTTTTGGTAGTTGAGCGTCTTTAATCAGAATATCCCCTGATTCGCAATGCTTGCCAGCAATTGTGACTGTTTGTGTCAGTGGAAAAGACATTTTGTTAGCTACTACTGCTCGATAAACTGACTGGTAAGTAATTGGACGGGGATTATCAGACATGCCTCCGTTAACTGCTATGTAAGTGCGGATTTCTGGAATCACTTTAGATGCACCGATAGTATAAGCTGTGACACAAGCTGTAGCAATTAGCGATCGTCCCGGTTCACAAAGCAACTTCGGTAATGGCAGATTTTCAGCGGCACAAGCTTCTTGAATGACTTCACAAATCGCTTTGACCCACTCTTCTATACTGGGTGGGTCATCTGATTCTGTGTATCTAATTCCCAAACCGCCACCGACATTTAACTCTGTCAGATTTAAACCATATTTTGCGGCCTTCTGCAACCACTGCACCATCACAACTGCTAAATCTCTATGCGGTTGACGCTCAAAAATTTGCGAACCGATATGAGCATGTAGTCCTACACAGTTAAGAGCAGGTTGCTTGCTTACAAAACTAAATAATTCATCTAATTGATTGGGATCAAAGCCGAATTTACTATCTAGTTGTCCCGTGCGAATATATTCATGAGTATGGCATTCAATGCCCGGAGTCAATCGCAGCATGATCCGGGGAAGAGACGCGGGGACGCGCTTACGCGGTGAGACAGCGCGGTCTGCCTCATGAGCGACTGCGAACCCGGAGAGTGGTAATTTCTCCGTATCTCCGTATCTCCGTGTCTCCGTATCCTCGACAATTTCTACCAAAGTGTGTAGCTCATGCCAGTTGTCCACCACAATCGTGCAACCGGATTCTACGGCAAAGACCAGTTCTTCACGAGATTTGTTATTGCTGTGGAGGTAAATGGTATCAGAATTGACGCCAGCTTGCAGAGCTGTGTAAAGTTCGCCACCAGAAGCCACATCAATTCCTAAACCTTCCGATGCGGCGATCGCGCAAACTGCTAGACAACTCCAGGCTTTTGAAGCATACAGTACTTGAGCATTACCCTTATAGTATTGCTTGAAAGTATCTCGGTATTGCTGACAAGCCAAACGCAGGGTTTCTTCATCTAAAATATAGAGAGGTGAACCAAACCGCTGTACTAGGGTTGTGACATCACACCCACCAATCTCTAGGAAGTCCTGTTGATGAACTCTGGCAGTTAAAGGTAAAAGTTGCTGGTTAGGCGAAAGATTGGAGTTAGTGCTACGCCTTTGAGGTAAATACTGACTACCAGAATGTTGAACCCCAGTGGGGTGAGTCGATACCATAATTTTAAGATTTGTCCTTGTTCAAATTACGGGCTTGAGTAAGTCTTTCGATTCTCAGTTTACCGAAAAGGAGAGCAGGGAAAGTATGAGGAATTAGGAATTGGGGACTGGGGACTAGGGAACTCGGGGCCCCCGCTCCCGGAGGGAGTGGTGATTAGGGGTAATGGGGAATGGTTTTCTATTTCTCTCCGTGCCTCCCCTACCCTTGAAAGCCCTGCCTCCCCTACTCTCCCTGCTCCCTGCCCCCTGCTCTTTACTCTCCATTCTTTTAAATGTGATTTCACTAGACCTGGAAATTCAACTTTTAAAACCACAGCATCTGAGTGCAATACTAGAATTGGATCAAGCCTGTTTTGGCGGTTTGTGGACTTTGGATGCTTACCAGCGAGAGTTGGACAGTCCTAACAGCGACTTGCTAGGCTTATTTTCCCCTTTATCTGACCCTAAACTGCTAGGAATGGGTTGTTTTTGGTCAATTTTAGAGGAAGCCCACATCACAATTTTGGCGGTTCACCCCCAATATCACCGTCAAGGTTTGGGACAAGCTGTACTATATTCTTTGCTCCAAACTGCTTGCGATCGCGGCTTAGAACGCGCCACTCTCGAAGTTCGCGCTTCTAACCTAGCAGCCATATCCCTATATCAAAAATTTGGCTTTAAAACAGCTGGGCGGCGACGGCGTTACTACCAAGATAATAATGAAGATGCCCTAATTCTCTGGATTTCCGAGCTACAACAGCCGCAATTCCAAAAAACCTTAGATACTGGGCACACCCAAATTAGCGATCGCCTCCGCCAATCCTCATGGCAGTTTAGGTAATAGGGATTGGGTGTTTGTTATTTCTTTCCCTGCCTCCCTGGTCACTGAGCGAAGTCGAAGTGCTATCTCCCCAGTCACTGAGCAAAGCCGTACCCTACGGGATCTTGCTACGGGTAGCTTGCTTTCTGATCCCCCTGATCTTTTTTTCCGGTCAGCAAAAAATTGCCATTTTGAAACATTTTCTTATATTTAAATATTATTCGTATATAAGTTTTTTTATATGTATATCTTATGAGTAGTTATTTTTCCTTGATAATGGGAAATAAATTTGATATGTATATGTATTTGGGATCAAATTACTAAACTCTCATCACCAGCACTCACTTATTTGTAATCAATCCCAAAAACGCTGGTAAACTCAAGCTCCTCAACACACAAGCTACACAAAAGTAATCAACGCTTAACAATTACCATCACAACCTGAGTAAAAAGATCTGGATGTCTATAATCTTTATACAGGCATCCAAAAGCTTTGCCTGTGCTAAAATCAGCGTACCGGCACGACGCAGGTGATGGGAAAAATGCCATGTTTGAACGCTTCACAGAAAAAGCCATTAAGGTAATCATGCTGGCCCAAGAAGAGGCCCGCCGTTTAGGTCACAACTTTGTTGGCACCGAGCAGATCCTCCTGGGTCTGATTGGTGAAGGCACTGGTGTGGCGGCAAAAGTGCTGAAATCAATGGGAGTAAATCTCAAAGATGCCCGCATTGAAGTTGAAAAAATTATAGGCCGGGGTTCAGGCTTTGTGGCCGTGGAAATTCCGTTTACGCCACGGGCAAAGCGGGTTCTGGAACTATCTCTAGAAGAAGCACGCCAACTGGGGCATAACTACATTGGCACCGAGCATCTGCTGTTGGGCCTGATCCGCGAAGGGGAAGGTGTAGCAGCCAGGGTGCTAGAAAACCTCGGTGTGGATCTATCCAAGGTCAGAACCCAAGTAATTCGTATGCTGGGAGAAACTGCTGAAGTTTCACCAGGGGGTTCATCCGGTCGCACAAAAACCCCGACATTGGATGAATTTGGCTCAAACCTGACCCAAATGGCAACTGATAATAAGCTTGATCCCGTGGTGGGACGCGCCAAGGAAATTGAGCGAGTGATTCAGATTTTGGGTCGCCGGACTAAAAATAATCCAGTATTAATAGGCGAACCAGGGGTTGGTAAAACAGCGATCGCCGAAGGTTTAGCATCACGCATTGCTAACAAAGATGTGCCCGACATCTTAGAAGATAAGCGCGTGGTGACGCTAGATATCGGCTTACTCGTTGCTGGCACCAAGTACCGAGGTGAATTTGAAGAACGCCTGAAGAAAATCATGGATGAAATTCGGCAGGCGGGTAATGTAATTCTCGTAATTGACGAGGTACATACCTTGATTGGTGCAGGTGCAGCCGAAGGTGCAATCGATGCAGCCAATATCCTCAAGCCAGCCTTGGCTAGAGGTGAATTGCAATGTATCGGCGCAACAACCCTCGATGAATATCGTAAGCACATCGAGCGCGATGCAGCACTAGAGCGGCGTTTCCAACCAGTGATGGTAGGTGAACCGACAGTAGATGAGACAATAGAAATTTTATATGGTCTGCGCGATCGCTACGAGCAACACCACAAGCTGAAAATCTCCGATGAGGCATTAGTGGCAGCAGCGAAATTATCTGATCGTTATATCAGCGATCGCTACCTGCCAGATAAAGCCATCGACTTGGTTGATGAAGCCGGTTCTCGTGTGCGCTTGATTAACTCCCAACTGCCACCCGCAGCCAAAGAGTTAGACAAAGAACTGCGGCAGATCTTAAAAGAAAAAGATGATGCTGTGCGCTCCCAAGACTTTGACCGAGCTGGGGAACTGCGCGATCGCGAAATGGAAATCAAAGCTGAGATTCGAGCGATCGCTCAAAGCAAAACCAACGCCAACGGCACCGAAGGTGAAGAACCCGTAGTTACAGAAGAAGACATCGCTCACATTGTCGCTTCCTGGACTGGGGTACCGGTGAACAAGCTCACCGAATCTGAATCCGAAAAGCTGTTGCACATGGAAGACACCCTGCACCAGCGTTTAATTGGTCAAGACGATGCAGTCAAAGCAGTTTCACGAGCCATTCGTCGCGCTCGTGTCGGTTTGAAAAATCCCAATCGGCCCATTGCTAGCTTTGTCTTCTCTGGGCCTACTGGCGTAGGTAAAACCGAGTTAGCTAAGTCTTTGGCTTCTTACTTCTTCGGTTCCGAAGAAGCAATGATTCGCTTAGACATGTCCGAATACATGGAGCGTCATACCGTCAGTAAGTTGATTGGTTCACCTCCAGGTTATGTTGGTTATAACGAAGGTGGTCAGCTAACCGAAGCTGTGCGCCGTCGTCCTTACACCGTGGTGCTGTTTGATGAAATCGAGAAAGCGCACCCCGATGTCTTCAACATGTTGCTGCAAATCTTAGAAGACGGTCGCCTCACCGATGCCAAAGGTCGCACGGTAGACTTTAAGAATACCTTGCTGATTTTGACTTCTAACATTGGTTCCAAGGTGATTGAAAAAGGCGGCAGCACCATTGGCTTTGAGTTTGCCGATGATGTCAGCGAATCACAATACAACAAGATTCGCTCCTTGGTGAACGAAGAACTGAAGCAATACTTCCGTCCAGAGTTCCTCAACCGACTCGATGAAATTATCGTCTTCCGTCAGTTGAGCAAGGCCGAGGTGACACAAATCGCCGAAATTATGCTCAAGGAAGTATTTGGGCGTCTGACCGAAAAAGGTATCACCTTAGAAGTTACAGACCGCTTCAAAGACCGCTTAATCACCGAGGGTTATAGCCCAAGTTACGGTGCAAGGCCGTTACGTCGGGCGATTATGCGCTTGTTAGAAGATAGCCTAGCAGAAGAAATTCTCTCTGGACGCATCAAAGATGGTGACACAGCCATTGTAGATGTAGATGACAGTGGTAATGTGCAGGTTAGTTCGCAACAGCGCCGGGAATTATTACCCCAAGCTGTTGAGTCATAGATAAATTTGGGATTAAATCTCAAGTTAAAAATTATAAAACGGTAGAGTAATAAAAACTCTACCGTTTTTTAGTGCAAATTTATTTACTTGTCAGCTAGCTTGGTTAATATGCCGTTGTAACTCGGTTGCAAATTCCTCATCTGTGCGAGTAATCACCTTTGGTCGCTGGTCTAATCTGTCCATTAAAATATGGAATGCCTCAGTATCCTGTGGGTGATATCTAACCCAATCTCTTAATTCCTCATCTGACATGGCTGGATAATTAGGTTTAGTCATGGAAATGTCACCTCACCGTTAGGATATATCTCTATTTGTATTGTGTCTCCAATTAAAACGTATATACGCTTTGTTCTTTCGTCCAGTCGTACAACGTTAATAGGCTGAAACATATTACTGGCTCTCACACATCTACTGTAAAACGCTCTCAACTGTTCTGTTGTTGGTTCCATCAAACCCCACTCTCAATAAAGCTACCTCGTAAGCACTAAAACGCTGTTTGATCTTTGCTACTAATTGCATGTTTGTAAAATGAGGATATCTAAGAATCAAGTTGAGACGTAGCGATCGCCAAACATTAAATTATAATCCCAATACTGAAAGATGCGATCGTCTATCAATTATCCATTCTCATTCCTGTTCCAAAATCTTTTCTATATCTTGTTTTGCATACAGAACCCGCACAATATTAATCTTTTCATCTTGTTCAAAGTAAAAAATTAGATACTTTTTAAATCCCTTAACAGCCCATCTACGTAAACCTTCTAAACGAAGATTTGCCGAGTTATATCGACTACCTATTCCAGGCATTTTTGCTAATTGGGCAAAAGTTTCTCTTACAGAGTCAAAAAATAGAAGTGCAGTATTCAGGTTTTCTTGAGAAATGTAAGCAAAATGCTCATCGATATCCAAACTGGCTTTGGGTGTGATGACTAAGCTAAAAAACATCTAAATTACATAATCAAATTAAATCAGGACTTACGCAACTGGCACAGGCGAGCGCTAAATTTGAGTACAAATGTATTGAATAATGGAGGCAACTGGCAGAGGGCGATCGCATTTATATAAGACATATGTACTAGCAAAGATGGGCTTA
>JAESGP010000194.1_pt1 | contig 17933 bp, 17 predicted proteins | sample 9269741 | NCBI WGS metagenome assembly JAESGP01 (sample SAMN15720684, study PRJNA650882) | algae metagenome | isolation source: Desmonostoc vinosum HA7617-LM4 and co-occurring heterotrophs from cave wall | place: USA: Waikapalae cave, Hawaii | collected 2011-05-27
CCGTGCGGCGCAGCTCGGGCGGCAATACACGCCGGTGCTGCGCACGGAATAGACGAAGGCCCCGTCCGCCGCCGCGTCGCGGCGGAGGAGAGCCTCCCAGCGCGGATCGTCGGCGCAGGCTTCGCCATGATCGGGCACCTTCGCGGCGACCGCCGCCTGCGGATTTCTCAAGACTGCTCGTTCGGCGCTGCGCATGGTGCCTGCATCCTGTCACGGTGGCGCCGCGGAGGTCCACGACCGTCACGACACCCGTCTCATGCCTGACCGGTCCTGCACCGCGCACCACGCCGCTTGCTCTCGAATTGCATGACGTCAGGCCGGCGCGGTGGGGAGGCCCGGCGCCGCGATCCGGGCGGCGTCGTGCGCCCAGAGGTGGAGGGTGGCGTAGGCCCGCCAGGGCCGCCAGACATTCGAGCGTTCCAGGAGTTCTGCCGGGCTCGGCCGGCCCGCACCCGCGTCGAGGGCGCGCAGGAGCCCGATATCGCCCGCCGGCATGGCGTCCGGCTCGCGCAGGGCTCGCATCGCGATGTATTGCGCGGTCCATTCCCCGATCCCGCGCAGGGCCTTGAGCCGGGCGACCGCGATGTCGAGGCCCTGGCCGGGCCCCAGGAGGTCCGGCGTCGTCGCGACGGCGGCGGCCAGGGCGGAGACGGCGGCGCCGCGTGCTCGCGGCATGTTGAGGACCCTCGCGACATCCGCCTCGGCAAGCTGTTCCGGCGTCGGGAAGACACGCGTCAGGCCGGGGAGGAGCGGCGCGCCATCGACTGCGCTCCCGAAGGCGGCGACGAGGCGTCCGGCAAGGCGCGTTGCCGCCGCAACCGAGACCTGCTGTCCCAGGATCGCCCGCGCCCCGAGCTCGAACCCATCCCAGGCGCCGGGCACCCGCAGGCCCGGCCGCACTGCCACGAGCTCCGCCAGGAGCGGGTCCCGGCCGAGCCCGGCCTGAATCGCGGCGGGATCGGCGTCGAGGTCGAACATGCGCCGGAGCCGGGCGGCGACGTCGGGGAGCGCCTCGCCATCCATTCCCTGAACCGTCGCAACGAGCGCAGGACCGTCGCCTGGACCCACCGACACGAATCCGTGGCTCCCGCCGAGCGCGACGATCCGTGCGTAGGTGCCGCCCGCGACGACCTCGACGCCGGGGATCGCGCGCAGGGCGAAGTAGGCCAGCATCGCCGGCCAGTCATAGGGCGGCCGATAGGGCAGCCGCAGGGAGGCGGCGCTTCGGGACCCGACCTCAGGCTGCCTTGGGGGAAGCAAGGATCTGGTCGAGATAGCGGCAGGCAAGGGCGATGTGGCGGGGAATGATCCGCCCGCTCGCATAATAGGCGACGAGACGCCGGCTGATCCCGAGCTGTGCCGCCGCGGCATCGAAGGACAGGCCGCAGCGTTCGAGGAAGGCCGAGAACTCCGCGCTCGTCATGGCCTCCTCGGCGAGATCCTCCACGGCATCGGCGCCGATGTCGAGGTCCGGATTGCCGTCCCAAACCAGCGAGGCTCCCCATTCGCCGAGCCGGACGGTGCGGAACAGGAGCGCATCGTCGCGCAAGGGCCGGAAGACCTTGAAGGTCAGGATGATCGGGGCGAGGTCGATCACGTCGGTCAGGTCCACCCGACCGCCCTCCGACCAGGTCACGATCACCTCGTAGGGACGGTCCCCGGGCTTCACGGCGGCCAGACGGGGTAGCTTTTCGCCAACCGCGATCAAGTCAGTCGCGCTCATTGAGACGGCTCCATTCGGCAAGAAGAGCGTCGGTCTGCTCGGTGGCCCATGCCACGACCTGCGCATAGGCCTTTCGGGTGATCGTGCCGCGATGCACCTGGAGGTCGGCGATGCGGATCTGGGCGTGAAAATCTGGGCCAATGGCGTGGAAATGGGGTGGGTTGTGATCGCGAGAGCGAACCTCGATCCGGAAGCCATCGAACTGCTTGAAGGTCGGCACAAGGCACGTTCCAGCGAATGGCCACAGTGTAGTGCACATGGTGCACTAAAACAAGCGGTTCCGGTGCGGTGGGCGAGAGGCGGACCCTTCGCTCGCAATCGAGCCGAAACATTAAAGCCCGCATTAACCCTCTGCGAGCTTGGCCGTTCCCCGGAGCAACCTTTCACCTCCTGCCGCGATAGAGTGGCGGTTCGAGGGGGAGGGATCGCGTGCGGAGTGGGACGATGACCGGGGCGGCCAGGGGCCATGTGCCGTTGCAGGTCATGATCGTCGAGGACGAGCCGCTGATCAGCCTCGCCCTGGAGGAGATCGTGCGCAGCTCGGGCCACGTCGTCGCCGCGGTCGTCGACAACGCCGAGGAGGCGGTCGCCCGCGCCGGCTGCGTTCGGCTGGATCTCGCCCTGATGGACATCTCGCTGCACGGCGAGCGTCGCGGCATCGAGGCGGCGGTGGCCCTGCGCGAGGCCCACGACCTCCGCTCGATCTTCGTCACCGCCCACACCGATCCCGGGACGCGCGACCTCGCACAGGCGGCCTGGCCGTTGGGCCTCGTCGCCAAGCCGGTCCATCCCGCGCGGCTCGACGCCGCCCTGCGCAACGCCGCCGGCACCCTGGCGGCGCTGACCGCGCGCGGCGTCTGACCGACCCGTCCCGTCAGGCGCAGGCCTTCACCAGGGCGACGGAATCGTCTCGGGCCAGCAGCGCGCGGAAGGTCTGAGGCAGGGTCTCGACCAGGCTGTCGATCTCGGCGGAGGGCCGCGCCGGGCTGAACAGGAAGCCCTGGATGTCGTCGCAGCGGCTCCGCTGCAGGAGCAGGGCCTGCTCCACGGTCTCGACGCCCTCGGCCGTCACCGTGATCGAGAGCTTGCGGGCCAGCGCCAGGATCGTCTCGATGACCGCGAGGCATTCGTGCCGCTGGCCCATGTCCTTGATGAAGGAGCGGTCGATCTTGATCTTGTCCACGGGGAACCGGATCAGGTAGCTGAGCGACGAGTAGCCCGTCCCGAAATCGTCCAGCGCGATGCGGATGCCCAGCGCCCGCAACTCGCGCAGGTTGGCGATCGTGACGGCGTTCATCTCGAAGAACACCGATTCCGTGATCTCCACCTCGAGGCGGGCAGGGTCGAGCCCGCTCGCGGCGAGCGCCGCCTTCACGTCGTCGACGAGGTCCGAGTTCCGGAACTGCGTCGGCGAGATGTTCACGGCGACGCGGATGTCGCTCGGCCAGCGGGCGGCCTCAGTGCAGGCCTGGAGGAGGACCCAGCGACCGATCGTGGCGATCAGTCCCGCCGCCTCGGCGACCGGAACGAAATCGGCCGGCGAGACGAAGCCGCGCTGGCGCCGGTTCCAGCGCAGCAGGGCCTCGAAGGAGTGAACGCGGCCATCCGCGAGGCTGATCAGCGGCTGATAATGGAGTTCGAGCTCGCCCGCCGCGATGGCGAGCTTGAGGTCGGTCTCGAGATCCCTGCGGGTCCGGACCGCGATCTCGAGCCCGGGCTCGAAGATGGAGAGCTGGCCCTTGCCCCCGGCCTTGGCGCGGTACAGGGCGAGGTCCGCCTTGCCGAGGAGGCCTTCCGGCTCGGCCGCATCGGCCGGCGCCATGGCGATGCCGATGCTGACCCCGATCTCCACCTGCACGCCCTCGATGACGTAGGGTGCGCTGATCGCGTCGATCACGGCGCGGCCGAGGGCCGACGCCTCGGCGGCCTCCCCGCAGGGGCAGAGGATGGCGAACTCGTCGCCCCCGAGCCGCGCCACCAGCCGCCCGTCGCGGGCGGTCGAGCGCAGCCGGGCGGCGACCCGCCGGAGCAGGGCGTCGCCGAAGCCGTGCCCGAAGGTGTCGTTCACGAGCTTGAAGCCGTCGAGGTCGAGGTAGAGCAGGGCGCAGGCGCGGTCCGCATCGGCGGCCCTCCCGCATTCGGCCGTGACGAGGTCGTGGAACAGCGTCCGGTTGGCAAGTCCGGTCAGCGCGTCGTAGCTCGCGAGATAGGCGATCCGCGCCTCCGATTGCCGGCTCGCCGTGATGTCCGAGCCGACGCCGCGGAAGCCGAGGAAGGTCTCGGCCTTGTCGTAGATCGGCTTGCCGCTGAGACGCCACCAACGCGGGGCCTCGGCGACGGCGACCTCGACCACGTGGTCGCGGAAGGGGATGCGGTCGCGCACGAAACCGATCACCTCGGCGATGTCCGTTGCCGGCTTCACGGACCGATCGCTGAGGAAGAGGGCCTCGATGGGCGCGTGCCTCAAGGCCGAGAGCGGCTGTCCCGAAACCTGTGCCATCCGTTCCGAGACGTGCTGAAGGTTTCCGTCGGCATCGGTCTCCCAGAGCCAATCGCTGGTGTTCGCCTCGAAATCATTCAGGAGGAGACCGATCGTCTCGTTCTGTTCCGCCACGCGAACCTGATCCAGGATGCGCTGGGTCGAGAGGTCGGCCATCCGCCGCACGCTGACGAGCACGAAGCCGGCATAGATCGTCAGCAGGATCGCGAGCATCCCGGCGATCGCCTCACCCAGATTGACCAACCCGATGAAGCTGCCGACGACGATCGGAATGGTCACGAGGAAGGACAGGGCGAGGATCGGCCCGATGACGTAGGCGTCGACGATCAGGCCGGCGACCAGCACCACGACGAGGGTGCGGTGGTCGGCATCCGAGGGCGCCATCAGGAAGACGGGCATCGCGCCCCAGACGGTCCCGAGCGCCAGGGCGAGGAGACGGGCAGCCCTGTGGCCCCGGTCCACCAACTCGGCCGAGGCCGGCTGCGCGCGGTAGATCTTCACGCCCCGGGCGGCCAGGACGACGATTAGTATCGTCAGGACGAGCTGCCCGAACAGGTAATAGGCCGGCCCGATGTTCCAGAACAGGACCAGCACCGTCAGGGCGACGACGATGTGAGTCACGGCAAGGTAGTTGACGAGCGCCATCGCCTCGTCGAGCTGGCGGGACCGCGCCTCGATCCGGTAGCGGTCCGGAATGGCGGAGGGCTGCGCCAGCCTCACGGCGGCGGAGGCCAGGAGCCGCAGGGGACCGGGCAGGGATCGGGTGGGGCTGGCGGGGGACGACTCGCTCGGCATGGCGGATCACTGGGTCGCGCGCGGGACGACCCGCATCGGCATGCCGCCATGCGGCCGAAGGGTGATCTTGAAGCGGGCCTCCGGACGGTTCCGCGTTCCGGGCTCGAAGCGGAAGGCCGGCAGGAGCCCCCTCAGGATCGTCACGCATTCGGTGAGCGCGAAGCTCATCCCGATGCAGATCCGCGGTCCCGCGCCGAAGGGCAGGTAGCCGTACTTGTCCCGCCCGGCGCTCGCGTCCGGGCTGAAGCGGTCGGGGTCGAAGGCCTCGGGCGAGGCCCAGAGCGCCTTGTGCCGGTGCACCGCGTAGACCGGGACATGGACGGAGCGGCCGGCCGGGAGGGTCGTCTTCCCCAACCTGATCGGGCGGAGCGTCCGGCGGACGATGAGGGGCGCGGGCGGATAGAGCCGCATCGCCTCCATCACCACCTGGCGGGTGTAGGGCAGCGCGTCCGGCCCGCCCACGGCGGGCCCGGCCGCATTGATCTCGTCGAGGACCCGGGCCTCGATCGCGGGGTGATCGGCGAGGAGGCGGAAGGTCCAGGCCATCGCCAGGGCGGTGGTCTCGTGCCCGGCGGCGACGAAGGTCAGGAGGTTGTCGACCAGCGCGTCGTCGGACATGGAAGCCGCGCCCTCGGGATCCCGGGCCGACAGCATGAGCCCGAGCAGGTCCGCGCCGTCGCGGCCGCTGGTGCGGCGGGCCGCGATCGTCCCGGCGATGGTGCCGCGCAGCGAACGGGCCGCCCGCCGGCCGCGCAGGTACCCCGGATACGGAGCCCAGGCCGGCGCGCCCAGCATGGTCAGCGCGATCTTCCAACTCACCTGGTCGAGGTAATCCGTGAGCGCGTGCCCGAACGCCTCCACGTCGAGGCCGGGCTCATCCGGGATCATCGTCGCGCCGATGATCGCGAAGGTCGTGCGCATCATCTCGTCGAGCAGGTCGAGGCGCCCGTCGCCGTGGAGCCAGCGGTCGCGGGTCGCGGCGACCGCCGCCTCCATCGCCGGCACGAAATGGGCGATCCGGTCGTGGCGGAACATCGGCGCCACCGTCCGGCGCTGCGCGCGCCAAGGCGCCCCATCGGAGGTCAGGACGCCCCTGCCGAGGACGGGGGAGAGGGCGCGCAGCATGAAATCCTCGCGCTCGAGCCCGTCGGCCTCATCGACGAGAAGCTGCCGGATCAGCGCCGGATCGCAGACATAGGTGGTCCGGCGTCCGAGGAAGCGGCCCTCGGCGAGGGGCTCGTGATAGACGGCCTCGGGCCAGGACTCGATCAGGTTGCGGACGATCCGGGAGAGCAGCCCGGGGAACGCCAGGGCCTCGGCCAAGACCGACCGTGCCGGGACGAGCGGCGTCGTTCGGCCCTCAAAGCCCGCGCTGTTCGTCAGGTGCATCGGCCACGGCTCTTTGAACACGGGCAGACGGTACAGCGGCGGAATATATGGAAGATTAATGGCCCGAGGCAGCCCTCACAGCACCACTCGGGCATCGATCTGACCGCTTTGGAGCGGCGACAGGAAGGCCGCTCCGATGCCGTTGTCGAAGCATCGCGCCACCTTCGCCGGGGTGCTGCCGATCATGATGAGGGTCCCGACCTCGATCGGCTCGTCCACGGAGACCGCGGCTCCCGTCACGGACACGTTCAGGACGCGGCCGGGGATCATGGTGCCGTAGGGCGTGGTGACGACGACGTCGGAGACCTCGGGCACGATCCGCTCGGCCGCACGCTGGAGAACGGGAGCGGCATTCTGCTCCTCGGCGAGGCCGAGAAGGTTCTGCGCGACGAGGCGAAGCGGATATTCCGCGCGCAGGACGCGGACCGCGAAGCGGTCCCTGCCCGTGCGGATGACCTTGGTCTCGAGGGAGCCGGTATGCCGGATGCTGCAGGTGATGGTCTCGCCGACGGAGGGGATCACCGCGGCCTTGAAGCGGATGCCGTACTGGGCGACGTCCTCGGTCACCGCGTAGAAATCGGGCCGAAACTGGCTCCAGCACAGGGCCGGCAGCACGAGCTTCACGCGTGGGATCGATCGGCGCTCGGTCATCGCTCTCTCGTTGACGTCGCCTCGTCCTATCCGTCACGCGTTCGCGACCTCCTTCAAGGAAAGATTGCATTCTACGCACCCGGTTGTTGGTATGCGTGAATTGCATGGCTCGGCAGAGCGTGAGGCGGGCAAGACCTGGTGTCAGCGCCTGCGCAGACCGAGGGCCTTGATGCGGGAGGCGAGGGTGGTCGGCTTCAACCCGAGGATCTCCGCCGCGCCGCCTGGCCCGAAGACGCGGCCGTTGCTGATCGCCAACGCGGCCGCGATGTCGGCTCGCGTCCGGGCGCGCCGTTCCGCCTCCGTGGGCGGGGCGCTGGAGGCGAGCGTCACGGGCGGCGCCTGCTCCGCCGCTCCGGTCGCCTCGGGCTCGGGCAGGTCGAAGCGCATCCGGCCGCGCACGGCCAGGATCGCGGCGCGCTCGATGATGTTCTCGAGTTCGCGCACGTTGCCGGGCCAGTCGTAGCGGGTGAGCCGGCGGACATCGCCCTCGGTGAGGCGCAGCTCCGGAATGTTCAGGCGCCGGGCGACGTTGCGCACGAAATGCTGCGCGATGAGCGGGATGTCCTCGGGCCGCTCGCGCAACGGCGCAGCCGTGATCGGGAAGACGTTGAGGCGGAAATAGAGATCCTCGCGGAAGCGCCCGCGCTTCACCTCGGCCTTGAGGTCGCGGTTCGTCGCCGCCACGAGGCGGACGTCGACGGCGCGGGTCCGCTCCTCGCCGATCCGCTCGAACTGGCGCTCCTGCAGCACCCGGAGGAGCTTGCCCTGGAGGTCGAGGGGGATCTCGCCGACCTCGTCGAGGAAGAGCGTGCCACCATCCGCCAGCTCGAAGCGCCCGATGCGGTCGCGCAACGCCCCGGTGAAGGCGCCCTTGGCGTGGCCGAAGAACTCGCTCTCGAACAACTCGCGCGGGACCGCGGCGCAATTCACGCGGATCAGCGGCCGATCCCGGCGACGGCTCGCCTCGTGGATCGCACGGGCGATCAGCTCCTTGCCGGTGCCGGATTCGCCGGTGACGAGGACGGTGGCGTCGGTGCCGGCGACGAGGTCGATCTGCCGGCGCACCGCCTCCGTCGCGGGCGAGCGGCCGATGAGCCCCTGGTGGTGGCCACCCTCGCGGATTTCCTCGCGCAGGTAGGCGTTCTCCAGCTCCAGGCGCTCGCGCAGGGAATCGACTTCCGCCAGCGCGTGGCGCAGCTGCTCGTCGGCCTCCCGGCGCTGGCTGATGTCGCGGAAGACGATGACGGCGCCGAGCAGCCGCCCGCGGTCGCGGATCGGCGTCGAGGTGTACTCGACGAAGAAGGGCGTGCCGTCGCGGCGCCAGAACACTTCCGTGTCGACCTGGTGCACCGCCCCATCGCGAAAGGCCGCGTAGATCGGGCAATCGTGGTGGGGGTAGTGGCAGCCGTCCGGATGGCTGTGATGGACGGTGGAATGCATGTCGCGGCCGACGAGGTCGGCGGCCTGCCAGCCGAGCATCCGTTCGGCCGCCGGGTTGATGAAGGTGGTGATCCCCTCCGCGTTGACGCCGTAGATGCCCTCGCCGGCCGCCCGCAGGATGAGCTGGTTCTCGCGCTCGATATCGCGAAAGATCCGCTCCATGCGCTGCCATTCGGTGAGGCCCGCGCGCATGTGGGCGTCGGCCTCCATGTCGACGAGACGGCGGCGGCGCTCGTCGAGGTCGAACAGGCTGACGAGGATTTTTTCGGGGTCTCCCGGCAGGAGGGCGCCGCTGTACTCCACGTTCAGGTCGTGACCCTCGGCGTGGCGCGGCGACAGGGCGTGGGTCCAGTCGCGGCCGCGCGCCTGGACGGCCTGGGTGAAGACGATCAGGGTCGGGACCTGATCGGGGTGCAGCGCGGTCGCGCGCATCCTCCGCAGGGCGTCGCGCTCATGGCCGAGGAGGCGGGACGCCGCCGGATTGGCGTCGCAGATCGCGTCGCTCGCCGGATCGAGCACCAGCATCGCCTCGGGTGCGCCCTCGAAGGCGGGGCCGTACGGGCCGGACACGCTACGCCGCCGTCGGGCGCCGGAAGCGCCGGTTGCCGCACTTGCGTACCGAACTGGCCGACATGCGGCATCCCCTGAGCGACTACGAAACTTCGTATCACGAACTACGAAAAATCATAGACCACGAGATATCGTAGTCGTGTGTGGGCGATTAAGCCATTGCTCGGGAAGGAAGAACCGCAAGCTCTCCGCTCTGGCACACCCTTTGCCAAGCCGTCCTCGTCACTGGAGAGGGCATCCGCGATGGCAACGTTCGACGATCCGTTCGATCCCAAGCTGACCCTCAGGCGGCGCGGCTGCTCCTGCGGCGCCCACGCTTCCCAGGCCGAGCACGACGCTGCGCCGTCCGGCGATGCGGCGATCGAGCGGGTCGTGGAAGTGGCGGTGATGCGGGCGATGTTCCCGCAGGATTCCCAGCGCCGCGCCTTCCTGAGGAGCGTCGGCGCGGCGACGGCGCTGGCGGCGGTGAGCCAGTTCTTCCCGGTCAAGTTCGCGGCCGAGGCGCTGGCACAGGCCGGTGCCCCCGAGAAGAAGGCCCTCAAGATCGGCTTCATCCCGATCACTTGCGCGACGCCGATCATCATGGCCGCGCCGATGGGCTTCTACGCCAAGCAGGGTCTCGAGGTGGAGGTCGTGAAGACCGCCGGCTGGGCGGTGATCCGCGACAAGACGCTGAACAAGGAATACGACGCCGCCCACATGCTGGCGCCAATGCCGATCGCGATCTCGCTGGGCCTCGGCTCGACGCCGACCCCCTACACGATGCCGGCGGTGGAGAACGTCAACGGCCAGGCGATCACGCTGGCCATGAAGCACAAGGAGCGGCGCGACCCGAAGGACTGGAAGGGCTTCAAGCTCGCCGTGCCCTTCGACTACTCGATGCACAATTACCTGCTGCGCTACTACCTCGCCGAGGCCGGCATCGACCCCGACGCGGACGTGCAGATCCGCAGCGTTCCGCCGCCGGACATGGTCGCGAACATGCGCGCCGACAACATCGACGGCTTCCTGGCGCCCGACCCGGTCAATCAGCGCGCGGTCTATGACGGCGTCGGCTTCATCCACATCCTCTCGAAGGAGATCTGGGACCGGCACCCCTGCTGCGCCTTCGCGGCCTCGCAGGATTTCGTGACGCAGACGCCGAACACCTACGCCGCTTTGCTCCGCGCCATCATCGAGGCGACTGCCTATGCCTCCAAGGCGGAGAACCGCAAGGAGATCGCCGCCGCGATCGCGCCGGCGAACTACCTCAACCAACCGCTCACCGTGGTGGAGCAGGTGCTGACGGGCACCTTCGCCGACGGGCTCGGCGGGGTGAAGAAGGTGCCGGACCGGGTCGATTTCGATCCCTTCCCCTGGCCCTCCTTCGCCGTGTGGATCATGACCCAGATGAAGCGCTGGGGTCAGATCAAGGGCGACGTCGATTACGACGCGGTCGCCAAGCGCGTCTTCCTCGCCACCGACGCCGTCAAGCGGATGCAGCAGGACGGGCTGACGCCGCCGGCCTCCACCACCAAGACCTTCTCGGTGATGGGCAAGCCCTTCGATCCGGCCAAGCCCAAGGAGTATCTCGACTCTTTCGCGATCAAGCGGGCGAGCTGAGCGATGCCCGCCGCCTCCCTCAACCTCCGCGCCGTCATCGTCTCGCTGGCGCTGCTCGCCGCCTTCCTTCTCGCCTGGCAGATCGGCACCAGCGGGCTCGCCAAGACCCAGGCGATGGACCCGGAATACGCGGCGCTCATGGGGGCCTCGGCCACCACCGGCAAGTCGGCCATGCCCGGGCCGCTTGACGTCGCGGCGACGATCTGGGGTCACCTCAAGGACCCGTTCTACGACCGCGGCCCCAACGACAAGGGCCTCGGCATCCAGCTCGCCTACTCCATCGGCCGGGTGGCGCTGGGCTACGGCCTCGCGGTGCTGGTGGCGATCCCGATCGGCTTCCTCATCGGCATGTCGCCGCTGATGAGCCGGGCGCTCGACCCCTACATCCAGATCCTGAAGCCGGTCTCGCCGCTCGCCTGGATGCCGCTTGCCCTGTTCACGATCAAGGATTCCGGGCTCTCGGCGATCTTCGTGATCTTCATCTGCTCGCTGTGGCCGATGCTGATCAACACCGCCTTCGGGGTTTCGGGCACCCGAAAGGAATGGATCAACGTCTCGCGCACCTTGGAGGTCGGCCCGCTGCGGCGCGCCTTCACGGTGATCCTGCCGGCGGCGGCGCCCACCATCCTCACCGGCATGCGCATCTCGATCGGCATCGCCTGGCTCGTGATCGTGGCGGCCGAGATGCTCGTGGGTGGCACCGGCATCGGCTACTTCGTCTGGAACGAGTGGAACAACCTCTCGATCACCAATGTGATCACCTCGATCCTGCTCATCGGCCTGGTCGGCATGATCCTCGATCAGCTGCTGGCCCGCACCCAGCGCCTCGTCACCTTCCCGGAGTGAGGCGACCATGAACGCGCTCATCCCCTTTCCCTCGCGCCGCGCCGAGCGCCCGGAAACCGGCCGCATGACCTCCGACGTCAAGTCCTCGGAAAAGTTCATCTCGATCGAGGGCATCGCCCGGCGCTACCCAGCGCCGGGGGGGAGGCAGACCACGGTGTTCGAGAACCTGTGGCTGCCCATGCGCCGGGGCGAGTTCGTCTGCATGATCGGGCATTCCGGCTGCGGCAAGACGACGGTGCTCAACATCCTGGCGGGGCTCGAGGCGCCGAGCGAGGGCGTCGTCATCGCCGACGGCAAGGCGATCGAGGGGCCGAGCCTCGACCGGGCCGTCATCTTCCAGGGCCACGCCCTGCTGCCCTGGCGGACCGTGCTCGGCAACGTCGCCTACGCGGTCTCCTCGCGCTGGCGGAAGGCCTCGCGGACCGAGATCGAGGAGCGGGCGCGCAGGGCCATCGCCCTCGTCGGCCTCGCTGGCTCCGAGCACAAGCGCCCGGCCGAGCTCTCGGGCGGCATGAAGCAGCGCGTCGGCATCGCCCGCGCGCTCTCGATCGAGCCGAAGATGCTGCTCATGGACGAGCCCTTCTCGGCGCTCGACGCGCTCACCCGCGGGACGCTGCAGGACGAGGTCAGGCGCATCTGCGTCGAGACCGGGCAGACCGTCTTCATGATCACCCACGACGTCGACGAGTCGATCTACCTCGCCGACCGGATCGTGCTGATGACGAACGGGCCTCAAGCCAAGGTCGCCGAGATCGTCGAGAACCCGCTGCCGAAGGACCGCACCCGCACGGGGCTCCACCGCCAGCCCGGCTATTACGCCCTGCGCAACCACCTCATCGACTTCCTCGTCAGCCGCTCGAAGACCCTCCGCGACGAGAGCCCGCCCGGCTACGACCAGCGCCACCCGCCGGTGGTGCGGCTGACGCTGACAGAGGCCGATCAGGCCGCGGCGGCCCTGGGCTGAGCGCTCTTCCCTTCCCCTTGCGGGGAGGGACCGAGGGTGGGGGTGGTGCCGGATGCGGCGCGACACCTCCGGAACCACCCCACCCCTACCCCTCCCCACAAGGGGGAGGGGATTCCCGCGACATGTCCGACAACCCTGGAGACACGACACCATGAAGCGCGAAGACCTCACGGAAAAGCTCCTCGACATCAAGCGTGAGAAGGGCTGGACCTGGAAGTATATCCAGGAGGAGATCGGCGGCATCTCGCCGATCCTGATCACGGCGGCCTGCATGGGTCAGATGAAGCTGCCCAAGGCCCAGGCGAAGAAGGCCGCGGAGCTGTTCGGCCTCAGCCAGTCCGAGGAGCGCATGCTGAACGAGGCGCCCTATCGCGGCTCGATCCCCTCGACCCCGCCGACCGACCCCCTGATCTACCGCTTCTACGAGCTGGTGATGGTCTACGGCACCACCTGGAAGGAGCTGATCCAGGAGGATTTTGGCGATGGCATCATGTCGGCGATCGACTTCAACATGACCATGGAGCGCGAGCCCAACAACAAGGGCGACCGGGTCAAGATGAGCATGTCCGGCAAGTTCCTGCCCTACAAGTACTACGGTAACGACGAGGGCGTGCCGGAATACGGGTTCAAGGAGCCGTGAGCCTGCCGCCGGCTCCCCGGGATCGTTTGGGGAGCCTCGCCCGGCATGTGCCCTGCCGCACCGCGCCCCGGGTCGACGCAACCCTCCGTTTCATGCTGGATGCGGCAGCCTTCGTAGGAGACTGGCCCGCATGAACTTCGACGCGATCTCGACGACCTGGGCGCCGCGCATGCTGAGCGTGCTGCGGATCATGACCGGGCTGCTGTTCCTGGCCCACGGGTCGCAGAAGCTCCTCAACTTCCCGCCGCGGACGAACCCGGCCCCCGAACTGCTCTCGCTCTTCGGCATCGGCGGCTTGCTCGAGCTCGTCGGCGGCGCGCTCATCGTGCTCGGGCTGTTCACGCGGCCGGTGGCCTTCCTGCTCGCCGGCGAGATGGCCGTCGCCTACTTCATGTTCCACGCGCCGCGGAATTTCTTCCCGACGCTGAACGGCGGCGACGCCTCGATCCTGTTCTGCTTCGTCTTCCTCTACCTGTTCACCGCCGGCGGCGGCATCTGGAGCCTCGACGCGCAGCGGCGGTCGCGGTTCTGAGGAGCCACTCTCCTCCCCCTTGCGGGGAGGAGTTGGAGGTGGGGGTGGTTTCGAAGAGGTCGCGCCATATCCGGCACCACCCCCACCCCAGCCCCTCCCCGCAAGGGGAGGGGAATGCCTTTCTCAGGCCCGCGCCTGCGTGACGAACTTCGTCGTCAGATAGCCCTCGATGGCCTCCGAGCCGCCCTCGCTTCCGTAGCCGGAATCCTTCACGCCGCCGAAGGGCGTCTCGGGCAGCGAGATGCCGTGGTGGTTGATGCCGAGCATGCCCGTCTCGACCCTCGCGGCCACCTCGTTCGCCCGGGCGGCGGAGCGGGTGTAGGCGTAGGCGGCCAGTCCGTAGGAGAGGCGGTTCGCCTCCGTAAAAGCCTCCTCGTCCTCCGAGAACCGCCGCACCAGGGCGACCGGCCCGAAGGGCTCCTCGTTCATGATCCGGGAGGCCAGCGGCGGCTCGGTGAGGACGGTCGGAGCGTAGAAGTTGCCGCTGTTGCCGATGCGGTGGCCGCCGGTGCGGAGCGATGCGCCCTCGGCCACAGCCTCCGAGACCAGGGCATCCACCGCGTCGAGCCGGCGAGCATGGACGAGCGGCCCCATCCGGGTCTCAGGGTCGAGGCCGTTCCCGACCCGGATGCCTTCCGCAAACCCCGAAAAGCCCTCGACGAAGCGCTCGTAGACGGACTCGTGCACGAGGAACCGGGTCGGCGCGACGCAGACCTGGCCAGCATTCCGGAACTTGTTGGCGCCGAGCACCTGCACCGCCTGGTCGACATCGGCATCGCCGAACACGATTGCGGGCGCGTGGCCGCCGAGCTCCATCGTCACCCGCTTCATGTGGCGGCCGGCGAGCGCCGCGAGCTCCTTGCCCACGGCGGTGGAGCCCGTGAAGGAGATCTTCTGGATGACGGGGTGCGGGATCAGGTACGAGGAAATCGCGGCCGGCTCGCCGTAGACGAGGGAGAGGACGTCGCCCGGCACGCCCGCGTCGAGGAAGGCCCGCACCAGCGCCGCGCAGCTCGCCGGCGTGTCCTCCGGCCCCTTCAGGATCACCGAGCAGCCGGTGCAGAGCGAGGCCGAGATCTTGCGCACCGCCTGGTTGATCGGGAAGTTCCAGGGCGTGAAGGCCGCCACCGGCCCGACCGGCTCGCGCAGGACGATCTGCATCACGCCCTCGGCGCGGGCCGGGATGACCCGGCCGTAGGCGCGCTTTCCCTCTTCCGCGAACCAATCGATCACGTCCGCGCCGGCCAGCGTCTCGATCCGAGCCTCGGCGATGGGCTTGCCCTGTTCCGTGGTGATGGTGCGGGCGATCTCCTCCGCCCGCTCCCGCAGAAGGTCGGCGGCCCGGCGCATCACCTTGGCGCGCTCGAAGGCGGAGACCTTGCGCCATTCCGAAAAGCCGCGGGCGGCGGCGGCGAGCGCCCGGTCGAGGTCGTCGCGGGTGGCGACGGCGAGCCGGCCCAGGGTCTCACCGGTGGCGGGGTTGAGGATCGGCAGCGTCTCGGAGGCGGACCCGGCGGTCCAGGCACCGGCGATGTGCAGTCTGACGTCCCAATCCATGAAGCGAGCCCTGCGCGGGCCGGCAGGAGAGCCGGCGGGCGCCCGTTTTCGGCCTTACGGGAGGATGTCGCAACCCCGGCGCGGCTCTCCTCCCCTTGCGGGGAGGCGTTGGAGTTGGGGTGGTTCCGCCTGGTGAGCGGCAGGGTCGCCCAGCCACCCCGACCTCGAACCCCTCCCCGCAAGGGGGAGGGGACGCGCTCCATCGACGAGGTCGGCGACGCCTAATCCCAGGAAATCAAGCCGCGATCCGCGCCGTCTTCCTCACCGTCTCCGGGCCCTTCACGACGACGTTGGCACCGCGCGTGGCCTGGAGCGTCCCGCCCTTCGGCACGATGGTCCAGCCCTCGCGGCTCCCGTCGATCGGTTCGGAGACGACGATGAGCCCGTTCTCGGTCTGCCGATAGTAGAGGCTCGGCGGGCGGCCGTCGCAGGCCCAGCGATAGGCGGTGAGGTCGACCCCGTTCGTCGCCACGGCGGTGAAGCGCAGAGGGTCGGTGATGCCGGCCGCCCGCATCAGGTCGCGGACCGTCGAGAGCGTCAGCGCCATGGCCTCGATCGGGTCCTCGGCGAGCCCGTTGGCCAGGGCCAGGAGGAAGATCGCCTCGGAATCCGTGGTGCCGCGTCGGTGGTCGTAGAGCGCGTCGGGGATCAGCGCCTCGATCCGGCGCTTGATGCGGTGATAGCCGCCGATCTGGCCGTTATGCATGAAGAGGTGGCGGCCATGCGCGAAGGGATGGCAGTTCGCCCGCGTCGTCGCCGTCCCCGTCGCGGCGCGGACATGGGCGAAGAAGGCGCGCGCCCGGACCTGCTGGCAGAGATTGACGAGGTTCTCGTCCGACCAGGCCGGCGACACGTCGCGGTAGAGGCCGGGATCGGGCCGCTCGGCGTACCAGCCGATGCCGAAGCCGTCGCCGTTGGTCTCGGTCTTGGCCTCGGCCGCGTGCAGGGATTGATGGACGAGCGAGTGGGTTGGCGCGCAGACCAGATCGGTCAGGAAGACCGGCTCACCGCTATAGGCAAGAAAGCGGCACATGGCTGGTCGACACCCCTCAATCCAGTGGCTGCGCTCTCCAAGCATGGAGCGGGCCGTTCGTCGCGCGATCCGTCATCGTTTCGTAACATTCGGGCTCTGGGCGTGAACACTTCGTTAATCCGTGCCCCGCGCCCCATCGCCAAGCTGCTTGTCGGCGCAGGCTCGCGCCCGCCTGGATCGCGGAGCCATGCTCGTGCAGGGATGCGGCGAAATCGAGGGCGTGCCGGCTGCGCCTCACGCATGGCGGAGGTCTGGTTTCGGACTCTTGCCCTCTGCTCCGTGGCGGCGCAGCATCACTCCCCGAGAATCACCAACACGCCGCCAAGGTCCGCAGCCCCGCGGGCCTCACCTCGATTCCGGAGCAGCCCCATGGATTCATCTCGGACCGATTGTCCGGTCGCGCTCGTGGTCGAGGACGACGCGGCGATCCGCAACCTCGCCACGGCGGTGCTGGAGGAGACGGATCTCGACGTCATCGCCTGCGAGAGTGCCGAGGCTGCGATCTCGGTGCTGGAGCATTCGGGCGTGACGGTGGCGCTGCTCTTCGCGGATGTGCGCCTGCCCGGCGCCATGGACGGCGTCGCGCTGGCGAGGGCCGTGGGCCGTCGCTGGCCGGACGTGCGGGTGGTGGTCACTTCGGGCTACGACGAGAGCCGGAACGACAGCCTGCCGCGCGAGGCGGTCTACCTGCAGAAGCCGTGGCGCGCCCTCGACGTTCTGGTCCAGGCCGAGCACGCGACCGTGGCGGCCCGCGCGGCCTGATCACGAAGGTCGATGACGTCGCCCTTTCCCGGACGCCTGCAGCGTCGGTGGACCGTAATCCGGGATCCGGCGGGTAAGCGTCGCGTCAGCGCTTCAAGATGGACGGTGCCGAGCTTCGGATGCTTCGCGGCTTCCGGCGCCAGTTCCCGGAGCGGGTTCCGCTGACGCTCCGCCTATCTGGGAAAGGGTATACGCGAGACGGCCGCCATCACCTCAGGGCCTCTTGCGACATAACGAAGAAAGCCCGCGCCGCTCGCGCGGCCGGGCTTCTCTCCTGATCGTCTCGAAGGAGCGCTCAGACGGCGCCGGCGGCGCTCGGCACGGAAGGCGCGCTCGGGGCGAAGGGCGAGCCTGCGGGACGACGCGGCGCACCGGCACCGAAGCGGGGCTTCGGCTTCGGGGCGGCGATCAGGCCCTCGCGGATCGCGGTCTTGCGCGCCTGCTTGCGGGCACGCCGCACGGCCTCGGCCTTCTCCCGCGCCTTGCGCACGGAGGGCTTCTCGTAGGCCTTGCGCTGCTTCATCTCGCGGAAGATGCCTTCACGCTGCATCTTCTTCTTAAGGACGCGGAGCGCCTGGTCGACGTTGTTATCGCGAACGAGTACCTGCAACGGTCTTGATCCTCTGAGAGGGGTTGTCTGTCTGCCCGGCGCCGACCCCGAACCACCTCGCCGAACCCGGCGAGAGAAACTGCAAAACGCCCCTGGCCCAGGAAATGACCCGGGAGGGACGTCCGTCAGACGGTCACGAATCGGCGCAGAATCTGCACTTGGGACAGGCTCATACACTAAGGCCGGGCGAGTTCCAACCGCTGCCGTGGCGTGCGCGAGGGCGCATGTGGCCGATCGGCGCTGCACATGCGCCCGTTACACCCTCCGATGTCATTCCGGGGCGCCCCGGATCTGGCCTTCGGCCAGTCCGAGGACAGGC
>JAESGP010000195.1_pt1 | contig 17903 bp, 6 predicted proteins | sample 9269741 | NCBI WGS metagenome assembly JAESGP01 (sample SAMN15720684, study PRJNA650882) | algae metagenome | isolation source: Desmonostoc vinosum HA7617-LM4 and co-occurring heterotrophs from cave wall | place: USA: Waikapalae cave, Hawaii | collected 2011-05-27
GTGCAAACCTGTCGCCGTCAAGGTCGGTCTGTGATTGATTTCTTTGTACAAGCACTACTGGCTGATTCTATTAATTATCAGTCTCGCCCGTCTCTACTTCCTAACTATTAGACCTGAATCCTTACTTGATATTTTGTTTTCGCCCTCAACCCCAGCAAGTAATTTAGAAACTTTAGGATTACTAGGAAGACTTGCAGCAACACCAGCTATCTTTGAGCCATTTAGAAATGCAGCATCATCATTTTAGAAAACAATAATATGCATTGTTTTTGGTTTAGTGATAAACTAACCATGGATCCTAGTAAATACTTGGAAAAGTTATTTTTTTACTACCTCAAGATAAAAAAGCTTATTATTTTTTAAGTGTATGAGCGTCAAAAAAAATACATTAATGTAATTTAGTTTTATCCTTGCTAAAAGGGGTTTAAGACCCCATTGCCTATGGATTGCTTGTTTTGGTGTTGAAGTCTAAATCTTCGTCATCCTTTGGGTTTGGCAGTGACGTTCCTACGTCGCTACCGCTAGCGCAACCGACAGTAACTCATATCTTGGCGTAAATATAGCGAAGCTGTCACCAGGGGCAAGATAGGCTGAAAGTATTGTGGGATATGGGTTTGAGAAAAAAGAGTTCATGATTTGGTTTTAGCTGTTTTGACGGGCGTTTTATAAGCACAGCCGCAAATTGGACAAAATCGGTGTCTCAAAGACAACACCAACTCACCGCAATTCGCGCAGTTAGCTCGAATCGGTGTACCGCACAGGTAACAAAACTTGGCTTTGACATGACCCCACATAGGGTCAACCGCAGCGCCAGGATTCCAACATTGAGGACAAAACTTAACCCCTCTAACCTGAGATACTTCCTCGCCCTTGATTACAGCATCCAAATATTCTTGAGGCACGCCAAGTGCTAGAGCTAAACCCTGAAGTGTGGGAGCAGACGGCGAAATCAAAGTTAATCGCATTAATTATGAGTTGAGCGTGCTGCAAGCATTGAGAGAAAAGCTCAGATGCAAGGAAATCTGGGTTGTAGGCGCTAATCGTTACAGAAACCCTGAAGAAGATTTACCTGCTGATTTTGAGGTGCAAAGATTAGAATATTTCCAAGCATTGAAACAACCCTCAGATGTGGAAGTCTTTATTGCTAATTTGCAAAAACAGATGGATGAAGCATTAACTTTATTGTCTAAAGGAATACCTAAGAATAAATTAGTCACAATTAAAAATACAGGTAAAAGTCGAATTTGTGTTTCTCCTCTGAATCCTCAAAATGAACCTGCTAATTTGACTCGTTTAAAAAGTGAAATTACTCGACGTTGGCGGATGACTAGCCTCTTAGATATTCTCAAAGAAACTGATTTGCGAGTAAATTTTAGTCAGCACTTTCGGAGTGTATCAACCAGAGAGGTTTTAGGCGACTATACTTTACAAAAACGCTTGTTACTTTGTTTATATGGTTTAGGAACAAATACTGGATTAAAGCGTTTAAGTGATGAGATTAAAGGCGATAATTATCAAGATTTACTCCATGTCAAGCGTCATTTTATTCAGAAAGAACAATTACGCAATGCTATTGCCTGTGTTGCAAATGCGATTTTTACTGCCAGAATTCCCACTATTTGGGGAGAGGGTACAACCGCCTGCGCTTCTGACTCGAAAAAGTTTGGTGCTTGGGATCAAAACTTAATGACTGAGTGGCACATCCGTTATGGTGGACGGGGTGTGATGATTTATTGGCACGTTGAGAAAAATTCTGTTTGTATTTATTCGCAGTTAAAAACTTGTTCTTCTTCTGTTAGCGAAGCGGGCGCGCGTACTCGCGCGACGGTGGCAGCCATGATTGAAGGATTATTACGCCACTGTACCCAGATGAAAGTGGAGACAAATTATGTGGATAGTCACGGTCAAAATGAAGTGGCTTTTGCTTTCTGTCATTTATTGGGTTTTCAGTTAATGCCGCGTCTTAAACGTATCAATGTTCAGAAATTATACCGCCCGTCAACTGGAAATAATGATGCTTATCCAAACTTGCAACCGATTTTAACTCGTGCTATTAATTGGGATTTAATTCGCCAACAATTTTACTGTGAGTACCTGCGTACTGAGTGGCTAGAAATTTGGGTAGAAATTATCAGTCTCGCCCGTCTCTACTTCCTAACTATTAGACCTGAATCCTTACTGGAAAACAAACTGTAGAGAACGCAGAGAACAAAGAGATATGAGGGTTTGAGAGGTTCTTTGCAAAGTCAAAAGTAGAGAGCGATCGCTCTCTACCGAAGAACTAAAATACTAAGTTGCTGGGATTATTCAAGGTAGTGGCGTTCACATCGTTGCCTTGTACCAGAATGAATGGTCTAAAGACGCCATCTATTGTAGACAGGGTGATTTGAGTACCATTTACTGTGTCCCTAAACCCAATGTTGGCTGCACCAAGTTTTAAGCTACTGAGAAGTTGTGTTAGGACAATTTGGTCTTCACCTATGGTAAAGTCGGTGATGATATCTCCTGCATCTCTAATTTTGGTGTAAATAAATTGATCTCCTCCACCTCCACCTGTAAGGATGTCTTTACCTTGGTCGCCAATTAATTGGTCGGGGTCATTTGTGCCTACTAAGGTATTTCGACCTGGTGTACCTGTGATTTTGTTGAAGACATCGTTGTCTTTAATTGCTATCTTCTGGTCGGGAATTGACAGGCCGTTGTATGCTGGGTCGTTACTGTTGACTTTAAAGGTGATAGTACCTGTGTGGTCGCCGTCAACGATTTGATTATCGACTCCTGTGATATCGACAAGCTGAGGTGTTAAAGCATTTTCTGGTGTAAAGGTCAATGTTAGCGGTTTGTCTGGGCCTTGACCTACACCTGTGAGTTTATCTGGGTCGATGGTGATGGTAACAGTATCAGTGGGAACAGTGTCAAGGGCGATCGCAAACCCGCCTTTTGCACCACCTTCTGTAGCCGCCAGTCCATTAATTTTCGGGGTAATCTTGATGCTACCACGCAATATGAGAGAGTCATTGTCAATAATATCTATTGTGCTGTCGGGAATCGATAGACTCTTGTAGGCGGGGTCATTACTGTTGATGGTAAAGGACAGTTTACCCTTGTGGTTTCCCTCAAAGATAGTATCATCTACCGCCTTAATTGGAACAACCACAGGAGTTAAAGCATTCCCTGGTGTAAAGGTTAGCGTCAGGGGTTTATCACCGCCATTGCCAGCATCTAGCTGTTTATCTGGGTCAATGGTAATGATAACGTTATCCTTGGGAATCGTTTTGAGGGCGATTGTTGCGCTAGTTCCAATCCCTCCTTCTGCAATTACCGAGTCTTTATCCCCAACAGTAACGTCTACGCTACCAGGAAGATTATTGGGATCAACGGTTCCCAGTGTGGCACCTTTAAGGAAGATGGCAGAGTCTAGAGAACCATCCCGGACATCTTTAACACTAACCACTAAGGTGTTTTTAACATTGGGTATCGTTGGACCAGCAAAGGTTAACACTTTACTATAGCCATCCAGCTTAGTTTGGTTGGCGGCTGGGCCAGTTCCTGCGGGGTTGTAAATAAAATCAGAGTTAGAACTAAACGGTGTGGGAGTTAGGTTGTTGATTGTTACAGCTGAACCGTCATTCAACTGCGCTAAATCCAGACCATTCAACTTAAAGCTAAAGGCATCATTGAGCTGGCTACCACCGTATTCGACAAACTCCTCAGAACTGACGACAAACTGGAAGAACGCTGTTGGTGCTGTCTCATCAGCGAAAAAGCTAATTTCCATTGAGGTAGTGTCATCAGCCGCCCCAGGAGTACCAAAGTCAGTGCTGAGGTCGTTTTGTCCGCCAGTGGGTTGATTTGAGGCATTAACATTTCCTAATGGTGTACCATCATCGTTTCCAGCATCCCCAACATATAAATACAGAGGACTGTCTGTAGAAACAGGGCTTGTCAAATCAAACCTAATTTCTCCTCCATCCCCTAAGGTGGCAGATTTAGTGGCAGTTGAGTTAGAGTCAAACTTGCCTAAGGTTGCGATCGCATTGTTAACAATACCATTGAGAGTACCATTCAAATCTGCTGCAACAGGGTCAAATGGGGGTACAGTTGAAGGACGTTGAGTTCCTGGTGTTAGAATGGTTCCGATTGGACTAAAGTTGAACACATCCAAACCTGGTAAGGCTGCAATGTCTGCTGCTGAAGTCACTAGAGTCCGACTGAGTTTGATGGCATCTAAGTCAAAGCCACTAAATTTACCACCAGCACCACCTTTTCCACTTCCATTGTCAGCGATCGTCAGAGAATTAAGATCAACTCCGATGCTTGAAAGATCAGCCCGGAATACTCCTGTTCCTGTGCTAGTTGAGCCAGCCAATTTTTGAAATTGTAGGGGAATGCTAGCACCACCAGGGGAGCCACCATTACCAGGAGCAAAACCACCGTCGGCCGTGTTGACACCCGCTAAATCTTTGACTTTGCCAGTACTCAGAACTACCCCAGCACCTAGACCAAAGGGATCATTTTGGAAAGTACCAAAAGCTCTAGGATCACCAGTAAGTTTGACATCGAATTCAAAAATATGGTTGTTGGTTATACCTCTTAGCAGATTAAGTAAATCGAAGCCATTGCCATTTTGCTTGATCTCAAAAACTGGTAGTAGTGTATCAGCTACAGTAGGGATTTGTTGAGGTGTAGTTGCTGTCGTGTTATCTGTTGTAGGCTGGACAGGATTAGTTGGCACAGGTACAGCATTCAAGCTAGTAATACTACTAGTCGAAACAGAATCGGGGGTACTATCAACGTACCTGACATAACTTGCATTGAGGTCAAATTTAGTAAATTCTTGCACAAAGCCGATTAATTCATCTACGGTATTGAGGTCTCGCAGGAAAATCTGTGTACCTGTACGTATCTCTTTGACAATGTAATCACTGGACTTACCATGCAGTTGAATAATGTCGCCTTCACCAGGATTAAAGTCAGTAATCTGTCCTTGGTTATTCAGCCCTGATGTTACTAGATTTTCATCATCATAGTAAATTTCCCTTTCATCCCCTAGCCAAAATTCATCTTTCCCTGTACCACCTGTCAAGGTATCAATTTCATTGCCAGAGGCGGGAGAAGGGCCTAATCTCACACCAATCAAGAAATCATTGTTGGCTCCACCAGATAAGGAATCATTGCCTTTATTACCAATAATGACGTCATCTCCATTGTTCCCAATGAGTATGTCAGTTCCATTGCCACCAGCAAGTTGATCAGCCTTACTCGTACCAGTGACGTTCAAACGTTCAATGTTACTAAAATTCACTTTATCTAATGCTGTTGTGCTGTTAGTAACATTGCGGTGGATCTCACCACCGTTAGTTCCATTGAAAAAAGACAGGATACCTGAACCAACATCCCCCACTGAGTAATCGATAACCAATAGGTCATCATCACCTGTACTGCTGCCGCCATCTACTATATCAATCCCCAGGCCAATATTAATCGTGTCATTACCACCGCCTGTAGTGAAGTTGTTATCGACTCTGCCTAGTTGAGTCAGTTGGTCTTTGCCAACACCTGTTTTAATGTCTCGGAAAGCTTCAAATAGGGTAATGACACTGCCATCTGACAGAATTAACTGTTGATTAATACTCTCCTGTAAAGGATTAAGACTGATTAAGGTAATATCTTCTGATTTCCCAGAGAGGTCAATTGAGAGAGTATCAACTCCCGCGCCACCACTCAAAATAATAAAACTGTTACCAGGTGTGCCCGAAAATCCTAAACTGGCGTCGTTTTGATCCTTAATAAAATCATTGCCATCATCCCCTAAAATTAGATTGTTGCCTCGACCGCCAGCAATAGTATCATTACCATCGCCACCCAAGATCACATCGTCATCAGCACCTCCAAAAATTTGATCTGCTTTACTAGTAGCTGTAACCTTGAGACGTTCGATATTTTTGAAAGAAACTGCATCTTGGATGGGAGGATTAGTACCAGAGCCTCTAGAGAAGGAGTTAGTGGGGTTAGCAAAATTACTGAAACCACCAATAACGCCAGTACCATTTTTATCATTAATAGAGTAGTCAATAACTAGGCGATCGTTTCCATCGCCCCCATCGACAACATCAGTACCGAAGTTACTTAGACCAGGATTGATTTCATTATTACCACCATCACCAGTCAGGTTATCGGCAAAGTCTGACCCCAGTAAGTTTTCGACAGTAGCATGAGTACTATCGAGCTTGGCAAAAGTATCTCCTTTTGCATCACCACCAGCACCGACACCCAGTAGTTTTACAGTTACCCCCTGTAAAGATTCGCTATAATCAGCCAAATCAATACTACCGCCGCCATCGAGAACATCGGCATCAGCACCTCCAATTAGGGTGTCATTGCCTTCATTTCCGAACAACAAGTCATTACCTGCTAAACCCCTAAGAATGTTATTACCAATATCACCCTCTAAGACGTCTTGGAATTTTGAACCTTCCAGGTTTTCAATTGAGTTTCGTTGTGTAGCAACATTCTCTTGATTTCGGAGTGAAAGCAGTTTATCTCCTGCGGCAAAACCACCGCCAGCATTACCATCTGGTAGTACTAGATGAACCTCAACTCCAGCGTTTGAACGTTGGTAAGAAACCCAGTCGTTACCACTGTCACCATTAAAGATATCGTCTTTGGGCCCGGCAATCAGAATATCATCTCCACCCAAGCCAGAAACATTACCACCGATATCGCTAGCCGCGAGAATGTCGTTATGAACCGACCCTTGGAGATTTTCAATACTGGTGAGTTTGTCTCCAGCAGCTTCGCCACCCACTCCTCTATTAGTAGGGGGCAAACCAACTGTAGTTTTATCTATTGGCGAGATAAAAGGCACACTACTAGTAGAAAGATTAACGTAGACTGGCGCTAGAGAACCGATGTAGGTAATTGTATCTTTTCCTTCTCCACCGTCGATGTCATCAGCTCCCAGTTCACCCAGTAATACATCATCGCCTCCCAAGCCTTTAAGGGTATCATTTCCCTTACCACCTTGGAAGACATTTTTTTCATTCGTGCCAGTGATGGTGTCACCAAACTTTGACCCCACAACATTCTGTATATTTTGGAGAAGATCCTGGTTGCCAAAGCCGTCATTGGTAGCAACACTAGCACTGAGATTGACAACAATACCATTTGGTGAATCGCTATAGTCAGCCGTGTTATCCTTAGAGCCACCGCCATTGAGGATGTCGTTCCCCGCACCGCCATTGAGGAAGTCATTCCCATCCCCGGTGGTGATGGTGTCATTTCCTTTACCACCTTTAATTTGAATGGGGGCCTGAACACCACCAATGGAACTAAAGGTGTCGTCTCCTTCACCAAGACTCAAAATGATTAGCTTGACCTTTTGGTATTCCTTACCGGGTGCAGGGTCTAAACCAATGATCTTGATTTTCTCGGTACTAGTGTTAACTTTGTTAGTTGGGTCGCCCTTCTGATCTCCTGACAGGTGTTCAATAGTGATGATATCTTTATTGCCTGTGGCTTTGCGGTCAATAATGCCTTGTGCAAGCAGTTCTTGACCCAAAGGTGAATCTTCCTTGGGTGGTTCAGGGTCTTCGACATTGTAGTGGTCTGATTGTTCGCCCGCGCAAGGATCGCCCCCAAAGTCATCTGCTGTAAAGCTGACCAATTTAATATTGGCAAGATCCAAGCGTTTAGAGAAATTAAAAAAGCCCAGATTCAAAGTTACCTGACCAAAAATAATTGCAGCTAATTCGCCACTTGGGCTGAACAAACAAAATGGGGAATCAATGTTCTCGATGATGTCACTGCCACGTATTTTGTAATTTTGTGGGTCAAATTGGTTGCTGGGGTTAGCATCATCATTACCAAGGTCAAAGCCAACTGTCAGCCCAATACCACCCCCAACTGCCGCACTAGCGAATTGCACATCAATAGCAGCTTCCGCAGTGATTTCACCACTCAGTTCTAGGTTATGATCTCTAACTCCATCTCCGGCGCCATTTTTATCGATATCTCCAAGCGGTCTACCTGCAAAAAAGCCATCCAGAAGTGAGGTAGCATCACCATTTTCTTGGAATTCAATCAACCCTTGGGTGTCATAGCCTACCCTTACCTGAGCGCTTGCACCTACACTTCCACCAATTCGTAAGCTAATCGGCCCAAAAATCGGAATGGATTGAGCATACCCTGTTCTAAACTCCAACACTGGTGTGTTGTAAGCAAACAGTTCTACTTGCTTACCTAACAACACATTAAATACAGAAGTTGGGTCAGCCAAAATCGGGATGAATTTCTTCAAATCATCAGAGTTCAAGTCTTGAGCGATTTCAGCAATTAGGGCTTTTGTATTATCAGAAGTCGAAGGTTCCTGATTATCAAATAAAGCTACAAGTGCTGTAATAAATTCATTGATTGTGTTGTTGCCATTGCCAGCAGTTGCAAGTTGGTCAAGGGGATTTTTTGTGTCGGTTGTATTGGGAGTCAGTTCGCCATTAGCATCGCGGACATCGTTTTTGCTGAGGTCAAAACTTCCCAGTGCTAGCTTGATATTGCCAGCGCCAGTAGGAAATTTGTTAACTAAATCACCAACTTTGGTGACAGTATCAATAAATTTTATAGTTCCTGGGCCAATAGTTGAGCCAAATAGATTGCTTTCGGCAGCAAATTGAGCAATATTGACTAGAGAAGCGTCAATAACTGGCAGTTTCTTCTCTAGGGTATTGATGATAGGCTCAAGGGGGCCAGTAATCGTTTTCACTTTCCCGAACACCGTTTTCCCAAAATTGCTGATAAATGAACCAAAGTCCAAATTGACATCGTTAAACGCCACATTGGGCTTAGGTGTAGCAGGGTTTTTGCTGTTGAAGGTTAAATTTGTCAGTTTGAAATCAGCTTCAACAGAGGGAAAATCAGCATTAATGGGTGGCGTTGGGTCATTGGGATCATCTGGGGGTGGTTGACTGCCAACTCCTGTGTCTAGATGTAAGCTGAGGTTTGCATCAGCAGTCAGTGGGGTGGGGTCAATACCCAAGTTGCTGAGGTTAGAAAATCTAATTCGGCCATCAGTAGGATCGCCACCTTTGACATTAAATTCAAAGTTAGCGTTTAAGTTATTGGTGTTGCCGGGAGTGGTGTCTTCAGCAGTAAGATTAAGATAACCAAGATTACCACTAAACTTTATAGGCTTGCCTGTTTTGTCTTTTAGCCTCACTCCAAGATTAGCTTTGAATTCATTGGCAGATGGTAATGTCTTCAAGAAGACCGCATTTTGAGGATCTGTGGAATCGTCAACGCCGAACCCTACGCTTAACTCAAATTTTAAATCCGAGCTAATGCCACCAGTGAGATTAAGACCTAGGAGATTAAGACCTAGTTTTGGTAGACCCAGTTTTTCATCAAATGTGATGTTGGGATCAAAGTTTTTACCTAGCTTGAAATCGAAGGTAATATTTTTCGGATCGTTAACGACAACGATGTCGTTAAGTAGAATCTGGTTATCTCCAGTAGAATCAAGCAGTATCCCTGCTCCACTCAGAGCATTAAATAGTCCTGTTTGGATTTTTCCAACGGCGTCATTTTGACCTTTATTCAGCGCCTCCGCAATCTGAGTTCTCAGCCCGTCAATAAATTTGTCTATTTCGCCTTTGAGGTCTAGTTTTTTATCAATCAGCGGTAGTTGGCTGGTGTCTGGAATTAGGCTGTCTAGGGTTAATTTGATTTTGTCGAGTAAGCCTGTGTTGGTCGAGTTGGTGATTTTACCTGCCAACAAACCGAGATTATCGGTTGCTGTGGTTGCGGCTTCTGCTGGTAGTGTTTGTGCATCAACTGTAATGGTAATAGCATCATTTTCTGTTTTCAGTTGTTGCAATTGCTCCTGAGTAAGGGTGCGTCCCTGTACCAGATTGGCAAAAATTTCTCCTTCGTCCCCTGGTGAATCAACTTGATTAATTTGGGCATCGATGAAGTGACCAATTTCTTCTAGCAAAATATTCTTAATTGAGCCATAATTGCTGGCATTTTCGCTGAAGAATTCTGCTGATATGTAAATCGTGTTATTAGTTTGAGAAAAGGCTCCTCTAGCTCCACCAAGGTCTTGTGTTGACCGAATTTCAAAAGTAGGTAATTGAGAAAAATCACGCGCTGCCCACTGGTTACGTAATGTCTCTAATTTACTAACATTAAAGTCATTACCAAAAGACGTTGTGATTGTTTGCGAAAATTTAGCATTAGCAGTTAGGTTCGTTAGAGGAATGAGAACAGAATCTGATACATCATTTACCAACAACTTTAATGAAATATCTAAGTCAGCGAAGTTTGAGCTAACAGAGGATTTCTGATGACTTGATTTGTGTTTGTTCATGGATTAAAAGTTAGTTAAAGTGAAAGTTGTACGCCATTCACAGACAGCAGTTTGGTACGCTCGACTTTCCGAGTTTGGAAATTTGTAGTCAGGCGAGTGACTTCAATCTTGGCAACGCCCACAGGTGTAGAGCGCAAAGGTAAATCGGTTTGAAAACTGATCACTTGCGAAATGCTATTCTCTACCCTGGATGGGTTTTCCAAACTGAGCAGATTGGCAGGTGGCAAGAGGATTTTGTGTCTGTCCATTGCCTTTGATCCGCAAGAATGAAGCATCCACGCCAAAGAATTCGGCGATTTCTGGTGGCGTATTGTTGACGCTTAAATCCAGGACAATTTCTCCTACGCTAAAAGCAAATCGACCACTTTCATGGAGTGCGATCGCCGGTTTCATCCGCACCAACTCACCCTCTACTAAGTCATTTGGTGCATCAAACCCACTATTGCCCCAGGATTTGAGTCGCAGAGCGATTGGGGTAAATTAATTATCCTGGGTATACTCAAATACCACCTTGGGCAGCACAATCTTGACAATTTATTGATTAACCCTGTTTTGTCATTCTCGGAAAACAATAATTAAAGCCAAATTTTGAGACTTTGATTTAATCGAGGTTTGAGGCTTTATTTCATAACAGAAACTAAACTTTATAGACAAAAAGTGGAAAATAAAGCTCCTTAAAATTGGATCATTTTATTTACTCCTTGGGTTGGAGTTGATGTCTCAGTATTTTGCCAGACATTTTAGCCTGACAAATTCATCAAACCATGTTCTCAACCGAGTTTAAACGTGATAATTAACTGATTTGTAACTGACTTGTGACTGATTTACTTTACAATTAGCTATATGTACTTAGGGGGTAAATCGTGGCGCGATCGCTGAAAGTTAAGGCTGAATGGCTGAAAAAAGTCAGATTGGCTGTCAGACACGCTGCTTTCCCCACCCAAAAATCCCTGGCTGAAGATTTAGGGCTGGCTTTATCCACAGTCAGCAAATTCCTAACGGGTAAATCTGTTGATTATGCAACCTTTATAGAAATTTGTCGCCGAATAGAGATAGATTGGCAAGAGATTGCTGATGTAGGCGATCAAGTCCCATCTCAAATTGTCCCTGTCCAATCTCATCTAGAAACGACTAACAAACATAGAGACTGGGAAGAGGCAATTGATGTTACTCATTTCTATGGACGTACGCCAGAACTTACCAAGTTAGCACAATGGATTGTCAGGGATCGCTGCCGTTTGGTGGCTGTGCTGGGCATGGGCGGGATTGGAAAAACGGCTTTAGCAGTCAAGCTGGCACAAGAAATTCAGGTAGAATTTGAATATGTGATTTGGCGAAGTCTGCGTAACGCCCCACAAATAGCAACTCTCTTGGCTGACCTAGTACTACTGCTGTCTGATCAGCAGGAAGCCAAGGCAGACATAGCACGTTTGCTGCATTACCTGCGAACTTGCCGTTGTTTGCTAATTTTAGACAATGTAGAGACAATTTTGCAGCCCGGTGATATTAGCTTGTATCTCGCTGGCTATGAAGGATACGGTGATCTACTACGGTTGATTGCGGAAACTGCTCATCAAAGTTGCTTAATCCTCACCAGTCGGGAAAAGCCCCACGAAGTCGCCGCTTTGGAGGGTGTGGAACTGGCGGTGCGATCATTGCGACTGAGTGGATCATCAGAGGTGGCAAAAGCTTTACTACAAGCAAAAGGGCTGGTAGGTGCAGATGAACAAAAACAATTGTCATCTACTTCTGCTGTGGAAACACTTTGTGAGTGCTATAGCAATAATCCCCTAGCATTAAAGATTGTCGCCACTTCAATTCAAGACTTGTTTGACGGGGATATTCAAGCATTTTTAACCCAAAATACCATTATCTTTAACAGCATTCGGCGATTACTAGAGCAGCAATTTAATCGTCTTTCCTCATTAGAGCAAACCATAATGTATTGGTTAGCCATTAATCGAGAGTGGACAGCGATCGCTGAACTATACGAAGATATTTTACCTAAGGTTTCCAAAGCCAATTTATTGGAAGCCTTAGAGGGATTGTGGGGACGGTCTTTAATTGAAAAACAATCGGGCAGTTATACGCAACAGCCAGTGGTGATGGAATATGTGACTGATTCTTTGATTCAGAAGATCACCACTGAACTGACAACCAAGAATCTTTCCTTGCTACTCAGCTATGCACTGATTAAAACGACTGCTAAGGATTATATCAGAGCCAGTCAGGTGCGGTTAATTTTGCAACCAATTGCTCACCAGTTCCAAGCAACATTTAGTTCAACTTCAGCTATTGAGCAACAGATTAAAAATATTCTAGAGTTCTTACGAACATTAACCATTTCATCATCCAACTACGGTGCTGGCAATTTAATCAACCTTTGTTGTCAGTTGCAACTGAATTTGACAGGCTATGACTTTTCCGGACTAGCAATTTGGCAAGCCTTTCTATCACAAATCAATCTACATCAAGTTAATTTTGCCTACGCTGATTTGGCTAAGTCTATATTTACAGAAACCTTCAGTGACATTTTCTGTCTCGCTTTTAGCCCAGATGGCACCTTCCTAGCTACCGGAGAGCCTAGCGGCGAAATTCGCCTGTGGAAAGTTATAGACAACCAACTACTTTGGGTTTGCAAGGCACATACCAACTGGGTCATGTCTGTGGTTTGGAGTCCAGACGGAACCATGATTGCTAGTGGTAGTCAAGATCATAGAGTTAAGCTTTGGGAGGCTCGTACTGGCCAGGCACTGAAAACGTTACAAGGGCATACTGATTCAGTGCATTCTCTGAGTTGGCATCCCAGTCAGCTTATGATTGCTACAGGCAGTGAAGACCATACAATCAGATTTTGGGATGTTGACACAGGGCAAACCTTGAATATATTATTAGGGCATAATAGTTGGGTATCGTCTCTCAACTGGAACCCAAATGGAACGATACTGGCAAGTGGCAGTTTTGATCACTCGATTAAGCTCTGGAATGTACAGACTGGCAAAGCAATTAAAACACTACTGGGGCATACTGATCAAGTTTTGTCTGTCATCTGGAGTCCGGATGGGACAAAACTAGCAAGTGGCAGTGTTGACCACACAATCAAGATTTGGGATGTGAGTACTGGAAATGTTAGCAAAACGCTACAAGGACATACCAACTGGGTACGATCAGTAGCATGGAATTCTGATGGCACGATACTTGCCAGTGGAGGAGATGATTGCACCGTCAAGCTTTGGGATATGAGTACTGGAAATGTTAGCAAAACGCTACAAGGACATACCAACTGGGTACGATCAGTAGCATGGAATTCTGATGGTACAATGCTTGCTAGTGGCAGTGTTGATCATACTGTCAAATTCTGGAATATCCACACTGGCCAAGCTTTGAGAACACTACAAGGATATACTAATTGGCTACACTCGATAGCATGGAGTCCTGATGGCACAATGATCGCCAGTGGTAGTGAAGACCAAATTGTGAGAATCTGGGATGCTTATACTGGCCAAGCTTTGAGAACACTACAAGGGCATACCAATTGGGTATACTCTGTGGCATGGAGTCCTGATGGCACAATGATCGCCAGTGGTAGCGCTGACAATAGCATCAAGCTCTGGAATATCCAAACAGGCAAAGTCTTGAGAACGCTACAAGGGCATAGTAACTGGGTGTTCGGGGTAGACTGGAGTCTTGATGGCACTGTGCTTGTTAGTAGCAGCGTTGACAACAGTGTCAAGCTTTGGGATTTGCAAACAGGACAAGTGATCAACACCTTGCAGGGGCATACAAACTGGGTCTGGTCAGTGGCGTGGAGTCCCAATGGGACAATGCTGGCTAGTGCTAGTGAAGATCATACTGTTAGGCTCTGGGATGCCCGTACAGGAAAACTTTTGCAGACCTTAGAGCATAATAGTGCAGTCCGTCCACTGGTCTGGAGTCCTGACGGCAAGATCATCGCCTGTAGCGGTGGTGACTCAACTGTTAAACTTTGGGATGTCAAGACAGGACGGTTAATTAAGACATTGCAAGAACATACAAACTGGATATCTTCACTGGCTTGGAATCCAGATGGCAAGATCATCGTTAGTGCCAGCCAAGACTGTACTGTAAAACTGTGGGATGTCAACAGGGGAAAAACCTTGAAGACCTTGCTGGGTCATACTTCTTGGGTGTCTGCTGTGGCTTATGCACCGCACAGCAAAGGCCGCATTCTCGCCAGTGGTGGCGCTGATGAGATGATTAAACTTTGGGATACTGTTACAGGGGAATGTTTGAGAACATTCAGAAATATTCGTTTTTATGAAGGCATGAACATTACAGGTGTTACAGGCATTACTGAAGCACAAAAAGCAACTCTGAAAGATTTAGGTGCTATAGAGACCTAAAATAAATGGGATTGCAATGATGCTTGGCTTCGTAAATCACGACATATCAAGTAAAATTCCCAAAAACAGCAGTCTTGAAGCGTAATACCCTTGACTTTCGCCTTATTATCCGAGGAATTTTGACAACAAATTGTTGTCAAATTTTCGTAGACATCAGCAGCTGCAATCAAATAATTCGATTTCTGGCGACTGTGACCGAAAAGATGGGTACAAGCCCCGTGCTTCGTTGAGTCCCAGAAGTGGCTGGCGGCGAGTGAACAGGGTCGTTATGCCGCAGGGCAATTGGTTGGGACACAGCACAACCAGAAACTTACATTTTTAGCTCACTTTTTCCAGGGTTATTTGATTGTTAGTTGCTTGATGTCAACGCAAACGGATCTCTTCAGAGTCTCCATGAACCATTCGTTGAATTCAAGTAGGGGCGAACTTGCTACACTCACGAGGACGTTGTGCGGCTTGCTAGCGTTTGGATGTACTGTTGTAGCGAACGGGGTTCCCGTCCGAGAATCGCTCGTAGTACCAATGCATTGCCACCGGGAAACCCATACTGGTCGTAATCGGCATACATTGTTCTCATGCCCTCGCGCCTAGAACCTTCCGAGATATGTGCAGCCTGCGTCCACTCATCGAACGACGGTTCGCCAGCCTCAACGGTGCGCCCGATCGCTTCACTCATCATCGCCGCTAGCTCTATGCGGTTGACCATGCCAGGGGCACATAACTCAAACGTGCCATAGCCTAATCGATCTCCCGTCAGCGCTAATGCTGCCACCTCTGCCACATCGCGGTAGTCTACATAGGACGCCTTTGCATATTTAGAGTAGGGCAGCGAGAAGCATCCTTGCTCCAGTACAGTGTTCCAACTACTGTCAAAGTTTTGCATAAACATGGTTGGCTGCAATACGGTAAAATCCATGCCTGACTCGTACAAGGCTGCTTCGACCGGACGTTTCGCCGCATGGTTGCTTAGCTTAGAGATGGATGGATGGATGACACTGGAGAAGACGAACTTTCGGACACCAGAGGCTTTAGCCGCCTCAACCATCGCTACGCCCAACTCCGCCTCATTCGGCGCGAAGGCAGGGTTGATGTGAAACACGCCGTCTACTCCACTAGCAGCAGCATGAAGACTGTCCGGATCTTGGAGGTCTGCGATCGCGATCTCCTCCGCGCCCTGCTGCCGCGCCGCATCGGACTTGCTCTGATCTCGCACCAGCGCCCGTACCGTTACCCTGCGCTGCCTCAGTTCGGGCACGACGAGGCTAGCGTATTTACCCGTTGCTCCTACCATCAATACTTTCATCGTTCTCTCCTAATTGTCTTGATGTTCATTGCGCTTCAGGCGAGTGCCTAGCCCTGATCGCGCAAATATGACTCAAAGTCGGTCGGTGCCGGAAACTCGCGTTGCAACTGCGTCAAATCTGCTGCGTAGCCGACGCACTCAAACCAGCGGTACATGATAGTTACTTCTTTGTAGAGTTCAAATTTGAACTTAGTTAAACGATAGCTTATGCAAGAACAGAGAAAAAGTAGATAAAATTCAAAACAGTTATGCAAAAAATTCAAAGATGCGTTTGCGTTAATGGACAAGCTCAAAAGCCTGATGATTTTTATGCGCTCCGCTCAATATGGTAGCTTTTCAGAGGCAGCACGACAGTTAGGTATGGCTCCGTCAGCCGTGAGTCGAGCCGTATTGCGCTTGGAAGATGACTTGGGGGTGCGCTTGCTCCAGCGAACAACTCGCAGTTTGACGCTTACCGAAGCTGGCAACCGATTTTATCAACGCTCTGGGCAAATTCTCAACGATTTGGAAGAAGCCGAACTCGAAGTCAAACAATCGCAATCAATGCCGCTTGGAACGTTGAGGCTGGATCTGAGCTTTACGTATGGCAAACTGCACATTGCTCCAGCTCTGTTGAAATTTGCCGCAGACTATCCTAATCTCAAGCTGAATGTGTCGTTTAGCGATCGCTTGATCGATCTCGTTGAGAAAGGGATTGATGCAACGGTGCGAATTGGATTGAGTACCGATAGCCGTCTAATCATGCACCACCTAGCAACAGCACGCTATATCACCTGTGCCGCGCCGCAGTATCTTGACCGATATGGGACGCCCACAGTACCGACCGAGCTATTGCAGCATCGCTGTGTCAACTTTGTCTTTCCACAAACCCGACAAGAGCCGACCTGGAAGTTTGAACAAGATGGTAGATTGCTCGACCTTACCGTTGACAGCTATCTGCAATTCGATAACTCAGAAGTCATTCTGGAGGCAGTGATTGCAGGAGCGGGTATAGCTCAGTTGCCCAAGTTTATTGCCGCCAACGCGATCGCCAAAGGAGACTTGACCCTGATCCTCCAGTCATATATCCCTGAAGTTGGGTTGCCGATCGCAGTGTTGTATCCACAAAAACGCTATATCTCAGCTAAAGTTCGCGTTTTTGTGGAATTTATGACAGAACTAACTGCTGCTTTAAAGCGGGTTGATATTGTGGACTGAAGACCAACGCCTTGCGACAGCAAAATTCCAACGATTGCAGACCGAGCATGGCAATGCCTCGCAAAGTTTGTAATAGAACCAGCGCACGAAGCACTATTCCACGAAAGGAATTCTAAACTTCTCACATTCATAAACTTCTTCGGGTTTCAAGTAATCTTTGCTCTTACGAGCGCGATACTCACTTGCAGAAATATTGTTAGCTTTGGCAACTGCACAATTATGTTCAGTGTTCAAAACAGAGGCGGCATCAGCAAGGCGTTTTTAGCATCAACATCATCTCACTGCCCATTGGTACGATGGTATTGCCCATCTCTAGTAATAGCGATCGCAACTCAGATCGAAGATTATTAATCAACTGGTGACGCTGGGCTAGAATTTGGCAGTATGCATCTAGAGCATAATCCTTCTCAACTCCCCGCTTACCCGTTTCCCGATCAATTCGCAGCAAGAAAGCGGCAACTTCGTTATAATGACTGCGTGGTGACGTCAGAGGCTAACTCTATTTCAGAAGAAACCACCAAGGAGGCGATCGCTACACCAGAAATAACCAAGGGTGCAAGAGTGCGGGTGTATTGCCCAGGAAGCAAAAGGCATGAAAAACAAGGGGTTGTAGCCAGATTCAGTTATGAAAAAGGAATCAAATGGGCCGTAGTCATCTTGG
>JAESGP010000196.1_pt1 | contig 17881 bp, 12 predicted proteins | sample 9269741 | NCBI WGS metagenome assembly JAESGP01 (sample SAMN15720684, study PRJNA650882) | algae metagenome | isolation source: Desmonostoc vinosum HA7617-LM4 and co-occurring heterotrophs from cave wall | place: USA: Waikapalae cave, Hawaii | collected 2011-05-27
GATTTCGGCGTTTGAGTAAGGATTATGAGTTGTACACAGAGTTAAGTGAAGCTATGATTTATGGCTCATTGATTCGTCTGATGATCAAGCGGATGGCTTCTTAAGCTTTTGTTTACGAATCAGCTCTAAGCTTAAACATGAACCAAAAGGTTAGTGCAACCCGTCGAATTTGGATTCCCAAATCTAACGGAGACAAGCGCCCCCTCGGAATACCCACAATGCATGACAGAGCGACTCAAGCGCTTGCCAAACTGGCTCTTGAACCAGAATGGGAAGCAAAGTTTGAGCCAAATAGCTACGGCTTCCGACCAGGAAGAAGCGCCCATGATGCAATCGAAGCAATATTTCTCAACATCAAACAATGTAAAACCAGAATAGGAAATACCATGCTTAACCCAATAATCCTAGGGCGTGTCATCAATTAAGCCAAATAACAGAAGCAACAAGATAAATTGCACCCAGAAAATTGGTAGCGCGTTTATCGTAGCGCGTCGCAATCCCTCGATACTGCTTGAGTTTGGCAAAAAAGTTTTCAATAAGATGACGGGCTTTGTACAAATCCCGATCGTAGTCACCAGGACTAGTACGGTTGCGCTTGGGAGGAATCACTGCGGTTTTGCCCAGAGACTCAAGTCGCTCAATGACTCGCTCATCGGCATCATACCCTTTATCTGCCAGTACTGTGTCTGCCACAATATTAGGTAGCAGTTGGTCGGCTCCATCGAGGTCGCAAGCTTGCCCTGGTGTCAGGTGAAAACTTAGAGGGTTGCCTAAAGCGTCCACCACAGCGTGAATCTTAGTACTCAATCCACCTTTGCTACGACCAATCGCTTCTGTGGATGGCTCCCCCCTTTTGCACCCGCACTATGCTGATGGGCGCGGACAATTGTCGAGTCAATCATCGCATATTCATTATCGGCATCGTCTGCTAACTGCTCAAACACCTTCTCCCAAACCCCTGTTTTTGACCATCTGCTCAAACGAGTATGAATCACCCGAAAATCTCCAAAGCGCTCCGGTAGGTCACGCCAAGGGATACCTGATCGGTAACGATACAACACTGCTTCTACAAACAATCGATTATCTTTAGCCGTGACTCCTACATAGCCCTCTCGCCCCGGCAACAGGTTTTTGATTCTCTCCCACTGGTCATCTCGTAGTGCGTATCGGCGTGTCATGTTTTTCCTATTGTTTATCGCACATTACACCCTTCTGATTTCAGTTTACCTAATTGATGACACGTCCTAGTGCATTTGCCCGGTTTAGGGGTTCTTGCCGAACAATTTGGATAAACTCTTCCATGTAACCGCGATACTTAGTCGGAATATCCTTGCCTTCAATACCCTTGGATTTTGCCCAGGCTTCTGTTTTAAATAAATCTTCGTAGTGTTTGGCTACCTGTTGTACGTACTCAACTTGGTCTTTTTCACTGCCAAAATTTTTCAGAATCGTAATTTCTGACTCTAACGCCTCAATTGAGGTAAGGTGATTATTGATAACACCGACACTAAAGCCATCGCTCATGTGAATGGCGATTTCCTCAAATTCTGGCTGACTGCCATCTTCTTGGTAGAAAGATTGTTTTTTGAGTTTAACAGTTGGTTCGTAGGCGTTTTCAGGTAAGTTGCGCTCCTTTGCCTCGGCGGTGAGGTTTGGATACTTGCTTGCCCGCTCAAAGCCGATACAATCACCATCGTAGTCGCGTGCCTGACGCTCTTGTTCGGACTCTTGAGGAAGAATTTCTAGCTCGTAACCAGCTGACTTGAGTTATGAAATATACTCATTAAATTTATTGGTAAACTCGATTTTGTCTTTAGTTTCGAGCTTGCCGATATTTTGGTCTAAGTAATTTGTAATACCTTCTAATTGAAGATTTTTTCCTTGAGCTTCTGGCAGGATAGATTTAATTTGCTCGTTTATGCGGTTGTAAATGCGATCGCTTGTTTCGTCCGAGACAGCGATCGCACCTACTAAAGGTTTACCATCAGGCCCAAGGATATCTTCTACCATTTTGTTAATTGAGAGGCACAGACCATTTGAGTTGAGGAAAGGGGAGCGGAAGTTGAGAACTTCTTCCTTATCTTGATAATGCGGGATGCAGATTTCCTCATTTTGTAGGTCTTTGGAGGGAATGACCATTGCTCGCTCAAAGGTGAGCGTCTTGCCAATGGCGATTTCTTTCCACTCGTTTTGGACGAACCGGGCGAGTTCGCGCTGTACTTTCTCGGTTTCGAGAAGTTGACCTTCCCCTTGAAGGTCAGCTTTGATGAGTTTGTAAATGAAAGAGTCAGTAGTAAGGCGATCGCGCAAAGTTTCTAAATCTTCTGCTACTGTTGGATCTTCTGCTGCTTGTTCTTCTAGTGTGGTTACTTGTTCTTCAAGAAAGGCTTTCCGTTTCTCGTACTTTTCAAGAATAAGTTGTGCAAGTTGCCGAGGGTCGTCCTGTGCAACATTCAGCTTTTTGGCTTCAAGTTCTAGCTGTTCGGTAAAGTCTTTGAGTCCGTTAGGGAAAGAGGCAAGTAACTGAGATATTGCTGTCTTACCGAGTTCAGATTGTGATTTTTCACCTAGCCAAATATTTTGCCTATACAGTCCAGGTTGAATTTGAGGCTTAGTCGCGCCATGGGGATTATCTTTATCAGTTCCCTTGAACGCAGATAAGGGAAGAATTAAGTCAATTTTAGTTGCGTTGTTTGGGTCTTGATAATTAAGAATTTGGTCAAGGTTTGCAGGTCGCAAAGTACCTTTGCCAAAGCGGTATTTGTTATCGTCGCCGTCTCGGTGAGTCCAACCAAAGCGGTGCTGAATGACTCGATATTTATCACCTTTTTGATGCTTAGTTAATTCGTGATACAGGTCTGTAGATATTTGCCCGTAACAGTCTCCCGTTAGCCGATATGCTTGGTCATTGCTAATAACGCCGCCATTTTCACCATTACTGTCATCAACAACTAAAACATTTAACTCTTTATTGACAGCATTTTTACATGAGCCAAGGAAGATAGACCCGTAAGCACCTCTATCTTTGTTATCTGGGCATAATTGTCTAATTGTATGTAGACATTCTTCCGACCCATATAACAACCGAGTTTTTGATGATAATAATAATTTGTGACCTTCAGGATGATTAATCAATTGTTCCACAGTAGACTTTTCGTCCATGTGTCCAAACGAAAAGTTTACACCAGGAAAGAAATGTTCTAGTAAGGTATTATTAAGTTCTTCCTTTAACAGCGAATCTGGATTATTTGTATTACCATCTGTATGAATCCACTGATTTAATCTAGTGTCAAAATGTTTAGCTTGAATTGTCATATATTAACAATTAAACTTCTAAAATTAGATATAAATTTTTACTTTTTGGCACTAAAATACCCTTAGAGTTTAATTTTACTTTCTCTATATCGGTAATCTATTCAACAAATTTCTAATTTCTGCTGGCAATTTAGACGTAATTTAAAATACTCTAATATAAAGTTTTTACTTAATTTACTACTAATAAAGGTTGATTCTGCGTAATATCATAATTTAAATCTGAAAAAAATATACCAATTTTTCGATTACTTTTTGCTTAGTGCTAAATCAGTAGTAACTTTTGTGATGTTTGCGATTATGTTGTGTTTGTAGTTTTAGCCAGAATGACAATGTGTTAAAAACTCAATATTAGATACCATAGAGGCATCACAGGAGGCGATTAGCAACTGATGAGCATTGTAGACAGTATATTCATGCAGATGTTCGGTCGTCCGAAGGGTATGCTAGGCAGGTGGTTCTGTCGCAAACGGGACATCGACAAATTGCGGTGAATGCTGTTGCACCAGGCGCGATCGCGCACTGACTTTGGGGGTGGCGCAGTGCGAGACAATCCAGAAGTAAATCAATTCTTGGCGTCTCTAACGGTGCTAGGTCGGGTGGGTTTGCCCGATAGCGTGTGGAACAGGCGAAATTGATGTTGTCGAAAACGGACTTAGCGATAACCCTTCGGGATAGCTTCTCTACGAGACGCTCCGCGAACGCTTACCGCAGACATTACCTTACAAGTGGGTAACTCTAGCCGGAGTCATTTAGGAGTCATGCAAAAATAACTTGAACACTTTTGATTGGGAAGTAAAGCTAACAACTTATTCCAGATTACATTTGTACAACTTATTTTTACGTGATGCCTTAACACAACAGTTTAAGCGCCTTACCAGAATAACGCCAAAGCAAGTTCGCCCTTCACCTTAAGAATCTGATAGAAATCAAGCTTGAGAACTCAATACACTACTTCTGCGATCGCAATATCTCAAACCATTACTCTGCAACTGCTTGGGACCTCCTATAAAGGTAAATTTGCGGAAGAGATTATTTTTTTCGAGTTTGGTAAACGATATACTTTGTGATATCGCTGACGATACTCATAGGAAGAAAATCCAATGATTGCCTTACCTGGAGTTACCATCCACAGCAAAATCTACGAAAGTTCGCTAACTCTTGTGTATCGGGGCATAAGAGAGCGGGAGAATTGTGCAGTCATCGCTAAAGTTCTGAAGCAGGATTATCCTTCTTCTTGTGAATTAACTCGTTATCGGCAGGAATATGAAATTACCTGTTCCCTCAACATCGAAGGCGTAGTTAAGGCATACAGTCAGCAGAACTATCAGCGCACGCTCTTCATTCTTCTAGAAGATTTTGGCGGAGAGTCTTTAGAATACTGGATGCGGCAGCAATCAGACTTCTGCCCCATGCCCTTATCTACTTTTCTAGGACTGGCGATCGCCATTACTAAGACTCTAGGCAGAATCCATGCTGCTCATGTCATCCATAAAGATATCAACCCTGGTAACATTGTCTTTAATCCGAACACTGGCGTTGTTAAAATCATTGATTTTGGGATTGCCACTCGCTTGGGCCGCACCAATCTCACGTTCAAAAGTCTCCATCTTCTGGAAGGAACCCCCGCCTATCTATCCCCAGAGCAAACCGGGCGGATGAACCGGATGCTCGACTATCGCACTGATTTTTATTCACTAGGCGCAACCTTTTACGAACTGTTGACTGGACAGCTACCGTTCCCCACCCAAGACATCCTAGAACTAGTTCATTGCCATATTGCCAAACCGCCGATTCCCCCGCACGAATTGAACGCAACAATTCCCCAACCCGTTTCAGACTTAATTTTGAAACTGATGGCGAAAAATGCGGAGGATCGCTATCAAAGTGCCTGGGGAATTAAAGCAGACTTGCAACGCTGCGTCGATCAACTGAAAGCAACAGGTCAAATTGACCCGATTCAACTCGGTCTTCAAGATGTCTCGGCTCAGTTTCAAATTCCTCAAAAACTGTATGGACGAGAAGCCCAGATTGAAGCATTGTTAGCAGCATTTGACAGAGTAGCTGGAAAGACATTCAGCGAATGTCAACTAGAAGAAGGCATAGAAAATGCTCAACTCAATGTCGAACTCATGCTCGTTGCTGGTTACGCTGGCGTTGGCAAAACAGCATTGGTGCAGGAACTCTACAAACCCATCACGGCAAAGCACAGCTATTTCATATCAGGTAAATTTGACCAATTTGGGCGCAATGTTCCTTATAGCGCGATCGCCCATGCCCTGCAAAAATTGGTGCAGCAACTTCTGGGAGAACCTGACGAGCAGTTGCAACAGTGGCAAGAGCACCTACTCACCGCTTTGGGAAACAACGGACAAATCATCATTGATGTCATCCCCGAAGTTGAGTTAATCATTGGCAAGCAGCCGCCTGTACCAGAAGTTGGAGCAACTGAAGCACAGAATCGCTTCAATCTAACTTTTCAAAGGTTTATGCGGGCGTTTTGTGCAAAAGAGCATCCCCTGGCGATCTTCTTAGACGATCTCCAGTGGATCGATTCTGCGACACTGAAGTTAATTGAACTTATATTACTCGACGAGCAAACCCAATATCTCTTTTTAATTGGAGCCTACCGAGATAATGAAGTGACTCCAACGCATCCATTGGTTTTGACGCTAGAAAAACTGCGAAAAGGGGGAGCAGTACTTCAGGAAATCATTCTCACCCCCCTAACACTGGAACCGTTAAGCCAACTGATAGCTGAGACATTACATCACAATCCTGATACCGTTCGTCCCCTAGCCCAAGCTGTATCACGTAAAACCGAGGGCAACCCTTTCTTTGTCGGTGAATTCTTAAAAATGCTGCATGGCGAAAATCTGCTGACCTTTGATACACAACAGTTGAGCTGGCAATGGAACCTGACTGAGATTGACGCTCAAGATATCACTGACAATGTGGTGGAGTTGCTGTTACGTCAGTTGCAGAAATTGCCCGAAGCAACACAGCAAATTCTCTGCCTAGCCGCTTGTGTTGGGGCTGAATTTGATTTGGAGACGTTGGCGATCGCCTGGGAAAAATCACCGAAAGCAATTTTCCAGGATTTACTAGCAGCAGTTCAAGCTGGATTAATTCAACCCTTGTCTAACTTGGACGAAGATTTGTTAGTTCAAGAGTATAAGTTTTCGCACGATCGCGTCCAGCAAGCTGCTTATACTTTGATTGATGAGTCGCACAAACAAGTTATTCATCTCCAAATCGGTCGCAATTTACTCGAAAAAACTTCACCAGAGCAACGAGCAGAGCGGCTGTTTGCCATTGTAGATCATCTTAATCAAGGAATTGAGCTAGTCACTGCTCAACCCGAACGAACTGAAATTGCCAGGTTGAATTTAATGGCAGGTCAGAAAGCCAAATCAGCAACGGCTTATGAAGCAGCGCTTCAGTATTTCAATACAGGGCTTAAACTCCTAGATACAGATAGTTGGCTCAGTGAGTATGACCTCACCTTGGCGCTGTACTCCCAAGCAGCAGAAGCAGCATATCTTCGTGGTCGCTTTGATAAGATGAACCAATTCGCAGAAGTGGTACTCATCCACGCTAAGACAGTGCTTGACAAAGTGCAGGTTTACAATAGTAGAATTCAAAGCTATTTGTCACAGGGCAACCTAAAAGAAGCACTTAAAACTGGGTTAGAAGTGTTAAATCTCCTGGGAGTAATCTTACCAGAAAATCCCAGCCAGTTAGATGTTCAAAGAGGATTGGAAGAAACGGCTTCCCTATTAGCTGGACGAGAAATCGCAGACTTAATTAATTCACCAAAGATGACGGCATCAGAACCGCGTTCAGCAATGTACATCCTGACGAATATCAGGGCTGTTGCATTTTTGGTGTCACCATTGCTGATGATACTGATTTTGTGCAAGATGGTCAATTTATCAATCAACTATGGCAATACTACTTGGTCACCACTGGGTTATGCTAGCTACGGACTTGTTCTATGTGGAATTGTTCAAGACATTGAACGCGGTTATCAATTTAGCAAATTAGCTCTGGGCTTGGCAGAACGATTGAATAGCAAAAAAGGGAGTGTTAAAGCATTGCTGGTAGTGAGTGCCAATGTCATGCATTGGAAGGTTCATTTTAGGAAAACAATACCAATACTGGTTGAGTCTTATCAAAACGGAGTGGAAACCGGAGACTTTGAATATGCTAGCTATGCTGCATATGGTGCATGTTATTACTTGTTTTTTGTCGGTGAGTCACTCACCCAACTGGAACAAAAAACGGCAACCTATAGCAAAGCGATCGGTCAAATCAGACGGGAAAACCCGTCGAATTGGCTTACAATGTTATGGCAGACAGTTCTTAATCTGTTAGGTAAGTCTCTTAATCTTAGCCGTTTAATTGGTAGGGTATATGATGAAGAGCAAGCGCTATCGCACGCTGTTGCAGTCAAAGACGGACTTGGAATTTGCTGCTTTTATTTAAACAAAGTTATACTGTGCTATCTATTTGGGGAGCACTATCAAGCTGTACAAAATGCTGTTTTAGCAAGGCAGTATTTTGAAGAGATAACACCATTGATGGTTATACCTTTATTCAACTTCTACGACTCTCTGGTGCTTTTGAGCCTATTTGTTGAGGCTTCAAGCTCCCAAAAAGCAGCTTGGCTGAGTTGTGTTAGTACCAACCAAGAAAAGATGCAAAAATGGGCAGATCACGCCCCAATGAACTATTTGCATAAATATTACTTAGTCGAGGCAGAGAAAGCGCGAGTCTTAGGGCAATTTCTTGAGGCTGAAGAGTTTTATGAACAAGCGATCGCAGGTGCTTCTGAACATGAGTTTATCCAGGAAGAAGCACTCGCGTATGAATTAGCGGCAAAACATTATTTGGCGAGAGGTCGGTCAAAAATTGCCCAAACTTACATGAAAGAGGCACATTATTGCTACGATCGCTGGGGCGCAGCGGCAAAGGTCACAGATTTAGAAACTCGCTATCCGCAGTTTTTCTCGCAGTCTCCCAGGGTGGTTCCCAGATCAATCTCCACCACTTCTGAGACGATCGCCAATACTTCCCATACTGCTTTAGATTTAGCGGCGGTGATGAAAGCCTCGCAAGCAATTTCTCGTGAAATTGAACTGGAGCAGTTATTGCGATCGCTGATGCAGATCTTAATTCAGAATGCTGGCGCTCAAACTGGATATCTAATTCTGGAAAACTCAGGAGAATGGTTGATTGAAGCTGCTTGTGAATTTAATGATGAGAATGTCTGCGATACGCAAGTGCTGCAATCCATTCCAACTGTGGATCAACTGCCTGAATCCATCGTTCAATATGTGATTCGGACTCAGGAATCTGTGACTTTAAACGATGCGATTTGCGAAGGTGCTTTTATTAATGAGCTATACATTCAACAACACCAAACCAAATCGATTCTCTGTTTGCCGCTGCTGAATCAAGCCAAGCTAGTCGGCGTGCTGTATTTAGAGAATCAGCTAGCGGCGGGAGCATTTACACCAGAGCGTACACAGGTCTTGCATTTACTATCAACCCAGGCAGCGATCGCCATCGAAAATGCCAAACTCTACTCACAGCTACGGGCCAGCAAAAATGAACTAACTCAATTCTTTGAAGCGATTCCGGTGGGAATCGTCGTTGCGGATACAACAGGTCGCCCTTGCTACTCCAATCAACAAGCAACCCAGCTAGTAGGCAAAACGTTCGATCCTGCCCTGAGTGTGAAGCAATTGGCAAAGATTCATCAAGTTCAGTTAGCGGGAACGGATCAACCCTATCCGACTGAGCAAATACCGATCGTCCGAGCACTGAGCGGCGAACGCACCAAGGTTGATGATATAGAAATCCAGCGAGACGACACCACAATTCCAATTGAGGCATGGGGAACGCCTGTTTTTGATGAACAGGGCAATGTGGCTTATGCGATCGCTACCTTCCAGGACATTACCGAGCGCAAACAAGCCGAGAAACTACTTGCCGACTATAACCGTACCCTGGAGCAACAAGTCGTGGAACGAACGGCAGCTTTGCAGGCAAGCGAAGCCGCACTCCGCGAACGAGAACAAGAGTTACGGCTGATCACTGATGCTCTCCCTGCCCTGATTAGCTATGTCGATATAAATCAGCGCTATCAGTTTGTTAACCGAAACTTTGAAGTTTGGTTCTGTCGTAGTCGAAATGAAATTCTGGGCAAGTCTATCCGCGAACTTTTGGGTGAGGCGGCTTACCAAGTTGTTCAAGTTTATGTCGATCGAGTGCTGGCAGGAGAGACCGTCACCTATGAGGCAGAAATGCCTTATCCGTTTGGCAACAAGTATGTCAGTGCTACTTTCATCCCCGATTTTGATCGCCACAATCGAGTCAGAGGATTATATGGTCTAGTTACGGACATTAGCGATCGCAAACGAATAGAGGACGCACTACGGCAAAGCGAAGCAAACTATCGCAACTTAATAAAAACTGCGAACTCAATCATCATTCGCTCTGATATGCAAGGGCGAATTCAATACCTAAACGATTACGGGCTGAGATTTTTTGGCTATGAGGAACATCAGATTTTAGGGCGTACCCTCTTAGAAACGATCGTTCCAGAGACTGAAACCTCTGGGCGAAATCTCAAACAATTTGTTCATGATGTGATTCACAACTTTAAATCTTACTCGCCTGAATCTTACTTTCAGTCCGAGAATGAAAACTTGTGTCGAGACGGCAGGCGAGTTTGGGTCGCGTGGTCAAATCAAGCGATTTTGAACGAGCAGGGAGAGTCAGTTGAAATTTTATCGGTTGGACATGACATCACCCAGCGAAAACAGGCAGAAGAAGCTTTACAGCGCAGTGAAGCCAAGTTCCGCAATATCTTTGAAAACTCCCAGGTCGGCATCTTCCGCACTCGCCTCTCGGATGGATTAATTCTCGATGCCAATCAACGCTTTGCGGATCTATTTGGCTTTGATTCACCAGAGGAAGTGATCGGGCTTAAACACGGCACAGACTGTTATGCGAATCCGAGCGATCGCCAGCGAGCCATTGAGTTGCTAGAGCAGAATGGTGAACTGCAAAACTTTGAAGTGAAATTGCAAAGACGAGATGGCACATTGTTTTGGGGACTTTACTCGACTCGCCTGAATGCAGCCGATGAATGCATAGACGGCGTGATTGCAGATATTAGCGATCGCGTATCAGCAGAAGCCGCACTACAAGCCTCAGAGACAGAGCTACGGGCTTTAATTGCAGCCATTCCCGATCCATTATTTGTACTGACTGCTGAAGGGAAAATCCTCAATATGACCATCATGGAGCCGCATCTGCGATGTGAACTCACTGAGGAGATGATTGGTAAAACCATGCATCAATTCGGAAAGGAACAAGCCGATGAATTCGTTGGGTATATTCAGCAGGTGCTGAGAACCCAACAAATCCTCACAGTCGAGTACAGTATGGTTCTGAATGGACGAGAAACCTGGATTTCGGCGCGTATTGCACCGTTCCGCCACGAGCAAGTAATTTGGCTGGCGCGAGATATTACGGTTCACAAGCAAGCAGAAGCAGCCTCGATTCTGGAAGAACGCAACCGCATGGCACGCGAAATTCACGATACACTAGCCCAGGCGTTTACAGGCATTCTCATCCAGGTCGGTGCAGCAACTCAAGTGCTAACAGATGAGCCAGAAGCCACCCAAGCGCATTTAGACACGATCGAGGAATTAGCACGCACCGGACTCAGTGAGGCGCGGCGATCGGTCAGAGCGCTCCGTCCTCAGTTGTTAGAGTCAGGCGATTTATCGAGTGCGCTCCAGCGTCTCGTAAACCAGATGAGAGCGACGACTGATACTGCTCTGATTTACAAAGTTCAGGGGATAGCCTATCCATTACCCGCCGAGGTTGAAAATAACTTACTCCGGATTGGACAGGAAGCCTTGACTAATGCAATTAAATATGCTCAAGCTGGTGAAATTCGCGTCGAGTTAGTATACGACAATGGACAGTGCATCTTACGAGTTAAAGATGATGGACAGGGCTTTGGAGTGGGTAGTGTCCCATTGAGCAGTGGGTTTGGTTTATTAGGAATGAGCGAACGAGCCGAACACATGGGAGCGCAACTGCTGATCGGGAGCCAACCAAAGCAGGGAACAGAAATCGTTGTTATTGTCGATCGCAAGTGAGCATTATGATTAGCCAACCTACCCCGATTCGCGTTCTCATCGTTGACGATCATTCCATTGTCAGGCAAGGGTTAGCAACGATTATTAATCGCGATCCGGAAATGACGGTAGTTGCTCAGGCAGAAAATGGGCAACAGGCGATCGCCCACTTTCGCGAACACCAACCGGATGTAACCTTGATGGATTTGCGGATGCCGCAACTATCGGGAGTTGAAGCCATCAGCGCGATTTGTGCTGAATTTAAACCTGCCCGAATTATCGTTCTCACCACCTATGATGGTGACGAAGATATCTATCGTGGCTTGCATTCAGGCGCTCAGGGTTATCTGCTCAAGGATGCGAAACCCAACGAGCTTTTGAACGCGATTCGCACAGTTCACCACGGTCAGCAATACATTCCGCCAGATGTGGGTGCAAAACTAGTGCAGCGATTGAGCAACCCAGAACTGAGCGAACGAGAACTAGAGGTACTGGGTTTGATCGCACAAGGAATGAACAACTCAGACATCGCCACGACTTTAACAATTGGTGAAAGTACCGTCAAATCTCATGTGAATCGCATTTTGAGTAAATTGGGAGTGAGCGATCGCACCCAGGCCGTGATTGTTGCCGTTAAACGCGGGATCGTCAGTTTATAAGCAGGTTGTACTCTGGTTGGAATTTGCAGTCCAACTAGAGTTGGAGCGCTTCGACCCCTCAGAGATGGATGGATTGATCAACTGCTGGGTTGGGCAAAAGTTTCAACTGGGAGTGGACGACAGATTAAAAATAGTTGCATATATTGAATTTAGGCAAACACATACGGCAATTGAATTGCAGGATTTGAGTTTGCTTTATACAGGATCGTGGAAAGAGGCTGTAGAGCGTAGTCTCCCGCAGGCATCGCCTATACCATTTTGAAAAAAGAATGCGACAGATAGACCATTGTAGAGACGTGCTGTTTGTCACGTCTCCACCGAGGGATTTGTTGTAATCATTAATTGAATTGGTATTACCATCAGCATTTTTTCCTCGGAGGTGTTCGAGTGAGCCAAAACCAAGATCGCAGTTCATTACTCGTTCCAGCTTCAATACAGGATCACATTCAGGGCGTGTTAACTGCTGCCGTGGTGCTGGTCATGTATGGGGACTATCAATGTCAACAGAGTGCGGACGTTTATAGGTTAATTAAAGTCATCAGACAACAGATCAGTGCTGCTTCTGGGGAAAACGATTTGTGCTTCGTCTTCCGCCATTTTCCGCAGACACAGATCCACCCTCATGCTCAACGAGCAGCCCAGGCGGCCCAGGCAGCCGCAGCCCAGGGACAGTTTTGGCCGATGCATGATACTTTATTTGCCCATCAACAGGGGTTAGAGAATGGTTATCTTGTAGAGTATGCCAATGATTTAAGACTTGATATTCCTCGGTTTCTCAAAGATTTGTCTCAACAAGTTCATGTTGCTCGGATCAATGAAGATATTGAGAGCGGATTACACAGTGGAGTAACGACTGCTCCAGCCCTATTTATCAATAATATTCGGTATACCGGGCGCTGGAAAATAACAGAGTTGATGGCAGCCATTATTGCTGCAAGTCACTAAGTTCCCCGATCCTCGATCCCAATTAAATGTCTAACTGAGGATAATTTTATGACATCCATGTACGAAAAACTCGGTGTCCTTGCTTCAATCGCCTAGTTTTAACTATGGGGTTATACTCAGCAACGCCAGTCCGACGCCACTTGCTTCAAGCCGGGAAACCCGTCCAACGCAGTGGCTCCTCAAGTCGAGCCACTGCTTTGCGGGGGTTCCCACGGCAGTCGCTCATGGGGAGCCAGTGCGTTGGGCGGCTCTGCCGACTTGAAGCAACTGGCGTGGAAACCCCCAAGACCGCGCTGCCTCCCCGTTGTAGCAAGTGGCGTGGGAAACCCTTTCGGCAGTCGCCTACGGAGGGAAACCCTCCCGCAGCGCTGCCTCACCACGCGGCTGGCTCCTCAGCACTACTGAACTTTTGCCTGGTTTGTTATCCATAATAGCCGATTTCTTAACCATGCCCATATCAACAATTACATTTAATAATAGAAGCTTAACTCCCACCCGATTGCAACAAGTGATCGACTATATCAACACTCACCTTGACCAAGATTTATCACTCGTTCAAATTGCCGGAGTCATTAATATCAGCCCTACTTACTTTGCTAGTTTGTTCAAACATGCTACAGGTATTTCCCCTCGTCAGTACGTGATTAAACAGCGGGTAGAGCGGGCAAAACTGCTGCTATCGAAGACGGATTTAATGATTGCAGACATTGCCTTAGAAGTAGGGTTCTCCAGCCAAAGCCATCTAAATCAGCACTTTAAACGTTTAACCAGTATGACACCGAAACAGATTCGACCCTCGCTATAAGAATCTGACAAATCATCGTAATAATCTGAAAGAAGTCAAGCATTAGTGTCTCAGGCTTGCCCATTAAAAACTGCTATCTTGGGGTAAAAGGCTACGGCTTAGACTCAGCAAACCTCATCCAAATTTGTTTATTTAATTAAAAGATTCAAGACTTACGAAATATCTTCTAAGTATTTCAAGCCTTGAGTGAATAAACATTTCTTCTGGAGAATTTATCTATTGAACATCGGTAAAATTTAAATTTAATTTTTAAATTTTGAATTGTTAAAGGTAATTTAAACATGAAACCTCAACAACAAACTGTGTCTTTACTAATTCGTGAAAATTCTCAAGTCAAAATAACTAACAGGTCTATTAAATTAGAATTATTATTAGATAATTCTCAGATAAATCAGTATGCAAACTTTCAATTCCATAATTATTTGTTTGGACTACATCAAAAATATCAGTCCTTAAAAGAGGGTTTAGTTGCAGACTACATTCCTGAACTCCAAAAGGCAAATCCAGAGTGGTTTGGTATTTCTATAGTTACCACAACTGGTCAAATTTATCAGATTGGAGACTACCAACAGACATTTACTATCCAATCCATCTCCAAACCGTTTGTTTACGGTATGGCATTGGAAAATTATGGAAGGGAAGTTATGTTAAATAAAGTCGGGGTAGAACCAACAGGCCAAGCTTTTAACTCAATTGAGCTAGATCAAAAAAACAATCGTCCTTATAATCCAATGGTAAATGCAGGCGCGATCGCTACGACTGATTTACTTACGGTTGATAGTGCTAGTAAAAGACTTGAACAAATACTAAAGATGTTCAGTTGCTACACCGGACGGGAACATCATCTAGATTGGTCTGTATTCTTGTCAGAAAAGGCAACTGGGAGCAAAAATAAAGCACTTGCTTACTTAATGCATAACTCTGGCATGATTAGTAACAACATTGAGGAAACTTTAGATCTGTACTTTCAACAATGTTCTATTTCAGTTAGCTGTCATGATTTGGCAATGATGGGAGCAACTTTAGCAAATAAAGGAGTCAATCCGCTCACAGGAAAACAGGCACTAAACAAGTATTATGTACAAAATGTTCTCAGCCTGATGCATAGCTGTGGAATGTACGACTTTGCCGGAGAATGGGCTTATCGAGTTGGACTTCCTGCTAAAAGTGGAGTCAGTGGAGGTCTAGTTACTGTTATACCCGGAAAGTGTGGAATTGGTATTTTCTCACCCCTTCTTGATGCCAAAGGTAATAGTGTACGTGCAATTAGAGTTTGCGAACAGATCGCTAGAGATTTTGGACTACATTTATATAATGCTGTAGAACCTATTTGTGACCTTGCATTTTGGATGTAGCAGTCATGATGGCTATTTCACAAGATGGGGGTACGATTCACCAAAGAAAGGCAGAGGGCGTGCGATTCGATGTGGGTGAATCACGGTAATCAGTCCGTAAATAACCCTACCAACCAAATCTAGAAATAGAGAAGGTTGAATTCTCAGACAGATGCAGGTGAAAGTCCTGCCCACCTGACTCTGGTGTGACTCCATATTTATCTTTTATATTCAGTGTGATTGTTAACGGTGAAAGTCCTGCCCACCTGACTCTGGTGTGACTCCTTATCTGTCCACACTAACCAGACTCGATTTCTGGAAGGTGAAGCTGGAAACAGGGCGCAATCAGACATCCGTTGTGGGGTGACACTGGCGCTAACAGGGAGTTCCCAAGGTGAAACAGAGCCTAAAAAAGCAACCAAGCCTTGAACGGGACACAACAAACAAAACCCGATTCCATTGGAGATTTATTCCCGCCGCAAATGTCTTCGATAGCGGCATGAGTCTAGGGAATCCAAAGGTTGAATTGGCTACACCTAAAGGAACGAAATAATCTCTCTGAGGAAACGAATAAAAACGAAACTGAGGGTCTAAGGGAAGGTCGAACCCCAAGTAGGCTGGACGAGTAGCGGAATCCCCTCGTTTCGGGTAGGACAACCCGTAATTGGGTTGAGGTGTTCAGAATACACTCGGCTGGAGTAAGAGCGATGATTAGACACAGTAGAAATACTAGTGAATCCTGGAAAGAACTACCGTGGAAGAAGTTCCGCCGTAACCTATTCCGCCTACAAAAGCGCGTGTATAAAGCTGTTCGAGTTAACGACTATCGGAAAGCTCGGTCACTACAAAAGCTGATTCTGAAATCCACTTCGGCTAGATTACTGGCGATTCGGCAAGTAACACAGCTAAATGCTGGAAGTGCGACCTGAAAAAGGTCAACTAAATTGAGACTCCGTAGTCTCTCTGGGATTTCTACCCCAGACCCTTATAGAGTAACCCGTAACTAACGGTACGTCACAACCGAGTAGGCAACGAAAAAGTTGGAGTGCAGACGCTAAAAGTAGCCGTAGCTGCCAGGGTCAGGCAGTGGGGAGCAAGAGGGAAAGACGTAGAAGGATGAACATAGTCTAAGGTATTGATTAAATCACGTCACTTTAGAACGAGCCAAATGACTCCTGGACTAAGGCTCGAACCCTGAAAGTCCCCACCATTGCAGACAGAGCATGGCAATGCCTTGCAAAATATGCTTTGGAACCAGCACACGAAGCAACATTCCACTCCCGGAGCTACGGGTTTAGGACAGGACGCTCGACGCACGATGCTCAGAAAATCCTGTTTACAAATCTACAATCCAATCACCACGGAAAAGATAAACGAGTCATTGAGCTTGATATCGAAAAATGCTTCGACAGGATTTGCCACAAAACAATTATGGATCATCTGATTGCCCCCAAAGGGCTAAAACTCGGTATATTCCGATGCCTAAAAGCAGGAGTGAATCCAGAATTTCCGGAACAAGGAACGCCGCAAGGTGGAGTGGTAAGTCCGCTTTTAGCTAACATCGCACTCAACGGAATTGAGGAAATTCACAACTCGGTAAGATATGCCGACGACATGGTATTTATCCTCAAGCCAGAAGACGATGCCAACATAATACAAGCCAAAATCAGCCAATTCCTAGCAGACAGGGGAATGAATATCAGCCAGAAGAAGACCAAGCTAACCGCTACGACTTCGGGCTTTGACTTCCTTGGCTGGCACTTTCAGGTGCAGAGCAACGGAAAATTTAGATGTGTCCCTTCAGCGGACAACTTTAAAATATTCCGTCAGAAAGTAAAGCGCATTGTCAACAACTCGAATATTGGTGCTACAACAAAGGCTCTCAAATTAGCCCCTGTAGTCAGAGGATGGAGGAATTACCATCGCTACTGCAAGATGAACGGTTCACAATTCTCGTTGTACCATATCCAGCGCAGAGCATTTAGGGTGTTCAACAAGGAAACCAAACTAAACCGCGAAACTAGCAAGAAATTGCTCGATAAAGCGTTCCCCAAGGTTCCTTACTCCGAAAACAAGCACGTCAACGTCAAAGGCACAAAATCACCTTTCGATGGAGACATCGCCTACTGGAGTTAACGTAACAGCAAACTCTACGACGGCGAAACCTCTTTTGCCTTAAAACGGCAAAACCATACTTGTGCAGCCTGTGGACTTAAATTCCTATCTGATGAGAAAGTTAACCTACATCACAAAGATGGGAACCACTCCAATTGAAAAAAGAATAATCTGATAGCAATCCATGAAAGCTGTCACGATTACCTGCACATGAGCAAACCAGAGCATCGGGAGCCGGATGCACGGAAACGCGGCATGTCCGGATCTAACTGAGAGGTGTGGGAGATAATACTCCCCATCGACTCAACCAGAGGGCAGAAGGCAGAAGGGAAGATTTTGTTTTCTCTCTGCCAAAAGGGTTTGAAGCTAGGCTGTTGACTTTGTTGGTTTTTAGGCGATTTTGCGGAAAATTATTCGTGTTCAGATTCTCGATTTTTTTCATCTCTCGGAATATGTGTGGGCAGTAGCGAAAGCAGCGTATCCAAATAAAGAAGACACTCAAAAAGATTGGGTGAAAACTCAACAACTACTACTGAAAAAATCACAATG
>JAESGP010000197.1_pt1 | contig 17880 bp, 16 predicted proteins | sample 9269741 | NCBI WGS metagenome assembly JAESGP01 (sample SAMN15720684, study PRJNA650882) | algae metagenome | isolation source: Desmonostoc vinosum HA7617-LM4 and co-occurring heterotrophs from cave wall | place: USA: Waikapalae cave, Hawaii | collected 2011-05-27
CGACCCGCCGCAGGCGGCGCAGGTCCTCGCCCCGCGGCACCGGGCGCTGGTCCTGAAACGGTGGGAAGGCATAGTCCGTCCGCGGGGCGGGATATTCCTTGGTCAGCGAGAACCAGGGCCAGGCATTGACGCCGCGGCGCAGGCGGACTGGAGAAGCGGCGGCGATCCCTGAGCCCGGCAGGGCGAGGCAGGCGGCGCCCGCGAGCGCGGCCCGTCGGGTCATGCCGGTTTCGGTGGATCGCCTCGGCTCTTTCGAGTTCCGCTTCGCTTCACCTGCCCGGGAAAGGGCGCCGGGAACGTCACCGAACCCATCCACCGCCGCCGGCCTCATGCCGCCTCCGTCACCGGGCTCGTCTGTGCGACCTCGGCCGTGCGGGTCTGGTAGCCGCCGAGCATCAGGAACTCGCGCTCGTAGGCGAGCAGGACGTCCGACCACTCGAACGCCTCCGCCGCCCGCCGCCGGGCCGCCACGCGGGCGAGGGCCACGGCGGTGTCGTCGGAGAGCACGGTGGTGAGCGCGGTCTCCAGGCTGGCCCGATCCGAGAAGAAGAACTGCTCCGGTCCCGCCGTCCAGGTGTTGTAGACGTTCCGGTGGGCGATCACGGCGCTGCCGGCCCAGAGGGCCTCGACGAGCGAGGGATTGGTGCCGCCGACCGTATGGCCGTGCAGGTAGGCGCGGGCGTGGAAGCGCAGGCTGCGGAGCGTCGCGGCGTCGTAGATCGCGCCGGGAAACATCACCTCCTCGCTCGCGGCATCGCGGATCGCCCGGTGGTAGGTGTTGCCCTCGTCGAGGCGGCCGAGCACGACGAGCCGCATGCCCCGATGGCGGCGCGAGAAGGTCCGGACGATGTCGAGGATGCTGTTGTCGGGCTCGATCCGGGCGATCGAGACGAGATAGCGGTCCGGCTCCAGCCCCATCGCCGCGATGGGCTCGACCGGCGCGTCGTAGACCGGATCGCCGCCATAGGGGATCGTCGCGATGGCCTGCCGCGGCCGGCGCGTGGCGACGTGGTCGGCGATGGCGGGGTGATCGGCCACGAGGCGCTGCGAGGACCAAGCCGCGATCCACTCGTTCACCCAGAACCAGGCGCGCACCGCCGTGCCCCATTTCGCCCGGCGCCACTCGATGCCGTCCATGTTGGTGATCAGCTTGGCGCCGCGCAGGCGGAGATAGGGCAGGGCGATCGCCCCGTTGTAGCCGAGCACCAGGCAGACGCCGTCGCGGTTCGCGGCGTGGCGGGCGCAATGGGCGTCGAATTCGAGGGTGCCGGCGGGACCGGTGGACGTGACCTCGACGTCGATGAGCTCGATGCCGCGCCACATCCGGCTCGCGAAGCGCTTGCGGACTTCCCAGACCTCGGATTGGCAATAGACGCCAACGTGCCAGCCGCGCTCGACAAGGAAGAGGGCGAGGCGCTCGGCGAAGGTCTCGAAGCCGCCGTGGGCGGCGGGGATGCCTCGCGTCCCGAGAATGAGCAGCGAGGGGCGGCCGGTCGTCATCGTCGATCCCATCCTGACACGCGATCGTCCCGGTACGGCACCGGGCGCTCGCTTGGTGTCGGGACAGCGCAACCTGCGAGCCACCATCTCCCCGAGAATCCGGCGGGCCTGCCTCTTGCTGTGATAGGGGAACCCCGGGACCCGTGTGCCCGCTCGGGACAGATCGAGGTTGTTCGGACATGCGGATTGCGTGCGTCCACCAGGGCTACGAACTCTACGGCTCGGATCGCTGCTTCGCCGAGACGGTGCGGGCGATCCGCGCCGCGCAGCCGGCGGGCGAGATCACCGTGGTGCTGCCGCGCCATGGACCGATCGTCGGTCTCCTGGAGGGGGTCGCGAGCGAGATCGTCTTCGAGCCCCTGTGGGTCCTCCGGCGTCGGGGCTTCGCGCGCCTGATGACCCTCGGCTTGTTGCGCCTGCCCGGCGCCCTCGTTCGCGCCGCGCGGCGCTTCGCAACCCATGATCTCGTCTACATCAACACCACGGTCGTGGCGGATCACCTTCTCGTGTCCAGGTTGTACCCGGGCCGCGCGATCCTGCATGCCCACGAGATCCCGGAGGGGCTCGTGCGCTCCGTGCTGCGGACGCTCCTCCGCTTCAGCCGCGCGGAGATCGTCTTCAATTCGCGCGCGACCCGCGCCGCCTTCTCCCTGCCGCCCGGGCAGCGGGCTCACGTGATCTACAACGGCATCGCCGGCCCCGGGGCGGCGAAGCCGGCGACCTACGATGGGAGCCGTCCGCTGCGGCTGCTGATGCTCGGCCGGATCAGCCGGATCAAGGGACAGGACGTGCTCCTCGACGCCATCGAGGCGCTGCCGGAGCCCGCGCGGTCGCGTCTCGAGCTCCGGATCGTCGGCAGCGCCTTCGAGGACGAGGCGCGGGAGCGGGCGCTCGCCGAGCGGATCGCCGGCCCCTCCTTCGGCGGCCGGGTCACGTGGATGCCCTTCGATCCGGATCCGGCGCATCACTACCGCTGGGCCGACATCGTCGTCGTGCCCTCCCGGCTGCCGGAATCCCTCGGCCGGGTCGCGATCGAGGCGATGGCCTACGGCCGTCCCGCCCTGGTCTCGGCGATTGGAGGCCTCGTCGAGGTGATCGAGGACGGGCGCACCGGCTGGACCGTTCCGCCGGATCGGCCCGAGGCGCTGACCGATGCTCTGACCCGCATCCTGGCCGACCCGGCCGCCTGGAGCGGTTTCGGTGCGGCCGGTCGCACCCGCTACGAGGCCGTGTTCAGCGAGGCCGCCGCCGCCGAGGCGATCGCCGCGCTGGTCGCGCCGCGGGCCGGGACCCTGCCGGACGATGCAGCCGGGCCGGCCGCCAGCGGCCTGGTCTGCCCGTGACGCGATCGGACCTGAGCCGCCTCGCGCGCCGCTTCGTCCTCATGCTCGGGGGCGAGGTGACGCAGAGCCTGTTCCACCTGGCGCTGAACCTCGTCCTGGTCCGCCACCTCTCCGCCCACGAATACGGCGTGTTCGCCATCGTCTTCCTGGTGGGGGGCATCGCGCTCACCTTCGTGCGGGCGGTCGCGGGCGTGCCCGCCAGCATCTTCATGCCTCAGGCCCGCCATCCGCGGGCGGTCGGCGCCTACGGGGTCACCTTCGGCTCGGGCGCGCTGGCCCTCTCCCTCCTCCTCGGAACCGGGACCGGCGCCGTGCTCGCGGTCGCGATCGGGCCTGGGACGGCGGTCGCGGGGGGCGCCTTCGTCGGGCTCTGGTCCTTGCGCAGCTATCTCCGCAACATGCTGTTCGCCCGGCGCCTGGCGGCTGTGTCGGGAGTGGGCGACCTCGCCTTCACCCTCTCGGGCGCGGCGCTTCTCGCGCTGCTCATCGCTCATGGCGAGGAGGCCGAGATCCTGCCGGGCAGCCTCGCGATCCTCGCGCTCGCTCACGGCATCGGCATCGCCGTCGCCCTCGCCGCCCTGCGCGAGCCCGTCCGAATCGATCTGCGGCGCCACGCCCTGCGGCGCTACCGATCGCTCTGGCGCTCCCTCGCCTGGTCGGTCGCGGGCGTGGCCACGGCCAACATCCAGGCCCAGGGGCAGACGCTCCTCGTCGCGCTGCTCGCCGGGCCGGCCGCCTATGCGCCGATCGCGGCGGTGTTCGTGCTGTTCTCACCCCTGCGGCTCTCGGGCTCGGTCGTCGTCAACCTGACCCAGCCGGAGATGGCGGCGGCGCTGGCCGCGGGCGACGCCCGGCGCCTCCGGCAGCTCATGGCGATGGCCACCGGCCTGCTGGCGATCGGCTGCCTCGCCTATGGCGGCATCCTCGCCGCCGCCCTCCCGCTCATCGAAAGTCACGTCTTCGCCGGCCGCTTCGCCGGGGAGCCCATCGGGCTGATCACCGCCGTGATCTGGACCATCGTCATGACCACCATGCTCTACGTGGCCCCCAAGACCCTGCTCGAGACGCGCCGTGCCTTCCGGGAGCTCGCCTTCGCGGCCCTGGTGAGCGCCGTCATCGGCCTAGCCCTCGTCGCACTCCTGCTCCGCTACGCCTCGCCGGCCTGGTCGCTGCTCGGTTTGGTTGCGTCCGAGGTTGCAATCCTTGTTTATTGTTGGCGCAAGATCCTGGACTCCGCCGCGGCGACGCCCGAAGCTAGGCCGTTACGAGCGCCACGCTCGCCTGATTCTCCACCCGCGCGGTCGAGCGGTCTGTGCGAAGGGCGCAGCCGGTGAGGAGCCTTGTCATCGACGTCCCGATCGCCCGGCGTGACCTCGCCGCCGAACGGCTCGGCGCGTCCGCCCACTCAGCGCAGCCGGATCAGGCGATCCGGTCCCTGCTCGGAACCGAGGCGGACCAGGGCTTCTCCGCCCGGATCCTGACGCCGGCCGAGGCCGTGGGCCCCTGGGGCGCACTCCAGGGCGAGGGCGCCTGCACCGCCTATCAGCGGCTCGAATGGATGGAGAGCCTGGAGACCTGCCTCGTCGGCCCCTCCGGCGCGACCCCTCTCATCGTCGAGCTCGCGCAGGCGGGGCGGCCCCTGATGCTCCTTCCGCTGGCGTTGCGGCAACAGCGCGGCCACCGCCTCGTCGAATGGCTCGACCTCGGCGTCTGCGACTACGCCGCGCCGGTCCTGGGGGCCGGCGTCGCGCTCTCCGCGGCCGAGATGGAGCGGGCCTGGGCCGCCATCCTCGCCGTGCTCCCGCCGACCGATCTCGTGCGGATCACCCGAATCCCCGGCGAGATCTTCGGGCGGCCCAATCCCCTGGCACTCCTGCCGGGGGCCAAGCCGATCGCGATGCACAGCTCGGGCTTCGTCCTCGAGGGCGACCCCGCGACCCTGCTCAAGCGCATCTGCCAGGGCTCCACCTATAGCGACAACGCCCGACGGACACGGCGCCTGCGGAAGGCCGGCGAGGTGCGCTTCGTCGCCGCCGGGACGGAGGCGGAGGTCGACGCGATCTTCGAGGCCCTGGTGCGGCAGCGCCGCGCCCGCTTCCGCGAGATGGGGCGCTTCGACCTGCTCGGCCGGCCCGAGGTGGCCGCCTTCTATCGCGAGGCCGCCAAGCGCAACCTCGCGAACGGCTTCGTGCGTGTCTTCGGCATCTCGGTCGACGGGGAGTGGATCGCGACCTCCTACGGCCTCGTCCACGGCGGCGCCTTCCACGGCATCCTGCTCGCCATGGCGGGCGAGCAGTGGCGCTCCTACGCACCCGGGATTATGATCGCCACCGAGATCATGGTCTGGGCCCGGAGCGAGGGACTCGACTATTTCGACTTCACCATCGGCGACCTGCCCTACAAGCACGCCTTCCGCCCGGTGCCGCGCCCGCTCTACGAGATCGTGGCCCCGCGCAGCCTGCGCGGCCGCGTCGTCATGGTCGCCAAGCGGCTCAGGAGCCGGACGAAGGCCTGGCTGCAGCAGCGTCCGGCCGCCTTCGAACGCCTCCGCGCCTTCCGCCGTCGGTTGCGGCGCCTAGGCAAGGAGGCATAGGTCCCGGGTCCTGGACTTGCCGGGACCCGGGATGAGGCACGCCTTCGAACCCTACTGCACCTCGTTGCCGGCGTAGTTGATCGCCCCGTCGGCACCCTTCTTCCAGACATACATCACGTAGTCCGGCCGGGTGATGTCGCCCTTCTTGTCGTAGGAGATGTCGCCGATCACGGTGTCGAAGGGTTTGCCGCCGCGCATGTAGTCGGCGATCTTCTTGCCGTCCGAGGATTTCACCGCCTCGGCCGCCTGCTTCAGGATCTGCACGGCGGCGTAGGAATAGAGGGTGTAGGCCTCCGGATCGATGTTCCTGGCCTTGAACGCGTCGACGATGGCCTTCGCCTTCGGGTTCTTGCGGGCGTCGGGCGAGAAGGTCATGTAGGTGCCCTCGGCGCCGGGCCCTGCGATCTGCACGAACTCCTTGTCGGTGATGCCGTCGCCGCCCATGAGCGGCGCCTTGAGGCCCTGGTCGCGCATCTGGCGGATCAGGAGCCCGGCTTCCGTGTAGAGGCCGCCGAAATAGATCACGTCGACATTGGCCTGCTTCAGCTTCGAGACGAGCGCCGACATGTCCTTCTCGCCCGGGTTGATACCCTCGTAGATCACGCTGTTGCCGCCCTTGGCCTTGAGCGCCTTCAGGGTCTCGTCGGCCAGGCCCTTGCCGTAGGGGCTCTTGTCGTGGACGAAGCCGACCCGCTTGCCCTTGAACTTGTCGGCGAGGAAGTCGCCGGCCACGCCGCCCTGCTGGTCGTCGCGGCCGCAGGTGCGGAAGGTGTTCCAGTTGCCGCGCTCGGTGAACTTGATCGCCGTGGATGCGGGGCTGATCTGGACGATGCCGGCCTCCTGCAGTGCGTCGGAGGTCGGAATCGAGACGCCCGAGTTGAAGGCGCCGACCACCATCTTCACGCCTTCCGAGGCGAACTTGTTGGCGATCGAGACGCCCTGCTTCGGGTCCGAGGCGTCGTCGCCCACCGAGATCACGACCTTCTCGCCGTTGATGCCGCCGGCCTTGTTGATGTCCTCGACGGCCTGGGCCGCGCCGTTCCGGATCTGCGCGCCGAAGGCGGCGTTCGGGCCGGTGATGGGCACGACGATCCCGAGCTTGATGTCGGCCCGGGCCGCGCCCGCCCCGAGCAGAAGTCCGAGCGCCACGCCGGCCGATAGTACTCTGATCATCGTTCCGTTCCCCTCTCGAAGCGTCGCGGCGTCCTCGCCGCGGGAGATCATGATTCGGTTGCGGCCCCGCGCGAGCGCCAGGTCAGCGGCCCGGTGCGCTCGTAGAGCCAGCGATATTGCGTGGTCATCTGCCTGACCCGGGTCATACGGTAGCCGAGCCCGCCGATCGCGAGGATGACGGCAGCGTCGAGGGCGTAGGCCGGAGCTGAGAGCAGCGGCTCCTCGAACAGCGCGTAGTGCAGGAAGCGGGCCGCCGCCGCGACGAGGAGCAGCGCCAGGGCGCAGTGCCAGAACGGCCGCCAGCCGCGGGCGAGGCCGCTCCCGGTCATCCAGGCGGCGCCCCCGCCGAGGACGACGGTGATGAGGAGGAAGATCCCGAAGGTGCGGAGGTCGTGGGGGAGGTCGGTCATGGTGTCACCCAACCCTCCCCTGCAGAGGGGGACGGGATTTCGCGCGCCACGCCCTCAATGGTTCCCTCCTTCGAGATATGCCGCCTTCACCTGCGGGTCGTCGAGGAGGGCCTGGCCGGTGCCGCTCATGGTAATGCTTCCCGTGACCATGACGTAGCCGCGATGGGCGAGCTTGAGGGCATGGTAGGCGTTCTGCTCGACGATGAACACGGTCAGGCCGTCGCGCCGGTTCAGCTCCTTCACGGTGGAGAAGATCTGCTTGACGATGAGCGGCGCCAGGCCGAGCGAGGGCTCGTCGAGGAGAAGGAGCCGCGGGCGGCTCATCAGGGCGCGGGCGATGGCGAGCATCTGCTGCTCGCCCCCCGACATGGTGCCGCCGCGCTGGTCGAGACGCTCCTTCAGGCGGGGGAACAGGGTGCAGACCCGCTCCAGGTCCTCCGCGAAATGGCGCCCGCCATTGACGGCCGCGCCCATCTGCAGGTTCTCGCGCACGCTCATGCGCGAGAAGATGCGCCGGCCCTCCGGCGATTGCGCGAGGTTCAGCCGGGCGATCTCGTGGGTGGGCAGCCGGGTGATGTCTCGGCCCGCATAGGTGATGGTGCCCTCTCGCGCCCGCGGATCGCCGAAGATCGTCATCATCAGGGTCGACTTGCCGGCCCCGTTGGCGCCGATCAGCGCGACGATCTCGCCCTCGTTGACGTCGAGATCGACGCCTTTCAGGGCGCGGATCGAACCGTAATAGGTCGAGACGCCGCGGATGCTCAGCAGCGGCGTCGCGGCCCGCGCCTGGGCCGCCCGCGTCTCCTCAACGAGGACGTTGATGCCGGCGACGCTCATCTCAGGGCTCTCATGCCTGCGTCCCCGTCAGCCCGACTTCCGCCTCCACCGCCTCGACCTCGGAATCGTCCACGCCGAGATAGGCGGCGATGACCCGCGTGTCGGTGCGGATGGCCTCGGGCGTGCCGTCGGCGATCTTGATCCCGTAATCGAGGACGACGATGCGGTCGGAAATCTGCATGACCACCGACATGTCGTGCTCGATCAGGAGCACCGTGGTGCCGTGCTCGTCGCGGATCAGGCGCAGCAGCCGATTGAGCTCGGAGGATTCCTTCGGGTTGAGACCCGCCGCCGGCTCGTCGAGGCAGAGCAGGACGGGGTCGGTGCACATGGCCCGGGCGATCTCGAGCCGCCGCTGGTCGCCGTAGGGCAGGTCGCCGGCATCGTCGTCGGCGCGGGCGGTCAGCTCGATCCGGTCGAGCCAGAAGCGGGCCTTCTCGATCGCGGCGGCCTGCGCGGTCCGGTAGCCGGAAAGCCCGAGGATGCCAGCGAGGCTGAAGCCCGAGGCCCGCATCAGCGGCTTGTGCATGGCGACCAGCAGGTTCTCCAGCACCGTCATGCGCGGAAAAAGGCGGATGTTCTGGAAGGTCCGCGCCACCCGCGCGAGCCGGTTGACGTCGTGGCCGGGCAGCCGCTCCAGCAGGTAGGTCTCGCCGCCGGCTTGACAGAGGCGGATCATGCCCTCGCTCGGCTTGTAGAAGCCGGTGATGCAGTTGAAGACCGTGGTCTTGCCGGCGCCGTTGGGGCCGATCAGCGCCGTGATGTCGCCGCGCCCGACCTTGAACGAGAGGTCGTTGACGGCGGTGAGCCCGCCGAAGCGCATGGTCAGATGGTCGACGATCAGGATCGGGTCGTCCGGTGGGCCGGAGGCGGCGGGGGGCGGCCCGTCCTCCGCGAGGGCGAGGCGGCCGGCGGCGGTGTGGCTCATCGGGCCACCCCGAGGCGCACGGAGGGCTCCCGCTCCGCGACCAGGCCGCGGGGGCGGAAGACCATCATGGCGACCATGGCGAGACCGAACAGCAGCAGCCGGTACTCGTTGGGGTCGAAATGGTCGCCGAACACCGCCTTCAGGAAGCCGAGGTTGCGCAGGAGCTCGGGGCCTCCGACCATCGCGACGGCAGCGATCGCGACGCCGATCTGGCTGCCCATGCCGCCGAGCACCACGATCGCCAGGATGATCGCGCTCTCCAGGAAGTTGAAGCTCTCAGGGCTCACGAAGCCCTGCCGCACGGCGAAGAAGGAGCCCGCGAAGCCCGCGAACATCGCGCCCAGCGCGAAGGCGGTCAGCTTGGTCATGGTGGTGTTGATGCCCAGCGACCGGCAGGCGATCTCGTCCTCGCGCAAAGCCTCCCAGGCGCGGCCTAGCGGCAGGCGGCGCATGCGCAGGGTCACGATGTTGGTGATCAGCGCCAGCACCAGGATCAGGTAGTAGAGGAAGACGACCCGGTGCATCGGGTTGAAATCGAGCCCGAAGGTCGCCGCGAAGCCGCCTTCTCCGGCCGTGAAGGGAATCCCGAAGAAGCTCGCCCGCGGGATCGAGGACAGGCCCGCCGCGCCGCCTGAGAAATCCACCCAGTTGATCAGGACGAGGCGGATGATCTCGCCGAAGGCCAGGGTCACGATGGCGAGGTAGTCGCCGCGCAGCCGCAGCACGGGGAAGCCCAGCAGCACCCCGAAGCCGGCGGCGAACAGGCCGGCGAGCGGCAGGCAGATCCAGAAGGACAGCCCGAACACGGTGGAGAGGAGGGCGTAGGAATAGGCGCCGACCGCGTAGAAGGCGACGTAGCCGAGGTCGAGCAGGCCCGCGAGCCCGACCACGATGTTCAGGCCCCAGCCGAGCATCACGTAGGTCAGGATCAGGATGCCGAGGTCGATCCAGTAGCGGGATTCCGAGAGGCCGCCGGTGGCGAGCGCGGCAAGCGCCGGCAGCGCGAGGGCGATGCCGAGGGTGAACGGCGCGATCAGCGCCGAGGCGCGCGATGCCGTGGCGGGTTCTGCCTTCGCCCGCGCCCTCTGCCGCGACCGCCCGGCGAGGAAGAGCTGCTGCGCCAGCCGGAGCCCGAAGACCGCGGCGCAGAGGATCACGACCTCGCCCCAGCGGCTCGTCAGCACGAGCCCGGTGCCCTGGCCGGCATCCGTGCGGTAGCTGACGATCGGGATGCTCAAGCCCAGCGTCACCAGGGCGTAGAGCAGGGCGTCCTTCACGATCGCCGCGGCCTCGCTTGAGGCGGCGCCCGCGCCGGTCCGCGCCACGGTTGCGGTTCCGGCCATCTCAGACCTTCTCGACATCGGGCCGGCCGAGGATGCCCGAGGGTTTGAAGATGAGCACCACGATCAGGATGAGGAAGGCGGCGACGTCCTTGTACTCGATCGAGAAATAGGCCGACCAGAAGGTCTCGATGAGCCCGATGATCAGTCCGCCGATCACGGCGCCGGGCAGCGAGCCGATCCCGCCGAGCACGGCGGCGGTGAAGGCCTTCACGCCGGGCACGAAGCCGTCGGAGAAGGAGACGACGCCGTAATAGAGGAGGTAGAGGGTGCCGGCGACGGCTGCGAGCGCCGCGCCGAGCACGAACGTCAGCGAGATCGTGCGGTCGACGTTGATGCCGAGCAGCGCCGCCATGCGCCGGTCCTGCTCGCAGGCGCGCTGGGCCCGGCCGAAGGAGGTCTTCTGCACGAGGTACCAGAAGCCGGCGAGCAGCAGCGCCGTCGTCGCCATGATGATCGCCTGCTTGTAGGACAGGGTCACGACGTAATCCTCGTGCCGGTAGAGCACGAAGGCGTCGGTGACGAGAGGCGGCACCGGCTTGTTGCGGGCGCCCTGCACCACCTGCACGAAGTTCGACAGAAAGATCGACACGCCGATCGCCGAGATCAGCGGCGCGAGCCGGAAGGAGCCGCGCAGGGGCCGGTAGGCGACGCGCTCGACGGCCCAGCCCCACAGGGAGGTGAGCACCATCGCCAGGATGAGGACGATCAGGAAGACCAGGGCGACGGAGGTCATCCCGAGCCAGGTCGTCAGGATGAGGAAGAAGATCAGGGCGATGAAGGCCGAGAGCATGAAGACGTCGCCGTGGGCGAAATTCACCATGCCGATGATGCCGAAGACCATCGTGTAGCCGATGGCGATCAGGCCGTAGATCGATCCGAGGGTCAGGCCGTTGATGAACTGCTGGGCGAAAAATTCCATCAGGCGGCCTTCGCGGACTCCGTCGGAACCTGGAATGTCCCGAACGGCCGCCCGAGGTCAATGCGCGAACGGTCACGCTTGGCCATGCCGGGTGCGGACCCTTCAGATGCCCAGAAGGCTCCCCAACCCGGCGGACAGGTGGGTGAGCGAGGCCGCGACGTCGCGCATCCGGGCCATGCCGCGGCGGGCGATGTCGTTGCGCAGGCGGCGCGCGGCCCAGATCGGACCGGGATCGGTCGCCATTGACCTGGAGAAGTGGCTGAGCCGCATGGCCTCCGCATCCTTCGCGACCTTGACCGGATCGTCGTAGAACGCGGCGATCTTCTCCGCGCCCATGCCGGGCGTCTCGAGCCAGCGCGGCAGATGCACGTTGCAGAGCCGGTCGACGTCGGTGAGGACGCGCCGGATGCCGACGCCGGGGGCGGGGCAGGTGGTGCAGAAGGCGTCGCCCAGGAGCACGAAACCGTCTCGGCGGTGCCCTTCCGAGACGGTCAGGTCGATCGGTCGAACCTGGACTCGCCCGGCGATGCCGATCCCGCCGCAGGCCTCGTCCAGGCCCGGCGTCAGGTCGAGCAGCGCCTCGCGCGGCGTCTGGCGGAAGCGGCGGGTCCAGGCCTCGCCGGCATCGCGATAGACGAAGAGGTTGGCCCGCATCGTCTCGCCGATTGGGAACAGCGTGATGTAGGCGACGCGGTCGCCGTGACGGGCGCCGAAATAGGCCAGGGCTTCGAACGGATAGTCGCCGGCCGGACGGTCGAGGGAGAAGCCGAGGGACAGCGAGTGGGCCTTGCTGGTCTCGACCCGGGTCACCCCGACCTTGCGGCGGATTGCGTCGCCGAGCCCGGTGGCGACGACGACGAGCCGCGCCTCCACGCTCCTCCCATCGGCGAGGACGATGCTCTGCCGCTCTGACCCGGTCTCTATCTCCGCGACCCGTCCGACGAGGAAGGGGACCTGGGAAGGCAGCGCCGTCCGCAGGGCGTTGACGAGGTCGGCATAGGCGAAGCCGTACTCGCGGCCGTGCTGCTGATCCACCCGACGGCCGAACCGGTAGACGTCGACGGAATCGGTCGGGGTCGCGGAAGCCAGCATGGTCGCCGTGAGCCCGAGCCGATCGAGCAGTTCCGCGTGCGGGGTCCCGAGCCGTTCGGCCCTGAATTCCTGAGGGAGCACGGCGTGGGAATCGATGAGGACGACTTCGTGGCCGGCCCTCGCCAGGATCGTCGCCGCGGCCGTCCCGCCAAGTCCGGCGCCGATGACGACCACATCCGCGCGCAGCGGCGTCGCCGTCGCGCGATCCGGCGCCTCTTCATCCATCAACATCAGCGACATCCATTCCGGCGTGTAGCCGTTCCGAGACGGGACAGAACGGCCCTTGAGTGGGGTTAAGCTGCAAGTCGGATGCCGTCCGTCTTCATGCGAGATCCGGGTCTCATCTGATGCCGACAGTGGGGCCGCAATCAAGCAGGCACATTAAGATTAATCTGTACTGATATTTGATCAAGTCGAGGGAAAATAATAGACATCGATTGTGGTCGTAGACAAATTCTCGCGCTGGAGAAAGCCATGACATCGATCGTGAAAGCCGATGCAGTGGATCCGCAGAGCGTCCTGACCTTCCTGATCGAGACGCTGCGGGTCTACGCGAAGGCCGAGACGGTGGATTGGTCGGCGGAGACTCCCATCGAGGCCGTCGGCATCGATTCGTTCGACTTCGTCGAGATCCTGTTCAAGATCGAGGACAAGTACGGTGTCGACATCGACTACAACGCCAACCTCAAGTTCACGGAGCTGAAGACGGTCGGCGACCTCGCGAACGAGATCTTCAGGATCGTCGACCGGAAGCTCGCCGCGTGAGCCGAATCCTGGTCTCCGGACTCGGTGTCGTCGCTCCGAATGGCCTGTCGGTCGACCCGTTCTGGCACAGCCTGATCGAAGGTCGTGCCGCCCTGGGCGAGGCCTCGGTCCTACCGGGATCGGGGGTGATGGTCGCGGAAATCCGCGAGACCGGGTTCTTCGAGACGCTGGGCGTACCGGCCTCGGCCTGCGATCGCAGCGCGCTGTTCGCGGTCGCCGCCGCGCGCGAAGCCCTCGCGGAGGCCGGCCTCGCCGGCGGCTTTCCCCGTCCGGAGCGGGTTGCGGTCATCCTCGGCAACGGCGCCGGCGGCCAGTGCAGCATGGACGATCAGTATGTCCGCCTCTACGGGCAGGGAAACAAGCGCCTCCACCCGATGACGGTGGCCAAGGCGATGGTGAGTTCCTCCGCGAGCTGGGTCTCGATCGCCACCGGCGCGCGCGGCCCCTGCTTCGTGACCTCGAGCGCCTGCGCCTCAGCGAGCCACGCGCTCGGCATCGCCCTCCAATTCCTACGCAGCGGGCTTGCCGACGTGGTCATCGCCGGCGGCAACGAGGCGCCGCTCTCGGTCGGTACGATCCGGGCCTGGGAATCCATGCGAATCATGTCACGGCAGGCCTGCCGCCCCTTCGCGGCGGGCCGCGACGGCCTCGTCCTCTCCGAGGGAGCGGGCATCCTCATCCTCGAGACCGCCGAGCACGCGGCGCGGCGCGGCCATCCCGGCAGAATTGAGCTCGCCGGCTTCGCCTCCAATGCGGATGCCGGCGACATCGTCGCCCCGAGCAGTGAGGGCATGGCCGACGCGATGCGGCTGGCGCTGGCGGATTCCGGCCTCGCTCCCGGCGACGTCGCCTACGTCAACGCCCACGGCACCGGCACCGCCGCCAACGATCGCAGCGAGACGCAGGCCATGCGGGCGGTCTTCGGTGCGGTTCCCCCGCCGGTCTCCTCGACCAAGGGCGTGACGGGTCACGCACTCGGCGCGGCCGGCGCGCTCGAGGCGATCGCCACGGTGCTCGCCATTCGCAAGGATCTCGCCCCGCCGACCGCGAATTACGATGCGCCGGACCCGGATTGCGACCTCGACTACATTCCGAACCGGGCTCGTCCAATGTCCATCCCCGTCGCGATGTCGAATTCCTTCGCGTTTGGTGGGCTGAACGCCTCTCTCATCTTTCGAAATTCCGGATGAACAGGGTTGCCGATACGGTCTTCAGATGCCACGCCATGTTGCCGCACGATATAATTCAAGCGGATGGGGTTTCTGAAGTATATATTAGAAAATGTACCATATACGCCCGGTCCTAGATCGCCGCTTAAGCCTTTTTTAGGCTGGCGCTAACCATAACGCGATTGCGGCCGCCTTTCGACTCCTGCGGGTCTCAGGGCTCCGCGAAGCTTGGGGTGCGAAGCCGGTGCGTCATGGCGCGGACAGGAGAGGGAAGGGCAAAGGCCGCGCTCGGCGCTCGTGCGCCCTTCTCCTCGCTGCCGGATTGCTGCCTGCCACGCCCGTGCTCGGGCAGACCCTCGGCATGGCCCAGCAATCGGCCTTCGAGCAGAGCTTCGTGCTACGCTCCGACCGGGCTCGCCAGGAGGGGGCGGAGGCGCGCCTGCGCGGCAGCATCGACGCCTTCATGCCCTCCGTCGCGCTGCTCGGCTCGAAGCCGCTCGACAGCAAGATCAAGTACCATCCCGACATCCCCACTTCGACCTTCGGGCCCGACACGACGCCCCGCAGGGACGCCCCCCAGTACGGCATCGCCGTCGAGCTGCCGCTCTTCGACGGGTTCCAGCGCTGGAACGGGCTGCTCTCCGCGCGCACCCTCGCCGAGGCCGGCCGCGCCTTGACCCTCGACGCCCGCCAGCAGGTCCTGCTCGACACCGCGGGGGCCTACCTCGCCGTCATCCGGGACCGGAAGATCCTGGGTCACCGAGAGCGCCAGCTCGCCGGCCTTCGCACCATCCAGGCGAGCGTCCAGACGCAGCTCAGCGTGAACGACGCGACGCGCACGGATGCGGCGCTCGCCGCCTCGCGGGTCGCGGACGCCCAGGCCGGAATCGCTCTCGCCGCGGCCGATCTGCGCGCCTCCGAACTCGAATTCCTGCGGCTCACCGGGCGCCCGGCGGACCGGGTGAGCGCGCCGCCCCTGCCGCCGGTGCCGCGGGACGAGGCCGCCCTCGTCGACCTGGTGCGCGGCAACAATCCCCGCCTCGTCGCCTCCCGCCTCGACGCGGAGGCGGCCGGCTACCTCGCCGAGGCCGCGAAGGGCGCGCTGATGCCGCAGGTCGCGCTTCAGTTCAGCCACGGCCGGCGGCTCGACATCACGGAGACCCTGAAGAGCGTCCACGAGACGGTGACGCGGGTTCAGGCCAGGATCCCGCTCTACGAGCCCGGGGCGTTCCCGAAGATCGCCGAGGCCTCCGCCTTCGCCAGGCAGAAATGGTACGACACCGAGGACGCGGTCCGGCAGACCGTGACGGCCGCCCGCGCCGCCTTCGCGCGCCGCGCCGCGATCCAGTCGCAGGTCGCGAGCCTCGCCGCGCGGACCGCCGCCATGCGCTCGGCCGTGCGCGGGTTCGAGATCGAGCGCGGCGCCGGGTTCCGCACCATCCTCGACGAGCTGAACACGCGTGCCGAGCTCGCGCAGGCCGAGATCCTGCTCGCGACGGGCGAGTGCGAGCGCGAGCGGCTAGCCTTCGCGCTCGCGGCCCTGACCGGCAGGTTGACGGATCCCAATAGGCTCGCGGTCGCCGGGCCGATTGTCGCGCGGACCATGCCGGGTGAGGTGCTGACGACGGGAAGCCTGAAGCTTCCCCCGCATCTGAAACCGCCCGCGCCCGTCGCGGCGGCCCCACGCCCGCCGGGACCGAAGCCCAAGCCCTTCCGTCTGCGCATCGGCGGGGGCAGGGATGCCGCCCCTGCTGGCGGCTGACGGGGCCTCGTCACGATTCGGGAAGGGTCCGCGCCGCCTTCTCCAGGGCCGCGAAGGTCCGCGCGAGCTCCTCGCCCTCGAGATGGTGGAAGCCGAGCATCCGCGACAGCAGCAGACCCAGCGTCGCGAAGGTGAGGACGGCGCCTTCGCCAGGGCGCCGGGCGATCCCCTCCAGCGTCGCAAGCTCCTCCCTCAGCAGCTCGCGGAAGCCCGCCGAGGTCTCCGGGTTCTCCGCGGAGGCGAGGCACAGGGCCCGCGGGAACCCATCCTCCTCGGCGTAGACGGCGCGGACATGATCGATCAGCGCCAGCGGGATCGCCGCCGGCCCGGGGGGCTGCTCCGCCTGCCGGGCCGCGATGTCCGCGCGGATCTCCTTGAGCTTGCGCGCGGCGAGCGCCGACATCAGCGCATCCTTGGAGGCGTAATGGTGAAGCACCCCACCCTTACTGAGCGCAGCCTCGGCGGCGACGGCATCGATCGTCAGCGTCGGAAGGCCTGAGCGGCGTATCAGGCGCTCCGCCGCATCGAGGATGATCTCCGGCCGGTCCTCCCGGCGGGTGCGCGCCTTGGTCATCAACTGCCCTATTAAATACCGTCTGGACGGTCGGTAAGATAGCGGATATGAGTGCCCGCCGATAGACCCCATGGGCACGAGGGCACCATGCTCGGTTCCGTTTCCACATTCCCGCGACTGCCCGCCTGCGCCGCGGCGCTGCTGCTGGCCATCGCCGGTCCGGCCCACCCCGCCGATGCGGCCAAGCCCGAGGGAAGGCTCGCTGTGGCCCAGGTCCGGACCATGAAGGTCGATCGCGGCCCGATCGCGGACGACCTCATCTTCACCGGGGACATCCAGGCCCAATCCCAGGTCAACGTCGCGTTCCGGACGAACGGAAAGATCGCGAGCCGGCTCGTCGAAGTCGGCGACCACGTCCGCGCCGACCAGGTGCTGGCCCGCCTCGACCCTCAGGAGCAGCGGGCGAACCTGAACAACGCCGAGGCCGCGCTGACCTCGGCGGAGGCGCTCCTCACTCAGGCCAAGGTCAACTTCAAGCGCCAGGAGACCCTTCTGTCGAGCGGCTTCACCACGCGCCCGACCTACGACGATGCCGAGCAGCAGCTCCGAACGACCCAGGCCTCGGTCGATTCAGCGAAGGCGGCGCTCGGCACGGCGCGCGAGCAGTTCTCCTACACCGAGCTCCGGGCGGGGGTGGACGGCATCGTGCTCAGCCGCAGCTTCGAGGTGGGCCAGGTCGTGCAGGCCGGGCAGGCGGTGCTGGTGCTGGCTCAGGACGGCCCGCGCGACGCCGTCTTCAACGTGTTCGAGGCCCTGCTCGCCGCGCCCCCGGACAGCCGGGACGTCGATATCGTGCTGCAGGCGGATCCGAAGGTCCGGACACTCGGTACCGTGCGCGAGATCTCGCCGAGCGTCGACCCCGCCTCCGGCACGGTCCGGGTCAAGGTCGGGCTCGCGCAGACGCCGCCCGCCATGACTCTGGGGGCGGTCGTCATCGGCACGGGCAAGTTCCGGCCGCGCGCGGCGATCGTGCTGCCCTGGTCGGCGCTCTACCGCTGGGAGAACGGTCCCGCCGTCTGGGTCCACGACCCGGCGACCGGCACCGTCGCCCCGCGCAGCGTCGCCATCGACCATTACGGCACGAACAGCATCGCTCTCTCGCGGGGGCTGGAGCCCGGCGAGGAGGTCGTCGTGGCGGGAATCCAGCTGCTGCGTCCGGATCAGCGGGTTGCCGTCTCCAAGGCGGAGGCGGCGCGATGATCGAGCTTCTCGCGCGCATCGGCCTCGCTCTGGTCCTGGCCGCGCTTGCCGCCTGCCAGGAGAAGCAGGCCGAGGCGCCGCCCGTGAGGCCGGTGCTCTACACGGTCGCCAAGCCGGTCAATTCCGTGGTCTTCGGTCCCTTCGCCGGCGTTGTGGCGCCCCGCTACCAGTCGGAAATCGGCTTTCAGATCGCCGGGCGCGTCAGCACGCGCGAGGTGACGGTCGGCGACGTGGTTGCCAAGGGCCAGCGCCTCGCAAGCCTCGATCCGGTG
>JAESGP010000200.1_pt1 | contig 17450 bp, 26 predicted proteins | sample 9269741 | NCBI WGS metagenome assembly JAESGP01 (sample SAMN15720684, study PRJNA650882) | algae metagenome | isolation source: Desmonostoc vinosum HA7617-LM4 and co-occurring heterotrophs from cave wall | place: USA: Waikapalae cave, Hawaii | collected 2011-05-27
CGAGCACGTTTTTGACCCGATTCTTGACAGATTTAAGAACCGGGCGAGCAGTGGCGCGTTGATATGTACCATTAAAACGTAGTGTGCCATGCAGAAAGCTTCATACCAAGCCAGTCGCAACCTATCCCGTTCGGATACGACCCACCACGGCCGACATCGCCATCGCGCGTTCGATATCCCGTCATACCGCTCCCGCTCCAGAGCAAATGTCACGGGCTATTACATGGGGCGCTGACGAAAAGGTCCTCTGGCTCTGGCAGTTGCCGGCTGGGTCGTCTCACGCGGATGCAGCGAACCGCTGAAACGTGTCGGTCACCATGCCCTGCTAGTCTCGGTTGCGGCATCCCTGCTGCCACATGGTCTGAAGATCTTCTTTGACCAGACCCGGCCGGATCGCAGAAAGGTGCTCGGTCATCTCCACGGTGTTTCGCTCTCGGGTAAGCGAAACGACGCCTTTCCTTCCGGCCACGCGCTGCACATGGGCGCATTGGCGTCCGCTGCCAGCGCATTGCCGACCGGGCCGCGCCGGGCGGTCCAGGGTCTCGCGCTCGGCCTGTCGCTGACGCGCATCGTCGTTCTTGCGCACTGGGCAAGCGATGTTGTTGGAGCCGCGCTCGAACGAGCGTTGCGCCTATGGACCGGCTATCCCAAGGAGAACAATGATGCCAATTCTTGAAGTTGTGAAGGAATATGCGGAACATGTCACCGGCCTCCGGCGCCCTGGCAAACGAGCATGATCTCCTCAAAACGCGACAGCCGCAGACGGTTCGCTTCAAGGATGACGGTATAGTTCCAATCATCCGCGATGGCACTTGATTGTCTTCAGGGGGGTCGTCGACCTCGAACAGCGCCACGACCCTGCGGCCGTGTTTGAAGACCTTTTCGAGGCGAATGGGTGGGGCAAGACCTGGCGCGACGGTATCTACAACTATGTCTATTACCATTCCAGAATTCATGAAGTACTGGGTATTGCGCGTGGCAAAGGTCGCGTCCGCTTCGGCGGCAAGAAGGGCAGAACATTCACACTGAAGGCCGGTGACATCGCCATCCTGCCCGCGGTACGGGGCACCAATGCCTGTCGGCGGGTGACGACTTCCTCGTGGTCGGCGCCTATCCGTCGGTCGGCACGTATGACGAATGCACAGCGAACGAAGATCCGCCGCGCGCTCTCAAATCAATCCCAAAAGTTCCTCCGCCACGTAAGGATCCGTTCTACGGAGCCAACGGTCCCCTTTCCAAACACTGGAAGAAGGCAAGATGACAGAATACGTCATCCCCTTTCTTGCCGGAGGCTTGGTGGTATCGGCGTTCGCAATGCTTGGCGATATTCTGCGCCCCAAGAGCTTTGCCGGTCTCTTCGGAGCTGCGCCATCGGTCGCTCTCGCTACCCTGGGTATCGCTATCTATCACCATGATGCCAATTACGCCGCTGTGCAGACACATGCGATGGCGGCTGGCGCAATCGGGCTTGCTGTGTACAGCGTGGTCGTTTGTCAACTTCCCATGCGGACGCAGCTGCGGGCGTTGCCGGCGACGTTTGTTGTGTTTTCCCGCGTGGTTGATGGTCGGTTTTGGCTTGCTGCTCATTCTCGGCGGACCGACGTCATGATGCCTGTTCGCTTCTCGCCATCAGCGCTCAGAGAAGGCCGCTGGTATGAGTATGTCATCCGTTTTGTGCTCGGCGGCGGCGCGACCGTTGTCGCCGGCATTATTAGCAGCCGCTATGGAGCGACGGTTGGCGGTCTATTTCTTGCCCTCCCGGCCATCTTTTGCGCCAGCGCGACGTTGGTAGAAAAACATGAGGTTCGCCGTAAGAAAGAAGCGGGACTATCCGGCGAGCGCCGCGGCCAGGAAGCAGCCGCACTGGACGCCGCGGGCGCGGCTCTCGGAGCTGTCGGGCTGTTGGCATTTGCCATCGTCTTTTCGTTGATCGTGGAAATGACCATTGCAGCCGCCTTCGCGGCCGCTTCTACGACCTGGCTGATCATTTCGATGACGGCTTGGTGGGTACGGAAGAAAATCCGTGCAGGACTGTGGCAGTCATAGTTCTTCCGCGGGACATCCTTGGAATCACTTCTTTCCACCGGGTTCGACGTTATATCTTTCTAACAGCTTGTGCGCCGGCTTCCCTTAAAGCATCTGCAATTTTATTGGAATCCTCGCCGTGGAAATCCACCGAGACCTCGATCAAGTCTTCCAGCTTTTCTCGCCTGTCCGGCTCGGGCGCGACCTTTGCGTCGGCGCCAGCTGAACGCGTACCCACCGTGTTTGCGCTACCCACCGGCTGAACAAATACATCGCTCCTTGGCACGCCACACTGCTGAACGACGTGCTCGACGGCAAGCTCCGCGCCGCGTCGGGTATCGAATTGCCCGATTATTGTGCTCTCCAAGGCAGGTCTCCAGGATCAGTTTGAACGGTGCGAGACAATCGGCGAATCGCGCGAATTGTTCCTATTGCTCTTCGCAGCGCGCCGGTGTGCCGGTTTGGGCGGCTTTTGGCCCTGCTGCAGGCCGTTCGCCATGGCCTTAAGATCTAGGAACTCTTTCCCTCCAGATCGTTTGGTTGGCAACCCTATAGGAGGAAGCCATGGGCTTTTTTACCAAAGACATAAAAACGCTGAACGATCTCTTCGTGCATACGCTGCAGGACATTTATTATGCCGAGCAGCAGATCGCGAAGAACCTGCCTGACATGGTCTCTAAAGCGACCGATGCGACCCTGAAGAGCGGTTTCGAAAAGCACCTGGAAGAGACGAATAGTCAGATCTCGCGCCTTGAAGAGGTATTCCAGATGCACGGCGTGGAGGCTAAGGGGGTCGATTGCCCCGCGATCGACGGCATCCTGAAAGAAGCAAGTGATGTAGCGGGCGAAGTCGATGACAAGGATGTGCTTGACGCCGCGCTGATTGCCGCGGCGCAGGCCGTCGAGCATTATGAGATTGCGCGTTACGGCGCGCTAATCGCGTGGGCGAAAATGCTCGGCCGCAGCGACTGCGCATCCGTCCTGCAGCAAAACCTCGACGAGGAAAAGCTGACTAACGAGAAGCTAAACACGATGGCGCTGCGCAACGTCAACAAAAAGGCTGCTTGACCCTGGCCAAAGTCGAACGAGGGCCGCCCGCCATGGCGTGCGGCCTTGGAGGCCTGATGTACTGGAAAAAACGCGACGACGCTTTGGCGGATGCTAGTCCGTTCTTTCCGGCCGCGAGGCGGCTGTTGGAACTTTGCCGATCTCGCAAACGTTCTCAGAGGTTTAGGGAGGTCGTTCGATGACCAGCAAATCACTCTGGGTGGATACCGAAGTTGCACCGGGGGCGGAGGTGCTGGATGGCGTCCATGAATGCGATGTCGCTGTGATCGGCTCGGGCATTGCCGGTATCTCGACCGCCTATGAACTCCTCAAGCACGACAAGTCCGTAATAGTCATCGACCGCGGCCGCATCTGCGGAGGCATGACGTCGCGCACGTCCGCTCATCTTGCTCCGCTGTGCGATGATCTCGTCAGCGAAATGATCAAGACAAAAGGCAAGGAAGCGACAAAGCTTTTTTGCGAGAGTCAGGTTGCTGCGGTGGATCGCATCGAGGATATCCAGAAGAGAGAAAAGATTGATTGCGACTTCCGGCGGCTCGACGGCTATCTCTTTCAGGGCCGGGACATGCCTGCGGATGTCATCGACCAGGAGATGGACGCGGTCCGCGAGGTCGGAGTCCCCGTTGACCGCCTGGTGGGCGTGCCCTTAAACGGGTGCGAGGACCGTCATGCCCTGCGCTACCCCCGGCAGGCGACCTTTCATCCCCTGAAATATCTGGCGGGAGTGGCGGAGACCTGCAGGAACAATGGGGTGGAGTTCTTCCGGGATAGTCCGGTAGAGGAAGTGACTGAAAGTGACGGCATCGTCACCGTGAAAACAGGACGCGGCGTCATCCGCGCCTCGCATGCGGTGGTTGCGACCAACTCCTCAATTTCCGACCGATTTGCCATTCACACCAAGACGGCGCCGTACCGCACCTACGTCATTACATTTGAGATCAAGCGCGGCACCCTGCCCGACGCTCTCTACTGGGATACCGAAGATCCCTATCATTACGTTCGCCTCCATCCCGGCCCTTCGGAGACTGATTACCTTCTGGTCGGAGGCGAGGACCACAAAAGTGGTGAAGCGGACGACGCGGATGAACGGTTCAGGAATTTGGAGGCCTGGGCGCGCGGCCTTATTTCCGGCCTTGGAAAAGAGACGCATCGGTGGTCCGGCCAAGTCCTCGACACCGTCGACTATGCCGGCTTCATCGGCCGCGACCCTGGCGGCAAGAATATCTACGTAGCGATGGGCGATTCAGGTCAAGGCCTGACGCATGGAGTCATGGGCGCGATGCTGAACACCAACCTGATCCTAGGCACGGATCATCCATGGAAGGATGTATACGCACCCGGGCGGGTCCCACTGAAGGCGGCAAAGAATTTCCTGACGGAGAATGTCACGGCGCTGAAGAGCTTCGCCGAGTACGTCGCACCGGGTGAGCTGAGTTCACTGGACGATCTGAAGCCTGGCCGAGGGGGGATCGTGCGACGTGGACTAACGAAGGTTGCGGCTTATCGCGACGACGCAGGAGCCTTGCACCTCAACTCCGCAAGCTGCACCCATGTCGGCTGCCACCTGCACTGGAACAGCTTTGAGACGTGCTGGGATTGCCCGTGTCACGGCTCGATATTCGGAGTAGACGGGCAACCCATCAACGCCCCTGCCATCGGCCCTCTTGCGAAGGTGAAAGAGTAGCCTCTCGCAAGGCCCGAGAACTACGCGGCGAGCGTCTCTTTCGGAGAGTGCGTCGCGCTTCTGATACTGAGATGGAGAACCCGGCGCGGCTGCCGAATGTCAGGTCAGGGGTCCACGCAACGAGAATTCACCCGCGCTCTTTGCAAGGTTGCGCCCTGGTTGACCCACGCGCAAAGGTCGGGCGTGATTACTTAACTGGAACCCTTGTCAATGAACTGGAGGCTTGGCGTCTTGCAAACCGAAGCCATCGGGTCAAGGTGCCCTTACCTTCTTTCCCGCTGCTTCCGCAGCGTCCATGCCGGCTTGCTTCACCCGGTCAAAGGTTTCAGTTCCTGCGTCCTTGAGCTCGTTCATCAGCGTGTCAGCGGCTTCGCGCACACTCTGGGATACAGCGCCTGCGCGCTCAGTCAACTCCCCCTTGACGCTGTCACTGTATTCACCAACCCACTCGTTCTCGAGTCGGACGACTGGAATGCACCCGCAACCGCGACACCGACGGCAAGGCCTATTGCGCCAAGCACTAGCGGCTGTCGTTCAAGCAGATCAGCAAGCGACGATTGCGCCCCCGTGAAGGTATCCGTTCCAGGGAGTATCTCGTTAAGCTGGCCGATCATATCCCGCGCATAGTTAGTGCCTTCGTCGAACCGGTCCTTCATCTGATCGGCAGCCTTTGACACGGCATCAGAGGTTGCGGTGCGGGCATCGTGGAGCGTTTCTCCTAATCCGAACGACCCTTCGTGATCCATTTCCGGGGCCGTCGGCGGCGCTGGAGTGGCTTCGTATCGTGAGCCTGCCGATCGCTGGCGGCGCGTTGCCGTATCTGACGACGGGAAAGTAGTTGTAGAAGCTATGCTGGCTGCGCTTTTGAGTTTCTCGCTTCCGATCAGCAACCAGAGAGCGCCGCCTCCGATAAGGGCCGCGGCAATAGGATTTTCTCGGGCCGCTATTATTGCACTGTCAACGAAACTTCCTTGCGTGTTGCTCATCGCACCATTCCCTTCACGGTGTCCTTGTCCTTCTCGAGCTGGCGCATCGTTTCCCTTGGCGCCAGGTTGCGGGGATCAAGCCGATTGATGCCGATGGCAAAGAGCACACCGGCAATCACTGCAGCTACGATCGCAGAGGTGAGGTAGGATAGCGGTTGCGACCAGCCAGCTGCCATCAAGGCCGCCGAAAGCGCGAACAGCACCATAACCAGCGCCGGTATCACCAGAATCGCGCCGGCCGCCAGGAAGCTAATCGCGCCGCCGACTTGTTGCGCTTTCTCGCCGAGTTCGGCCTTGGCGAGATCGACCTCGTTCTGAAACAGCTTGGCGAATTGCGAAAGCGCATCGCCCAGCAGGGTCGATATTGTTCGAAAATCGTTTTGGCTGGTTTTGATGTCCTTCTGGATGCTCATGACTTATTGCCGCGGTACGAGGACGATGCCTGCTTCCAGTTATCGGTTTGCCGAGAAGACGAAGGTTGGCTACCAGAAGCTTTCAGAAAACGGATCGCCGCAAACCCTGCGAGCACCGAGATCCCAAGGAATGCAGCCGGCTGGCGTTTCGCAAAATCCGTCGCACCGTCAACGAGGTCGCGGAAGCTTCCATTGCGGATCTTTTCGGCAGCGTCCTCCACATACTCGGCCGCTGAGTCAATGCCACGGGCAGCGAAAGGCGCATCGCTTTCGAACGCCCGGGCGGCATCCCTGATGTTACCAGCGAAACGCTTCACAAAATCGGCTCCGCTGCGCTGCTGTTCCTTGACCTGATCCTGAAAACCGTCCGCGGCTCCGGAGGCGGCGTTTTTGGCGGCAGCCGTCGCTTTTTGAAGCGTATCCTCAGCGACATCCGCCGATGCAATCAAGGCATCGCCAGCGCGTTGCTTGAGGTCGGCCCCAGCATCGGCGACCTGATCCTTTAGTTTCTGCGAGGAGCCGGGGCCTTTTTTCTGGGACAGGTTCGTTTTATTCAGATCCAATTCGCTCATGGTCGCCTCTTTCAGGTGTTCGGGTTTCGGGAGGGATTGAAAGCGGTCTTCACCACGTCTTCCGCGACGTCCTTGACGGTACCGGCGATGTTCTCAGCGATCCGGCCGGCGTGTCCGCCGAGATCGGCGTCGGCAACGCTTTTCGCCGCAGCATCGGCTACCGACACCACCGCGTCCTTAGCGGCGTCAAAACCGGTTTCGGCAGCTTCGCCCGCAGCGCGCTTTACGCCGTCGCTTGCCTCGCCCATCACAGAGGCCTCTGCCCTGGTCGCGGGGAGAGAAGCCGCGATAATCGCACCAATCGCGATACCCAGGCCGCCAATCAGCGCTGCGTTATCGCCGATCAGCTGGCGGGCCTTTTCTGGCGCCACCCTTGCCGCGTCCGTTACCGTGGCACTGGCAGAATTCATAGCGTCACTGGCCATTCCCGAAGCGGAATCGACGCCGCTCCGTAATTTGTCGGTGACGGTCGCGGCGACCTGCGCTGCTCGATTGCCGATATCGTCTGCCACACCCGCGGCGGCATCTTTCGCTTTGTTGGCTGCACCGGTGACCTGGCTTCGTGCGGAAGCGACTGCCTCTTGAACGTCACCCTGAAGCGACTGCGCGCGCTCCATTGCGTCGCCCATCATTTCGCTGGCCTTATCCGCCGCTGGACCTGCCGCCTCCGCGGCTCGCTCACGTGCGGTCTTCGAGGTCAAGGCAAGCCCGGCCCCAATCATCAATAGCGGCAGCGGAAGGCCTCGCGCGAGTCGCAGGATCGGCACTGCAATGGCGGTTCCCGCCGCGATCGCCTGCATTGGATTCTCTCTGGCGTGCTGCTTTAGCGAGTCGACCCAGCTCGAGGCCTTGGTGCTGATGAAATCGGAGACTTCCGACTTGATGTGCTGCGGCGAGACTTTGTGACGGATGTCTTCCGCGGTGTCGGTGATCTGCTCCCTCACCCGATCGACAGTCATGGCCAGCTGCGCTCGGTTACGCTCGGACTCTCTTCTCAGTTCCTCAACGGATCGTGCCATGGCGTCAGCCCTCTTAAATTCATTCCAAGACGAACTCGCGCTGATTTGAAATGTTCCTAGGGTAAGGTAAGCGCCCTCCGGTGAGCGAGCAATCGCGACACAGGGAGGCTCCGTTCAATAAAAGCTAGATATCGTTCATAAAGCGCAGCGAGCGGGTTCGCGGCTTCAGCCTAAGCGTCGCTTTTTTCGACTTAGTGACGGGTTTCCTTCCCGAGAACACCAGCCCGCGCGCCTTGTTCTTCGCAAATTTTCCGCGAACGCGACCTCATCCGCTTCGATATCAATGACTGAGTCCGTGCACAATTGCCGTTATCTCGCCAGGTATTCGCGCGCAAGAAGCCCAAACGCGCCATGTCTCATCGTCAGATTTCGGCCGACCTGACCATGCCTGTAAACTGCCCACACCGTCGCCAAGCAGGCTTCTGTCGGATCCGCCGACGTCAGACCGTTGTTCGAGCGGCCCCGAATGGGCACCTGATGCCGATAACGGAGGTTGCATTCATCGACGATCCTTCCAGTGCGCGGTGGGGCGCGATGGGAGTAGGAACGCGGGGATGCATGGCAAGTTGTCCCAGAGTCCACTCGGCGAGCTGAAAAATATGACCGCCCTGGAATTTCCTCACTGGCTAATGATAGCCGGCGTCCTTTTGTTACACTTAGGCTTGGTCGGATTCGCATTGCGCCAGCGAAGCGTTCAGGCTGAACCCACCCCATTTTCAAGTGACGATGAGCTCCTTGGACCTGAGGAAGATTTGACCCCAGCAGAGATTTACCGTCGCACGGCGAAAGAGAAGCGTAAGGCCCGGTGGGCCGATGGGCCTCCCGAAGAACTGGAGGATGCCGACCCGAAAACCTAGAGGAACCGCCGAGTACCCCAGAGCGTTCCTTTGCCATCATTGCGAGAGGAGAAATCGATTATGGGCTTGTTTACCAAGGACATCAAAACCATGGACGACCTGCTGATCCACGGTCTGCAGGACATCTACTACGCCGAGCAGCAGATCCTGAAATCGCTGCCGAAGATGATCGAGAAGGCCTCCAACCGCGACCTCGTCGCCGGCCTCAAGGCGCATCTGGAAGAGACCAACAAGCAGGTCGAGCGGCTCGAGAAGGCGTTCGCCAAGCTCGGCAAGGAGCCGAGCGGCACCAAGTGCCCGGCCATCGACGGCATCATCAAGGAGGCCAACGAGACCGCCGCCGAGATCGAGGATAAGGCGGTGCTGGACGCCGCCATCGTCGCGAACGCGCAGGCCGTCGAGCACTATGAGATGTGCCGCTACGGAACGCTGATCGCATGGGCCGAAGAGCTCGGTCACGACGAGATCGTCCGCTTCCTTAACACCAATCTGAACGAAGAGAAGGCGGCGAACACCAAGCTCAACACGGTGGCGCTGCGCAAGGGCGTCAACGCTAAGGCCTCCACCGCGGCCTGAGGCCTCTCCCGTCAGCCTTCAGCGGCTCCGCGACATCGCGGGGCCGCTATTGCGTTCGGGCCTGCGTACCGAACGCAGCTTCCGCCTGGCGAACCACGCCGTCACCGATACGGAAAACCAGGCCAGCGAGGCGGTCGCGAACGCGCCGGCGACGCTGCGCTCCACCAGCAGCCAGAACACCCCTGCGAAGGCCAGCATCCCAAGCGCTCTGAGGGCGGCGCCGGCGGCATCGAGCGCTGCCGCCTGCCGACCGCGCTGCGTGCCTTCGAGACCGACCTTCCGCTCGCGGCGGATTTCGTGTTTCTCGATCAGCGTGGCGCTGGCGCAGAAGATCGCGGGCAAGGCCAGGAAAAGCCCGCCGACGGACGCTCCGTACCGGCTGCTGACGAGGCCGGCCAACACCGTCGCGCCGCCGCCCAGGATGAATCGAACGAGGTATTCGTACCATCGCCCTTCCCGCATCGACGACGGCGAGATTTCGATCGGCGAGCTCATGCCTGACATCCCGCGACGGCCCAAAGGCCAAAGGCCGCGGTCAGCCAGACCAGGATCGAAAGCAACGTGGCAGGCAGCGCGCGCATGCGTGCCCGGATCAGGAGTTGGCAGACAACGACGCTGTAGATCGCGAGCGCGATGGCGCCGGCCATCATCGAAAGGGTCTGGGCCGCCGCGTACGGGGTGCCGTGCTGATAAATCGCGATGCCGAGCGTCGCCAGCGCCACTGAGGGCGCGGCTCCGAACAGACCGGCGAAGCTCTTCGGCCGCAGCACGTCTCCGAGCATCGCGAAGGCGGATACGACCGCGCCGCCAACCAGGAAGCGGACGACGTACTCGGTCATTTCGGCTTCTTCCAGAGCTTCAGGAGAGGCCCGTCCGCGCCGTACACCGGATCCTTCCGCGGGACGGCCACCTTCGGGATCGTTTTCAAGGCTTTCGGGCGATCCTCGGCCGTCGTGCATTCGTCGTAGGGCCCGGTCGGCGGATAGGCGCCGACGACGAGGAAGTCCTCGTCGGCGGACAGGCACTGGTGCCCGGTGCCGGCCGGCAGAACGGCGACGTCGCCCGCCTTCAGCGTGAAGATGCGGCCCTTGTCGCCGCCGAAGCGCACCCGCCCCTTTCCCCGCGCGACGCCGAGCACCTCGTGGATGCGGGAATGGTAGTGCACGTAGTCGTAGATGCCGTCGCGCCAGTGGTCGCCCCAGCCGTTGGCCTCGAACAGATCCTCCATTACGGCGGCGGGGTCGTGCCCCTCGCCGAGATCGACGGCGCCTCGGTAGACGACGAACGGCCAGCGCGGGTGATTGGGGACCAGCCCGTCGTCCTTGAACCGCATGGCGTGAGGCTTTCGGGATCGTGTCAGCTCCGGAGCTTCCTTCTTGCCCGGCCGGCGCAGACCGGTCGCGCGCTGCATGTACTCCTTCACATCCTCAAGGATTGGCATGGTCGTCCTCCTTTGCCGGTCTCAGCGGGTACCCGGTCCACAATCGCAGCAGCCGCTCCATGATGGCGCCGAGCGCGAAGCCCGCGACCACGTCGCTCGCCCAGTGCGCCAGGACCAAGATCCGCGTAAGGGAAAGGCCGATCGCGAAGGTCCGGATAGCTCGTCGCGGCAACGGCGGCAGAGTACCCGCCGCGGACGCCAGCGCCCCCATGTGCAGCGCATGGCCCGACGGGAAGGCATCTTCCCGCTTGCCGGAGAACGTAACGCCGTGCATGTGGCCCATGGCCTCGCCGCCCTCCTCGCCTCGTTCTCCTATGCGCCGCAGGTCCGAAAGGCGTGGCCGCGCGGATCCACCGACGACTTGTCCCTTGGAATGCTCGCGGCGCTCACGTTTGGCCTGACGTTATGGATCGTCTACGGCGTCATCCAGGGTGATTGGGTTATCGTCGGCTCCAACGTCGTCGGCGCGACGCTCGCCGGCATCGTTCTCGGATGCAAGATCCGCGATCTCAAGTAACGCCGGCGAAGTTGCGCCCCATCCGGAACCTGCCGAGCTGGACAGTGATTGACGAGTCCGGAGGGCCCATGAGCGACAAGACAACCTCACCGCAACGGCGTACCGGCACTGACGGCTGGAGCGTCGTCGCCGCCGCTGGCTTGCTGGCTGTCGCGTTATTTTGGGACCGCATCGCGCCGGCCGAGCGCACGCCTGGACGCAGCGCGGGCGATGCCTTCCCGGACAACCGGCCGAGATCCCGGCCAGAGGCTGGAAGGACATCCTCTGGCGCGTCTATGGCAACATCTCCGACCACCGCATCCTCGCGCTCGCCGCTGGCATGACCTACTACAGCCTGCTGGCGATCTTTCCCGCCATCGCCGCTCTCGTCGCCATCTACGGCTTGTTCGCGGATCCAGGCAGCATCGCGAAGCACCTCGACGAAGCCGCCGGATTCATCCCGGGCGGGGCGGTCGACGTCGCGCGCGAGCAGCTCACCCGCGTCGCGACGAAGGGCGGCCGTACCCTCGGCTTCACCTTCGCGATCGGCCTGGCGGTCTCGCTGTGGAGCGCGAACGCGGCGATGAAATCGCTGTTCGACACCCTGAACATCGTCTACGGCGAACAGGAGAAGCGTGGCTTCTTCAAGCTGAACGCGATGTCTCTGGGCTTCACGGTCGGGGCGATCGTGTTCGTCATGGCCGCCTTAGGCGGTGTCGTCGCCGTTCCAGTGGTGCTGCAGTACGTGGGATTGTCGAACGCAGCCGACCTCCTGGTCCGGATCGGGCGCTGGCCGGCCCTCTTTGTCGCGCTGGCGCTCGCTCTCTCGTGCGTCTACCGCTTCGGACCGAGCCGCGAGGCGCCGCGGTGGGCGTGGATCACGTGGGGCAGCGCGGCCGCCACCCTACTCTGGCTAGTGGCATCCGGACTGTTCTCGTTCTACGCCGCCAATTTCGGAAGCTTCAACGAGACCTACGGCTCCCTGGGTGCCGTGATCGCTTTCATGACGTGGCTCTGGCTCTCGGCCATCGTGATCCTGCTCGGCGCCGAGCTCAACGCCGAGATGGAGCATCAGACCGCGCGAGACACCACCACAGGGAGACCCAAGCCACTCGGCGTCCGGGGCGCCAAGATGGCGGACACCGTGGGCGCGGCGAAATCTTGAGCAAGACGATCCGTGCGGTGTCCGGACCGCCAGCGACTCTTCAAGAACCAAGGCACAGGACGCTCCGTTCGGAGGTCACTTTTCGAGGACAGGTCCATGTCGAAGGATGACGAACTCCGCTACGGCGCTCCGCGAAACGCGGTGCATATCTCCGTCGATAGGCCCCGGAGAGTGCCGCACCAACCGTTCTTTAACCGTCCGTCGATGTGGTTTGGAATCGAACCATTCCTTGGAGACCGCCTCTCCCTTTCCGGTCTCTTTCGGCACCAAAATCTGAACGAGGTAGGAGCGGTTGGCCATGCGTGCCGATGCCTGAACCTGCCGGCTGATCTCGTTCACCGACGACGACAGCTCTTCGGTCGCGGAGGCGACGGAGTGCACGGCACGGACGTCGCGATGGAAAGCGCCGGCGTCTCTACTGAAGGGCATCTCACCGCAATCATGCGTGCTCGGCGGCTATCGCGTGAGACGATAAGCACCATCCGACAAAACCTGTTCTTCGCCTTCGCTTACAACGCGGCCGGCATTCCGATCGCTGCCGACGCATCCTACCCGACGTTTGGGCTTCTGCTGTCGCCGATTGTCGCCGCGAGAGCATGGCACTGTCCTCAGTCAGTGTCGTGGGTAACGCATTGCGATCCGCAAGGTAGCAATTTAGATGAAGTTCCATGAGCTCTGCCGAGGGCTTGATTATGCATGAATCACCCGCCGCGAAGCGGTCGCAAGCTTTGCATCTGTGTTGAAAGCAGCGAACAATCAAACAAAGAACACAACCAATCGATGAAATCACCCAAATCGCGATATTTGTTAATACTCCTACCTATTTAGAAGCACGCAAATGATTGACGCTCCGGAATACAAGTATTTGTCACTTCGCAACCAGTCGTCCACCGTAGCCCTACAGCACCTCCGCTACGCGGTGGTTTCCGCGGAATATGGCAGCTTTCGCCGGGCCGCCGAGGCCTTGCTGATGCGGCAGTCGACATTGAGCCGCTGCATACGTCAATTGGAGGAAGCCATCGGATTGACTGTGTTTGAAAGATCAAGTGGTGGAATATGCACGACTGTGGCCGGACGAAGCTTTCTTAGAACAGCACGGTCGATCCTTGAACAGATGGATGCGCTCGTTGTAGCAGCTCGTAGCGACGGCCGAGGAGAAGCCGGCCGCCTTACCGTGGGATTCTATACATCTCTTTCCGCGGGCAATCTGCGTGCCACATTGGTGGAGTTCAGGCAGCGCTGTCCACAGGTATCACTTGGCATGGTCGAGCGATCGCGGATGCGCCTTGCCGGCGCTCTGCGCAATAGTGCGATCGACCTCGTCATCGCGACAAGCGGAGGCGTCGCTTTCGACGGCAGGAAATTGTCGCTTTGGAGCGAACGCATTCTGGTCGCGCTGCCAGACGGCCATCCCTTGACGACAAGAGAGGAGATCTACTGGACCGACCTTCGGAAAGAGACGATTCTTCTCAGCCAGTATGATCCGGGGCGTGAACTTGAAGATCTGTTGTTGGCAAAGCTCATCTCAGCAGCTGACCGACCGAAGATAGAACGCCACGACGTCAGCAGAGGGATCATCAAGACTCTCGTCACCCTTGGACTCGGTGTTAGTCTGGTAGCCGAGTCCGACATAGGCGTCATTTTCACAGGCCTGACCTATCGAGAGATGCGCGACGGCTTAGGGCCGAGCCAGGTTCACTATTCGGCACATTGGCGCAGGGACAACGATAACCCGGCTCTCACTACGTTTCTCAAACTGTTGAGCGAACGCTATCCTTTGCCTTCCGCCGGCTGACCTTTGCGCCGCGCCTTCGCAAAGGCTCGATCCGTTGCCATGAACCGCGCCAGCATCGGCGCAACCAGCTTTGCGGGGTCGAAGGTTTGTTGGCCGGTTTCTCGCGCAAGCACGTCGGCATAAGCGGCGAGATTACGATGGACGTCGGCCGGCAGTTCCACGGTGAGCTTTACTGGCTTGTCATCGGCTATGCTGCCGAGCTTTAGCTTCGCCATATTCCTTCAGCCTCTGTATGGTTCGAGCACGAGGTCACGGGTGACGATCACTCGCACCGGAAAGCCCGGACGGATTGTCAGTGTCGGCTGGATGTTGAGATTGCGCCGAACGATCTGTTGACCGGTTTGATTCAGCGAATCCCCTGCCCCACGGCGAATCGCCTGGAGAATGGCGCTATTCCCGTTACCAGGATCTGAGCCGGATCCGAGTTCGGCTCCGACACCCAGCAGGGTCGACAGCAACGCCGCCTTGGACAGCTCGCTCCAGTGATGGTCAACCTCGTCCTGAAGCCCGGCATAGCCAGCGGTATCGGTACCCGGCTGACGCTCAAGGACGATCGACCGGCCATTAGGCATGATCAAGCGTGTCCAGACCAGGAGCGCGCGCGACTGTCCATGTGCAATTTGACTGTCGTAGACGCCTATTAGTCGCGCCCCTTGTGGCACCAACAAATGTTGGCCGGACAGAGTATCGAATAGGGGTTCGGTCACATGTGCCACAATCTGACCCGGCAGATCGGAGCGGATACCTGTGATAAGGGCGGCCGAAATCATCGACCCTGCCTGCACCACAAAGCGTGACGATGGCTTTGCCAAACGGTCAGGGCTCGTGGTTCGCCTGTCAACGGAAGCGCTAACAAAAGCGAGCTTGCGGTCCTGTCCATTCTGGGTAAGAGCCTCATCGGACGATGATGCGGCGTTTGAGGGCTCGGCAGGAGCAGCTGCCGCCGGTGGCCGAACATTCGTTGTGGCAAATACTTTGCTGGTGCGCGCGGCCTCGCTTTCCTGGCTGATGCGCTGTTGTTCCGGATCCAGCGCAAGCAGTCCAGACTGGGCTTGGGCTGCAGCAACAATCGGGCGACCCAGGTCGCCGGGCAATGGCGGCCCGAGGGGCGGCACGTCCCGAGGAATACCTGCATAGTCGCGCGGCAGCCCGGCGAGGCCGTCGGCGACATTGTGGTGATCGGTGCTGTGGAGCTCTTCGGAAGCTGGAACACGCGTGCGATTTTGCTGCAGAGCCCACAGTACCGCTCCGGAGAAAAAAACCAGCGCAAGTGCCGAGCCGCCCGCCAAAGCCTTGCGCGAGAGACGCGTTACAGGTGGGCGTTCCGGTCGCAGGCGCAGTGAGCTGGCATTCCCCTCAGCGCTCTCCCGCGAGGTAGAACGAGGACGGCCCGTCGTTGGGTTGCTGCTCAAGACGGCCTCCCGTCGCTTCTGATGATTCGAATCTTTTGCTGGGCGTCGCCACCAAGTCGCAGCTCGGCCGCGGCAAACAATCGATCGACGATGAGCACGTTGCGATAGGTTCGGTAATTGACGATCTCGGGCTTGCCGTCCGGACCGATGACGAACAGCGGCGGCATCTCACCCTGAACGATGCCAGGCGAGAACTCGATAAAGACTTTGCGGCCATTGTCATAGACGCCGACTGGCCGCCACGGCGGGTTGTCTCCCTCCATGGTATAGCGATAGCGCCGCTGGGAAGCCTCCGGGAGAACAGGCTCTGGCGGGACAGCTCTGGTGCGGCCGCGCCTATCCTCCGGATAGAACCAGGCGACAGACGGCATATAGGGCTTTTCGCGAGAACGTAGCTCGATGAGGTAGGTACGCCGGTCGGTGTTGACCACGAGATTGGTCTCAATCGATGGCCGCGTTGGCTTGACCATGATGTGGACGCGTCTGGTGTCGCCACTTCCGCTTTCGGTATCGCCGACCACCCAGCGCACGGTGTCGCCGGCCGAAACCGGCCCTGAGCCCGTGAGCTGCTCGCCGGGCTCAAGCGCGATATCGGTGATCTGTCCGGGCGAAGCGTAGATCTGATAAAGTGCACCAGGACTAAACGGGAAAACTTGCACTGCGTTGAAGTAACCGTCTTTTCGGGGTTCGACCCGCGCAGCATCATTCGCGGCCTCGATCCGGGCGATCGGCTCGCTAGCTTCTGCTACTCTCTTCTTGCCTCCTTCGAAGGCGCCCAGGAAGGCGGGACGTGCAGGGATCGCGGGCGATCCTCGCCTGGAGATGTCGGATTGGGAAGTGGCGTAACATCATCGTCGTAGCTGATCTGCGGTGGCTTGAATGTGGCGCAGCCGCTGAGCGCAAGCATACAGACAAGCAGAACGGGATGCATGAGCCTGCTCTTACTCAGGCTAGCAACTCCAATATTGCGCGTGTGCACTACCCAAGCTCCTTCGACCAATTGATGGCATTGACGTAGACGCCGAGCGGATTCTTGCGCAGGCGATCTCCATCGCGGGGGGCTTCGATCACGATAGTGAGGATGGCGGTCCAGCGCTCGGTGGCGGTAAGCTGTCCGCTCTCGTACCGACGCTCAATCCAGGCAACGCGAAAGCTCTCCCGTGAGGCGCGGATGACGCTCGATATTTCGACGGCGATCTGCAACTTGCCGAGTTTGACGAAGGGATCATTGACGCGCGCGTAGTCGTTCAGGGCGGCGGCGCCGCCAGCGGTGGTGAAGTCATAGGCGCGCAGCCAGTCCTGACGCAGCACGATGGCATCAGCCGACAATCCCCGCACGTTTTCGATGAAGCGCGCCAAATGAAAGGCAATTTGCGGATCAGTTGGCTGGTAGGAGGGATTGGCCGGGCCAACCGCTTGTGCCTCGCCGAGACGATCGACCTCAATGACCCAGGGCGTAATGCTTCCCTGCGTGGATTGCCAAACGACACCTGATGCGAGTCCTGCCGACAGGAGCAGGGAACCAAAGGCCATCAGCCGCCAGTTTTTGGCCTGCACGCGCGCCGAGCCGATGCGCTCGTCCCACACCTGCTCCGCTTTCTGATAGGGAGTTACAGGCTCGGACGTTCGGCCATAACGAACGGATGGTCGTTTGAACATCACTTCTCTCCTTCGGAGAGATCGACGGAGGCGCCTCCTCCACCATGGTCGGAAGTGCGAACGACATTGGTTGTGGCTGACGCCCCACGACTAACCAGCCCCATGCGCTTTACGCGTTTGGACCATCTGGACTGACTATCCGGAGATGACGGACTTGCCTGTCGCTGGGCTGAGCTGGCTTCCCCGGCTGCGGCCTCATCAGTGGATGCCGAGCCGCTTCCAGAACTTGCCGCGGCGCGGCGAAGTGGGCTCGGCATCGCGGACGCAGCGGCATCCGTGACG
>JAESGP010000201.1_pt1 | contig 17433 bp, 11 predicted proteins | sample 9269741 | NCBI WGS metagenome assembly JAESGP01 (sample SAMN15720684, study PRJNA650882) | algae metagenome | isolation source: Desmonostoc vinosum HA7617-LM4 and co-occurring heterotrophs from cave wall | place: USA: Waikapalae cave, Hawaii | collected 2011-05-27
TCGGCTTCTCGGAGGCTTTCGCGGTGCCGGTCGTCATATCGTCCTGGCAGCCGCCGAGGAGAAGCGCCGCGCCGAGGATGGCAAGAGCGGTGGCCGGCGAAACGGTGGACCTGGGCATCGCGTCGGTTCCTGCACGGCGAGCCGCGACCAGGGCGACCCGTATCCGGCTATCGAGACGTTATTCGATAATTGACGATTGTCAATAATCGTCAATTCATGGTCTGAGAAGGGGGTCGTGTGCGGAGGCGCACGCAGCAAACGGTGCTAGCGTCGAAACGCTAAGCTTCCGATAACGCATTGACCGAGGCGGTCGCGAACGAGCCGGTCGTGAAGCTCTCGTCGAACGCGGGCGAGAAGCATACAGGTCCGGGCGCGATTCCCTGCGTGACACCCTCGGTCCGCGACCCTAGGGTCTGCCCGCCTTGCTCGGGCCGGTGATCGCACCCGGGCGTCGCCGGATGCATGCGAGGGCCTGATGACCGATCCTCTCGATACGGCAGTGCAGCCCCCGGAGCCCGACGAGCAACGGTCTCCCCTGGTGACGCCGGAGGACAAGGCGGTGCGGACCGGCCTGATCGAGGCCGCGGCGGAGGCGGTCACCCGCCGGGGCGGACCCGGCGGCTTCGTCCGAGACCTGTTCGGCCGGGTGCCGCCGGATGACCTCACCCCTTACGATGTCGAGGCGCTCGCCGACCTCGCCCTCGCCGCGCGGGAGCACCTCGCGGCGCCGCGCAGCCAGGATGCGCCCTCCGACCAGCGCCTCAACGACCTGACAGTGACGCGGGGCGGCCGTCAGCGCGAACTCACCATCGTCGAGGTCGTGAACGACAACCGGCCGTACCTGCTCGACTCCACCCTTGCCGAGCTGGCCGAGCAGGGGCTGACGCCGCGGCTCGTCGCCCATCCGATTCTCGGCGTGGAACGCGACGGCGAAGGTCGGCTCCTGCGGGTCGTGGGCGAGACGACCGCCGATGCCGACAACGGCTATGCCCGCGAGAGCTTCATCCACATCCATCTCGACCGGATCGACGAAGGTGAGGCGCGGACGCGCCTGAGCGAGGGACTGGCGCAGGTCTACCGGGACGTTGCCGCCGCCACCGACGACCATGCCGCCATGCTCGCCCGCCTCGATGCGCTGGCGGATTCCTATCGCGCCGCGCCGCCCCCGCTGCCCGACGAGGAATTCTCCGAGGCGCTCGCCTTCCTCGACTGGATCCGCGACGGGAACTTCACCCTGCTGGGCCTGCGCGAGTACAGCCTCGGCGCCGATCCGGAAGTGAAGGGGTCGGGGCTCGGCGTCCTGCGCGATCCCGCCGTCGAGGTGCTGCGGCGCGGCCGGGCGCTCGTGGACATGACCCCTGAGATCCTCGCCTTCCTGGAGGAGCCTCAGGCCCTCATCATCACCAAGGCGAGCGTCAAGTCACGGGTCCACCGCCCCGCCCATCTGGACTATGTCGGGATCAAGCTGTTTTCAGACCTCGGCAAGCTCTCCGGCGAGCTCCGGATCGTCGGCCTGTTCACGGGGGCCGCCTATGCGAGCCCGGCGCGCGAGGTGCCCTATCTCCGCCGCAAGGTGGCGGAGGTGACCGCCCGCGCCGGCCTCGACCCGACCAGCCATGCCGGACGCACCATCCTCAACGTGCTGGAGACCTATCCTCGCGACGACCTGTTCCAGATCGACGTCGATCGGCTCTATCGCTTCGCCCTCGCCATTGCGAACCTCGCCGACCGCCCCCGCATCCGGGTGCTGTCGCGGCCCGACCGCTTCGGCCGCTTCGTCTCGCTCCTCGTCTACGTGCCCAAGGACCGCTACGATTCGACCGTGCGGGCGAAGGTCGGCGCCTATCTCGCCGCCGAGCTCGGCGGACGGCTCTCGGCCGCCTACCCGGCCTTCCCAGAAGGCCCGCTGGCGCGCACCCACTACATCATCGGCTTCGCCGAGGAAGCGCACGCGGAGCGCGATCCGGCCGTGCTGGAGGCCGGCGTCGCCTCGCTCGTGCAGACCTGGGGCGACGGGCTGCGGGAGGCGCTCGCAGACGCCATGGACGGCCCCCGCGCCCGCAGTCTCGCCCGGCGCTACGCCGAGGCCTTCTCGGCGGCCTACCGGGAGAACTTCCCGCCCCGCATCGCCGTCGTCGACATCGCAACCCTCGAACGGCTCGGCGCCGACCGGCCGCGGGCGGTCGATCTCGGGCGGCGCGACACCGACGGGCCGCATCAGGTGCGCCTCAAGGTCTTCTCGCGCGGCGCAGCGCTGCCCCTTTCGGAACGGGTGCCGGTGCTGGAGAATCTCGGCTTCCGCGTCATCAACGAGCGGACCTACCGTATCCTGCCGACGGACGGCGCCGAGACGGCCCGGGTCTGGCTCCACGACATGCTCCTGGAGCGCGCCACCGGCGCCGCGATCGACCTCGCCGCGCTGGAGCGCCCGATCGAGGCGGCCCTGCTGGCCCTGTCGCGGGGCCTCGCCGAATCCGATGGCTACAACCGCCTGGTCCTTGAGGCGGGCTTGGGCTGGCGGGACGTCGCGCTGCTGCGCGCGCAGGGGCGCTACCTGCGCCAGCTGCGCGTGCGCTACGGACAGGACTACCTCGCCGCGGTCCTGACCCGACACGGGGATCTCGCGAGGCGCATCGTCGCCCTGTTCTACGCCCGCTTCGACCCGCGGGCGGAAGGGGACCGGGGCGCCGCCCAGGCCGCCATCCGCGCCGAGATCGAGACGGGGCTCTCCGCCGTGACGAGCCTCGATGACGATCGCATCCTGCGTCGCTTCATGAACCTCGTCGAAGCCGCTGTGCGCACGAACTTTTTCCAGATCGGACCCGGCGGCCTGCCGCGCGAGACGATCTCGTTCAAGTTCGCCTGCGCGAAGGTCGAGGCCATGCCGCTGCCGCGGCCCTTCTTCGAGATCTTCGTCTACTCGCCCCGGGTCGAGGGCGTGCACCTGCGCTACGGCTACGTCGCCCGTGGAGGATTGCGCTGGTCGGACCGGCCGGAGGATTTCCGAACCGAAATTCTCGGCCTCGTGAAGGCGCAGCAGGTCAAGAACGCCGTCATCGTGCCGGTGGGCGCCAAGGGCGGCTTCTTCCCCAAGCGTCTGCCTCCGACCTCGGACCGGCAGGCCTGGCTCGCGGAAGGGACCGAAAGCTACAGGATCTTCATCCGCACGCTGCTGGAGCTCACCGACAACATCGTCGGCCCCTCGATCGTGCCGCCGCCCGACACGGTCCGCCAGGACCCCGACGACGCCTACCTCGTGGTCGCCGCCGACAAGGGCACCGCCACCTTCTCCGACATCGCCAACGGGATTTCCGCCGAGCGCGGGCACTGGCTCGGCGACGCCTTCGCCTCGGGCGGCAGCCAGGGCTACGACCACAAGGGCATGGGCATCACCGCCCGCGGCGCCTGGGAGGCGGTGAAGCGCCACTTCCGCGAGATCGACATCGACACGCAACGGGACCCCGTCACGGTGGTCGGCGTCGGCGACATGTCGGGCGACGTCTTCGGCAACGGCATGCTGCTCTCGGAGAGCCTGCGGCTCGTGGCGGCCTTCGACCACCGCGACATCTTTCTCGATCCGAACCCTGACGCGGCCAGGAGCTTTGCCGAGCGCAAGCGCCTGTTCGCCCTCTCAAGGTCGAGCTGGGCCGATTACGATGCGAGCCTGATCTCGGCCGGCGGTGGCGTGTTCTCCCGCGCCTCCAAGACCATCCCGCTCTCGCCCGAGATCCGGGCCGTGCTCGGCATCGAGGCCGCGGAGGCCGCGCCGAGCGAGGTCATGCAGGCGATCCTGAAGGCGCCCGTCGACCTGCTCTGGTTCGGCGGCATCGGCACCTATATCCGCGCCTCGACCGAGACCGACGAGGAGGCCGGCGACCGCGCCAACGACGCCCTACGCATCACCGGCGCCGCGATCCGCGCCAAGGTCATCGGCGAGGGCGCCAATCTCGGCCTGACTCAAGCCGGGCGCATCGAGGCGGCTCGCAGCGGCGTCCGCCTCAACACCGACGCCATCGACAATTCGGCCGGCGTCAACACCTCGGACGTCGAGGTGAACATCAAGATCGCCTTGATGACCCCGGAGCAGGACGGCCGTCTCGACGCGCAGGGCCGCAACGCGCTCCTCGTCAGCATGACCGACGCGGTCGCCGCGCTCGTCCTGCGCAACAACCAGCTCCAGACCCTGGCGCTATCCCTCGCGCTGCGCCGCGGCGCCACGGAGACCGGATTCGCCATGCGGACCATGCAGGCGCTGGAGGCGGAGGGGCGCCTCGACCGGACCGTGGAGTACCTGCCCGACGACGCGGCGCTCTCCGAGCGCCTGCGCAAGGGCGAGGGCCTGACCCGGCCGGAATACGCGGTGCTTCTCGCCTACGCCAAGCTCTCGCTCTACGACGCGGTGCTGGCGAGCCCGGTCCCGGACGATCCCTATTTCGACCGCGAGCTGCAGCGCTACTTCCCCCCGGCCCTGCGCGAGCGCTTCCCCGACGCGGTGAGGGAGCACCGGCTGCGCCGCGAGATCGTCGCGACGGCGCTCTCCAACATCATCGTCAATCGGGGCGGTCCGAGCCTCGTCACCCGCCTCGTGGACGAGACCGGGGCGGATGCCGCGACCATCGCCAAGGCATACGCGGTCACCCGGGACGCCTTCGGCCTGATGGAGCTGAACCTCGCCATCGACACGCTCGACGGCCGCATCCCGGGCCAGGCCCAGCTCGGGCTCTACGCCGAGGTGCAGGACCTGCTCACGGGACGGATCGTCTGGTTCATCCGCAACCTCGACCTGTCGGGCGGCATCGCGCCGCTCGTCGCCCGCTACCGCGACGGAATCGCGGCGGTGCTCGCCGCCTTGCCGCGGGTGCTCGACGCGGAGGCGCTCGGGGCGATCACGGCGCGGGCCGACGGGCTCGCCGGGCAGGGGCTCGAACGGGAGCGCGCCCACCATCTCGCCTCGCTGCGGGCGCTCACCTCGGCCCCCGACATCGTCCGCGTCGCGGAGACCAGCGGCCGCCCGGTCGCCGAGATCGCGGCCACGCATTTCGCGATCGAGCACGCCTTCGGCCTGGGCGACCTCGCCGTCGCGGCCCGGGACGTCGCGGTGTCCGACACCTTCGACCGCGTGGCCCTGGAGCGGGCGGTCGCCGGCATCTCGACGGCCCATCGCGGGCTCACCGCCGAGGTCACGGCCAATGGCGGCGTCGGCGCGGAGGGCGTCGCCGCTTGGAGCGCCGCCCGGGGCCCCGCCCTGACACGCATCCGCGACGCGGTCGACGCCATCGTCCGGTCCGGGCTGACGGTCTCGAAGGTCACTGTCGCCGCAAGCCTGCTCGGCGACCTGGCACGGCGCTGAAGCCGCGAGCGGGAGTGCGAGAGCCGCTTACGGGATCGGCACGAAAAAACTCCGGCCTGCTCTGCGAAGGCCGGAGTTCGATCCGCCGGAGCGGAAGGGGTCTCAGTTCTTGGCGATGATGGGGCGCGCGGCCGGCGCCACGACCGCCGCCTCCGGGACGCCGAACCGGTAGTTGACGCCGATCCGGACGAGGTCGCCGCGATGCGTGACGGTGGCCGGCTGTCCGAGCACCGCGTAGTTGATCGCCCGGCTGTCGAGCTCGTAATGCATGTACTCGGCCTTGGCCGACCAGGCCCGCGTCAGCGCGAACTCGAAGCCGGCGCCGATCGTCCAGCCCATCGCCGAGGTGCGGACGATGTCCGAGTCGTTGGTGAAGCCGAAGATGAGCGGCTGGCCGCCGGTATTGTCCTTGATCCGCTCCGTCACATCGGCGAAGGCCGCGCCGCCCTTGGCGTAGAACAGGGTCCGCTCGTAGGCGTAGCCGATCTTGCCGGTCGCCATGGCCAGGAAGTCGATCCTCGACTCACAGGTGTAGAACGCGGCGAGGATCGCGCCACCGGGGCAGGACTTGCCGCCGACCGCGTTCACGTAGCCGATGTCGCCCTCGACGCCGACGACGAAGTTCCCGAACTGGTAGTTGGCGCCGACCGCGCCGCCCGCGTTGATGCCCGCGACATGCGGCTCGACCGTGCCGACGCCGGCGAGGTTCTCGAAGGTCCGGCTCCAGGTCGCGCCGACGGTGCCGCCGATGGTGAGGCCGGTCCAGTTCACCGGCCCCTCGATCACGGGGAGCAGGGGCGGCGTGTCCTTGGAGATGACGCCGCTGGCGAACGGGGTCTCGGGGTTGAACTGATAGCGCAGGCCGCCGCTGATGCCGAAGCCCTCGACGCGCTCGCCGACCCGGTAATCGCCGCGGACGTAGCCGAGCCAGCCCGTGTTGAGGAGCTGGCCGGCGATGCCGACCGCGAACTGACCGTAGGTGCCGATGCGGCCCGAGGTCAGCACGGCCGCCGTGTCGAGGGCGCTGAGCGCACCGGGCTGCAGGCCGAGGAAGGGCGAGAGCGTGTCGAAGCTGCCGTTGATGTTCGTCCGGACCTGGCCGGCGAATTCGTGGAAGACGCTCGCGGTGAAGAACGGCTGCAGGCCGTAATCGCCGACGAGGACATTCTTGCCGACGCGCAGGCTGGCGCGGCCGAGGATGCTGTCGAAATCGTTGATCTTGAAGGTCGAGGGCGGCGCGAAGCCCGGGTTGTTGGCCAGCACCAGGGTGCCGGGAATGTTCAGCGCATCGACCTTGGCCTGCGTATAGACGCCGCCGATCGAGGGTTCGACGAACCAGTTGTCGTCGAGGCTGAACTGCCGGCCGATATTGCCGGTGAAGCTCAGGCTGCGCGCGTCGAGGCGCTGGTTGAAGATACCGGAGCTCTGGGGATCGTTGAGCAGGCCCTGGTAGAAGTCCCAGCGCACCTGGCCGTCGATGAAAAGGCCGTCCTTGGTGTAGGCGCCGTAGATGCCGACGAAGGGGATCTGGAAGTCGCCGGTGAAGGTGCCGTTCGGGCCGGAGCGCGAGCGGACCCGCGACTCGGCGTAGCCCGCCGTGACCCCGAGGTGGAAATTGCCGCCGTCGATGTTCAGGCGGGAGATGTCGGCGCCGACCTGGATGCCGGAGAAGTCCTGGAAGGTCCGCGTCTGGCAGGCGCCGCCGCCGCCGACACCGAGGCCGGTGTAGGAATAGCCGCCCGGCGTGTTGGTATCCAGCGTGCCGCCGATGCCGCGGACCCAGGTTCCGCCGCCGGGCTGGCCGGCCGCGGGGTTGGCCGGGGCGCCGATGAAGCCGGAGGTCTGGGTGAGGAACGCGGTGTTCGTCGTGCTCAGCACCGTGATGAGAGACTGGACCGACGAGGACACGCCGCTGCTCGTGACGCCGGGATCGATCGCGCCGAACGGGGAGGCGAAGCCGCCCCCCGTCACGCACTGGGCCTGCGCGGCCGACGCCATGAGGACGAGCGCCACCGCGCTGCCGGCCAGAAGACGGGCCTTGCGCGCCGATCCGCCCCGGAGGGTCGCAAGGGTCCCCTGGGTTTCGCCACCCCGAATTGTCGTCATCCGTCTAGCCCGCCCCTCAGCCGGTTTCGGGAAACCTGCTCGCAGGTTCGCACGTCCGGTGGATTCTTGGCCGTCATTTTGCCTGAATTGATCCGAGTGGGAAGCTTCGTTCCTCGGCCACAGACGAAGAACATCGCCGTGTGACCGTCCGGCCACAACAATCGAGCCCCGGCAAGCGCCCGAAACTTGCGCTTTGCTCACGTCTTCTCAGACGAGAAAGGTCTGCCGACGAACGAAGACTCTGCGCCAAGTCGGCGGGATTCCATTTGAGATGGAATGGGGACGGTGCTCAACGCGACGTGCGCGTCGTTCGTGCACCGTCAAGTCCGCGGGGATCCAGAGAGCCTGCGGGAAAGACGTCAGTATCCGACGCCCAGGACCAGGAGGCTGACGTAGCGGCTCGGAACCGCACGGGGCTCGGCAAGGAGCGGGCGCTGCTTGGCCGGCGCGAGGAGGTTTCGCGCCGTACGCTTGGCGACGGGCCTCGCGCTGATGCGGCACGCCGAGGGGTCCGGCCGCGCGGCGACCAGCGTGCAGCCCGGCGATGAGGGCACGCACAGGGTCTGCGCCCGGGCGGGCAGGGCCTCGGCGCCGGTCGAAGCGAGCACGCAGACGAGACCCGCAGTCCCGACCATCGCGGCGCGCGCGCCGTTCATCCACCCCGTCATCGCGAACTCCTCAAGATCTCGTTCACCAAATTGCTTTCGGCTGGGCCGAAAACACTCGCGGCGCCGGTCGACCGGCGCCGCCTCAGAAACCGATACCCATCATCGACGAGGCGCCACCCGAGGCCCTTGGCGCAGGCGCCGGGCGCGCGACGACCGTCTCGACGCGGGCGCGCGGGGCCGCCTGGACCGGGGCGCGGGGCTTCGCCGCTTCCTTCGCCTGGCGCGCGAGGCGACGGCGCTGCTCGGCCGCCGCCTCGGCTTGCTCGGCCTGGCGCTCCGCGGCCCGGCGCGCGGCCTCGGCCGCGCGCTTCCGGCTTACGGCCGCCTCGTCGCTGGCACGCTTGGCCGCTTCGACCGCCGCCTCGCGCAGCTTGGCCGCCGCGGCGCGCTCGTTCTGGCGCTCGGCCGCGGCCTGCGCCGCCGCCTCGGCCTTGCGGCGCTCGGCATCTGCCGCGACCTTCGCCTTCTGGCGCTCGGCCTCCGCCGCTTTCATCTCCTCGGCCTCGCGCCGCTTCACGGCCGCCTCGCGCTCGGCCTTCTCCCGCTCCGCCTCGGCATTCTTCCGGGCGAGCTCCTGCCGGGCGGCTTCCTCCCTCGCCAGTTCCTGCTTGCGGGCGAGCTCCCGCTGCTCGCGCTCACGGTTGGCGATCGCCTTCGCCTTGGCCTCGAGATCGCGTTCCTGCTCGGCCTTGGCCGCCGCCTGACGCGCCGCCTCCCTGGCGGCCTCCTCGACCACGCGCTTGCGCTCGGCCGCTTCCTGCTCGGCCTTCTGACGCTCGGCGATCTGCGCCTTGGCGCGCTCCTCGGCCTCCCGCTGGCGGGCGGCGATGGCGGCGGCCTTGGCCTGCTCCTCGGCCTCGCGCTTCTTCGCCAACTCCTCCGCGACCCGCGCCCGCTCCTCGGCCTCGCGCTGCCTGGCGGCGGCCAGGGCCTCGGCCTTCTGACGCTCGGCTTCCGCCGCCCTGGCGCGCTCTTCCCGCTCCCGCTGGCGCGCGGCCTCGCGCTCGAGCGCCTTGCGCTCGGCTTCCGCCGCCTTCCTGGCGCGCTCCTCCTCCTCGCGCTGCTTGGCCGCCTCGCGCTCGAGGCGCGCGGCCTCGTCGCGCTCGCGCGCCAGGCGCTCGAGGTCGTCGAGGCGGGCCTGCGCCTCCGGGACGAGCGGCGAGGAGGCGAAGCGCTCGATGAACTTCCGCAGCGCGGTCCGGTCCGTGGAGGTCTTCAGCTTGTCCCAGGCCTTCTGCTCCTCGGCGGTCGGCCTGGGCACCGGGGCGACGGCCGGCACCTCGACCTTAGGCGCGACCTGCGTCGCGCGGCCCGGCGCCGTGGCATCGTTCTGGATCAGCGCGTTCGCCTCGCTGAGCTTGGCGAGCTGCACCCGGGCGAGGTCGGCGTAGAGCCCCGTCTTGTGCGTGTTGAGGAAGACCTCCCAGGCCTCCTTCTTGCCGACGCGCTCGACCATCTCGTAATCGGATTTGGCCAGCGCCGGATCGACGCGGGCGCTGGCGAGGGCCGGGGTGACCGCGTCGGCGGTCGACGGAACCAGCGCGACGGTTCCCCCGCCAAGCGATCCGTAGACGAAGGGCTCCTGCTTGCGGCCGGTCGCGCGCAGGACCTCGTCGCGCACGCGCCCGAAGGCGAGCCGGATGTCGAGGCCCGGCACCGCGATGTTGTTGAGGAGCGCCGTCGTGAAGGGGCTGTGCGTCCCGTCGCCGTCATTGGCGACGTTCTTCTCCTTCGCCGCGTAGGCGATGAGCGTGTCGCTCATGGCCGGCTCGACCCGGCCGAGGCCGCCGCTGATCGCGCGCGTCGCGACGCGGCGCTTCATCTTGCTGGCGAAGGGATTGTCGCGGCAGGCATCGAGGATGATGAGCCGCAGCCTTTTGGCCGGCTCCAGCGCATTGATGAGGCGATCGAGCGAGATCGCCTCGTCCTCAGCGTCGCGCTCGTTGGCCAGCTTGGCGTCGGCGGGGATGAGGTAGTTCGTCTCGCGCACCTCGATGCCGTGGCCCGCGTAGAAGATGACCGCGATGTCCGCATCGGTCACCGAGTCCTCGAACTCGCGGATCGCCCGCTTGAATTCGAGGTTGCCCACATCCGAGCGCACGCTGACGACGTCGAAGCCGGATTTGCGGAACAGGTCGGCCATCGCCGTCGAATCGTTGACCGCGTTCGCCAGAGAGGGAACCGATTGATAGGCGGAGACGCCGATGACCAGGGCGACGCGCCGCCCTTCGGCGGAGGCCCGCTCGGTCGAGAGCGTCAGCAGGACGCTGAACGCGATGATGAGCAGCAACCGGGTCACGGTACTCGGCCCTTGAGAGGCGGCGCGGGCATTTCGCCCCCGTCGCCGTGCAGGGTGCAAATGACGGCTCGGCCAAGAAGCGCGCAACATCGAAATCATGTCAACACACGCGAATTCCTGGCCGACATCCTCGAAGGGTGCGCGGGCTCACACATTGTATCAGCCGCTACTGTCGTGCTCCTGAATTCGCCTGATGAGGACTGGCGAAGGACCGAACCGAACGCGCCTCAACCGGATCGATCCGCCGACGGCCCAGCCGCACCCTCAATTGGCGGACCTTGCGGACGCGGCTGCGACGAGGGCAGGCCGGACGATGTCGCCCTCGCGCAGGAAGGGACCGGCGCGCAGGATGATGGTGTCGTTGACGGCAAGCCCCTCCCGCACCTCGACGAGCTCGCCCGACAGCAATCCCGGCGAGACGGGCCGTCCCTCGACGCGATTCTCGTTCACGACATAGACGCTCGTTCCCTCCGGCCCGCGCAGGATCGCGGATTGCGGGATCGCCACGCCGCAGCGCTCACCCAGCGAGACCGTGCCGCGGGCGAACAGGCCCTGGCGCAGGCCGCCGGCATTCCGGAGCAGCACGCGGATGGAGCCGAGCTGCGTCGCCGGGTCCACCTGCGGCGACACGAGGCGGATGCGGCCCTGCATCTCGGGAAGACCCAGGGGGCGGACGATGACGGCCTGTCCGGGGGCGAGCCGCTTCAACGTATCGAGCGCGACGTCTGCTTCGAGCTCGAACTCGCCGTAGGCGACGAGCTGGAAGAGCGGCGGCCCGCGGGGCGAGGCGGGCGCGCCGACGACGGCGTTGCTGCGCCCCACGATGCCGGGCACAGGCGCGCGCAGGGCCACGACCGCCTGATCCGGCTCGCCGACGCGGGAGAGCTGGGCGAGGACCTGGCCCGCCGCGACCTCGGCCATCGGCTGCGTCAGGACCTGGGCGACGCGCAGGCCCTCCGCATCCGGCCGAATCTCGATCTCCCGGCGCGGGACCACCGTGCCGCTGAAGGAGGCCTCGTCCGCGAAGCAGGCCTGGCTCGCCCGGGCGACGCTCACCGTCAGGATGTCGTCGCGGTTCGGGTTCTCCCGCAGCGCGACGAGAGCGGGATCCTGCCGGAGACCCGGCAGACCGAACCAGAGCCCGGCGCCGAGCCCGAGGGCGAGCAGGATCAGGGCGAGCACGGGCATGAGGCGCCGCAGGCGCCCACCGCTTCCCGCACCCTCGCGACCGGAGCTGTCCGCGGGATCGGTCGGCAGCACCACGCGGAAGGCGTGGACGGGGCGGGGGATGTTCTTGAGCTTCTGCGGACCGATGTCGCGGAACGTGACGGCGACCTTGTTGTCGATCGCCTCGTGGACGGAGCGTGCGATGCAGATGCCGCCGGGCTCGGCGATGCCCTCGAGGCGCGCCGCGATGTTGACGCCGTCGCCGAGGAGATCGCCGTCCTGCTCGACCACGTCGCCGATGGTCATGCCCATGCGGAAGCAGATGCGGCGCCCGGGCGGATGCTCGCGGTTGCGCTCGCGCAGGATCTCCTGGATCGCGATGCCGGCGCGCAGGCCCTCCACCGCGCTCGGGAATTCGGCGAGGATCGCATCCCCCGCCGTGTTGAAGACCCGGCCGCCGAACCGGGACACCTGTTCCCGGAACACGGAGCGATGGTCGGCGAGGCGCCGGAGGGTGTCCTCCTCGTCCTCGGCGACGAGACGGGAATAGCCGGCCACGTCGGCGGCCAGGATCGCCGCGATCGTGCGCTTCAGCGGCCCGCCGCGCATGCGGCCCGCGGCATCGTCTCGGGTCGGTTCCAACGGAACGGGTCTCGCCTGTCGGGGCAGGGTCTTTGCCGGAAGCGCGGAAGCCTCAGGCCCTCACGATCCGAACGGAGGGTTCCGATCGCGGGTGGGCGGCAGGCCGGATGACGGGCAAGGGCGGGGCCATTGTCAAGGTCCGGCCGCGCCTTAATCAGGGAATGAAGGCGCGCCGAGCGCCGCTTCGGGCGGACCGGCGCGCGATCGCGCGGGTCAGCAGCGCTGATCGAGCCGGTAGCCGCCTGGTCCGGCGACTCCGCGATATTGGCAACCGCCGAAGGAGCCCTCGAAGCCGTGCGCGTCCCGGCCCTCGCGCCAGGTCGCACCCCGGTCGCCGTAATACTTCGCGGAGCGGTAACCCTCCTGGCGCCGGACGGAGCGAGTGGCTGCGCGGCGCGCCGGCTTGCGCATCTCGGAGGGCGCCTCGGCCTCGATGCCGGCGCGGGCGGCGCGGGACGGCTCGCCTTGGGCGTGGCCAAGGGCTGTGAGTCCCAACAGGAAAGCCGAAGTCAAACCCAGTATCCGTGCGCGCATGATCCCCTCCAGGTCTCGAAACAAGTCGGCGGTTCCGAGCAACGACGTCCTAGCATCGGCCTTAGACCGCGAGAACGTCACTAGGTGCTTCACGCACAGGTGCCTGTGCGTGGTGGCACGCCTGCGGGTTCGAGCGTGAGCGCTCAGGGGTCGGGAGGGGTCTCCTGCATCGTCCGCAGGCCCGCGGCGAGCTGGTCCGTGAGGGTCGCAGCGGCTCGTTGCGGGACGAGCAGGGCGAGTTCACCGCCGTCGGGCGTCTCGAACCGGACGGCGACGGTATCGCCCCCGTCGATGATCTCCACGCCCTTGAGCGCGGAGACGGAGAGCACGGCGGATCGCGTCTGCATGGAAACGGTAGGGCCTCACCGGGTTGCATGGTCGAGACTAACACAGGATGGTTTCCGGAGCTGTCGCCAATCATCCACAGCTTGGCGCGGAGAAAAGGTTTCGCGTTCGGCTGAGTGGTATTCGGCATTATTCGCGCCGATCTTCCCCGGCGACTCGTCGATCGCGGCTTTGCAGGGGAGAGAGGGCCCGTCCCGAATCGGCCGCTATTGCGGAGTCGGAGGACGAGCGGGTATCACCGGGCGCGCAAAACCCGAGCAGAGATCCGGATGCGACCCCCTCGTTCCGTTGTGACCACGATGCTTCTCCTGGCCGTCGTGGCCCTCCTCGCATGCGCGCCGGGCGCCGCGACCGCGGCTGCGGCCCGCCACGCCCTGGTGATCGCCAACGCCGCCTATCCCGACAGCGATGCCGTGCTGCCGACGCCGCTCGCCAGCGCCCGCGCCCTCGGCGAGGAGCTGAAGCGCAGGGGCTTCTCCGTGGAGGCCGCCGAGAACCTCGGCAAGGAGGCGATGCAGGCGACCGTCGACCGGTTCGTCGCGAAGGTCGAGCCGGGCTCGATCGCGCTCGTGTTCTTCAGCGGCTACGGCATCCAGGTCGCGCGCAAGAACTACCTCGTTCCCGTCGACGCGCGGATCTGGAGCGAGGCGGACGTCACGCGCGACGGCATCGGCGTCGAGGGCATCATGAGCGGCCTGGAGAAACGGGGGGCGAGCGCCCGCGCCCTGGTGCTCGACGCCTCGCGCCGCAACCCGTTCGAGCGTCGCTTCCGCAGCTTCTCGATGGGGCTGGCCGCGCCGGGCGCCGCGCCGGGCTCGATCAGCCTCTACGCGGCGGCCGTGGGCGGGGTCATCAATGAGCCGGCGGGGGCCACGTCGAGCGCCTTCGTCACCGAGCTCGTGAAGCAGATCGGCCAGTCCGATTTGAACGCCGAGCAGGTCTTCACCGCCACCCGCGACGCGCTCACCCGCGACAGCCGCAACCAGCAGAACCCGGCCTTCGCCTCGGGTCTCGAAGATCCCTTCTCCTTCGACCCGAACCGGGTGAAGCCCGTGGCCAAGGCGGAGCCGAAGCCGCTCCCGCCGGCCGAACCGCCGCCGGAGAAGAAGCCCGTCGCCGAGAAGCCGCCGGAGCCGGTGGTCGCGGCCAAGGAGCCGGACGCGGCCCCCAAGGCCGAGGACGCCGCGGCCCGCGCGTTCGACCGTGCCGACGCGATCGGCAGCAAGGCCTCCTTCGAGGAGTTCCTGCGCAGCCATCCGGTCGGTCCGCTCGCCGAGCGCGCCCGCGCCGAGATCAAGCGGCTCGACGTCGCCGCGTTGCCGAAGCCTGAGCCGGCGCCGGTCGCCGTCGCGCCACCCGTGCCCACACCGCCCGCCGGAAAGCCCTATTCGACGGCGGAGCTGAGCCGGAAGACCGCGCTGGACGACCGCATCGCCCGCAACGCGCTCGACGAGGCCGCCTTCTACGAGCGCGGGCAGTTCCACGCCCAGCGCGACGAGTACATCCAGGCGATCGCGGATTTCGACGAGTCGATCCGCCTCAACCCGATCAATCCGGAGGCCTACAACAATCGCTGCTGGATGCGCGCGATGCTGAACGAGACGGAGCGGGCGATGGCCGATTGCAACGAGGCCCTGCGGCTGCGACTACGAGGCCGCGCTCAAGCTCGACGCGAACCATTCCTCGGCTCTCTATGGCCGCGGCCTCGCGCGCCAGCGCCTCGGCCAGACCAAGCAGGCCGATCGGGACTTCGCGGGTGCGCTGGCGCTCAACCCGACCATCGACAAGGATTTCGCGCAGTACGGCCTGCGCTGAGTTCGGCTGCGCCTCCTCGTCGTTCGCGGGAGCCGACGGGCTCCCTCTAAAGGGGAGAGGGTCGGGGTGAGGGGAGGGAACTCTCCGAGCAGGGCACGCCCCTCACCCTGTCCCTCTCCTCCTAGGAGAGGGGACCCGCGATTGGCCTAAGACGGCATAGGCCTCGTCGTGCCGCAGCGAAGCCCATCCGCATTCGGCAAGCATGCGTCCGTGCAACATCCGGCCGTCGTCGTGCCAATACGCACCGAAATCCGTTCTGAATCGTCTACCGATGCTGTTGATCGCAACACGGCGGCATGGGAAGACGACTCACCTGCGAGTCTTCTTGCAGACCGCCTTCAGGAGGCAGAAATGTTCGGCTTTTCGAGTAACCATTCGAAATTCCTCGGGATGAGCATTGCGGCGCTCCTCGTCGCCGGCCCGCCCGCCCGCGCCGAGGACGTCACGGAATCCCAGATCCTCAAGGCTCTGTCGGCGCCCTCCACCATGCCCGTGGCCGCACCGCGGACGCGCGGCCTCTCCCTCGGCCAACCGGTCCGACAGGACACGGCGACGGTGTCGGCGAGCCCGGATGAGGCCTTCATCGACTCCCTGCGCAACCGCAACAGCCGCTCCCTCTCGGTCGGCGACCGCGAGAAGCTCGTGGCTGTCGCCGCCAACAAGCCGGCGATCGATCTCGAGATGGAGTTCGACTACAATTCCGACATCCTGCGCGGGCCCGCCCTGGAGACCGCGAACAAGCTCGGCAAGGCGCTCTCTAGCCCCGAGCTCAAGGGTCAGACCTTCGCGATCACCGGCCACACCGACGCTAAGGGCACGGAGCGCGTGAACCAGGGCCTGTCCGAGCGGCGCGCCGAGGCGGTGAAGAGCTTCCTCGTCTCGGCCTACGGCATCCCGGCCTCCAACCTGATCACCGCCGGCTACGGCAAGGCCCGCCTCAAGAACGCCGCCGCGCCCTTCGCCAAGGAGAACCGGCGCGTGCAGGCCGTGAACATGCTGCAGGTCAAGACCGCCGGGCGCTGACGCCCTCCGGACACCAACAAAGCAAGAAGAGCGGAGCCGTTCGGAACCCTGTTCACGACGGCTCCGAAACCCTGTAGGCCGGCCAAGCTTGGGCGGTCCTGAGGGCCCAAGGGAACGGACGCGCCGAGAGCCATGACGAGGACCAGGAGCGACAGGTCGATCCATCGCGGCGGAGGATGGATGCTCGGGGCGTCACTGGTCCTGTGCGGGGCCGCCGCGGCACAGACCTCCCCCGGCGTCAGCGTGCCCGGCGTGCGTGCGGGCTCGGCCTGCCTCACGGAGCAGGTCCGCATCACCGGCTTCGCCACGCCCCGCGAGGAGGGCGGCGCCACGCTCGGCCTCGACGGCTACCGCATCACCGAGATCCTCGTCGCCGAGGGCGACAAGGTGACGGCCAACCAGGACCTCCTGCGGGCGGCCCGCCTCGACGAGGGCGGCCCGCCGAACCCGGTCGCGGCGCAACGGCCTCCGACGCTGACGCTCCGCGCGCCCATCGCGGGACGCATCGTGCGGATCAACGCGCGGGTCGGCATGCTGACGGGGCCGGGCGCGCCGAACCCGGCGACGGGAATGCCCGATCCCCAGGTCCGCATCGCCGCCGAGACCGGCATGGACCTTCTCGTCGATGTGCCGAGCCCCTACGCCCCCAAGATCCGCTCGGGGAGCGCCGCGCGCATCCTTCGCGACGACGGCGACGAGGTGAAGGGGACCGTCCGCGTCCCGGTGAGCGAGGTCGACCCCGGCACCCAGCTCGGGCGCGCCAGGATCGCGGTTGAGCCGCCCTCCGCGCTGCGCGCCGGCCAATTCGCGAGCGCCGTCATCGAGACCGCCCGGGATTGCGGCCTCTCGGTGCCGCGCTCGGCGGTCACCTACCAGAACGGCGGGGCGAGCGTGCAGGTCTTCAACGGCTCCGCCGTCGAGACCCGCAGCGTGCGCACGGGGCTGTTCGACGAGACCACCATCCGCATCCGGGAGGGGCTGACCGACGGCGAGCCGGTCGTCGCCAATGCCGGGACGGTCTTCCGGCCGGGCGACCGTGTGACGCCGGTCATTTCCACGCGGACGGACGGACCCAAGGACGGGTCGAGGTAAGGGGCAACAACAACGATGTCGCTCAACGTCTCCTCCGCGGCCATCAAGCGGCCGCTGCCGTCCGTCGTGTTCTCGATCATCCTGCTGGTGCTCGGTTGGGCGAGCTTCACGCGCCTGCCGATCACCCGGTTGCCGAGCGCGGACATCCCGCTCATCTCCGTCGTGGTCTCGCAGTTCGGCGCGGCGCCGGCCGAGATCGAGACCCAGGTGACGAAGACGATCGAGGACGGCGTCTCCGGCGTCGAGGGCGTGCGTCACATCGCGTCCTCGGTCACCGACGGGCTCTCGATCACCACGATCCAGTTCCGCCTGGAGACGAACACCGACCGCGCGCTCAACGACGTCAAGGACGCGCTCACCCGCGTCCGCTCGAACCTGCCCCAGAACATCGA
>JAESGP010000202.1_pt1 | contig 17395 bp, 17 predicted proteins | sample 9269741 | NCBI WGS metagenome assembly JAESGP01 (sample SAMN15720684, study PRJNA650882) | algae metagenome | isolation source: Desmonostoc vinosum HA7617-LM4 and co-occurring heterotrophs from cave wall | place: USA: Waikapalae cave, Hawaii | collected 2011-05-27
CTCCTGTGAGGGTTGCACCTGTTAAATCTGTTGCATCTAATTGGGTTTGCTTGAGTTTTGCTCTTGACAAATCGGCATCTTGTAAGTTGGCTTCACTGAGATCAGCACCAATAAAGCTAGTATCTTTAAGATTTGCATTACACAGATTAACACTTCGTAGCGATAGGCCATCAAAGTTTTTGTCTTGTCCTTCTCTTGTGGTTACTAACTGCCGAACTAGTGATTTTTCTAAATAAGTTGTGTCAACAAGAGCAAGATTAAGCTTTTGGGCTTGAAACCAGCAAGTGTGAGTCAGATTAGCATTTCTAAAATCTGTACTTTTAAGTGTTGCAAGAGTGAAATTTACATTTGTTAAATTTGCACTACGAAAACTAGTACCACCCATAGCAATGACAACTGTTGCTGTCTGTTGAACTAAGGTAAATTTCTGATTTTTTACTAAAATTAGCCAGGCACAGTAATTAGCTAACAATCCCCCAACTAAAGCATAACCTCCAGTCCAAACTACAGCCGAAATCCCAGTCCCAATTTTTGACCCAATTATCAAGCAAACTAGAAAGAAAGTTCCAGCTACAAACCAAGATAAAGTCATAGCTTGAACTACTGACCAATCATCAGCCCAAATAATAACTCCACCTACAGCTCCATTTAAAGCTAAAAACACATCCCCAACTACAAATCCAAAACTCATAAAAATCACTAACCAAGCTTCATCTTTGCTTAAAACTAAAATAGCAATTCCAGCTACAGCAAAAGCCAAAGCTGTAGCTCCAAAAGCTATCTCTATACCTCGGTAAATTGTGATAAATGCAAAGATTAGCAATAGTGTGTATACAATGACACCGGGGAAAATAGCATGTGTTTGAATACCTTCAATATTCAAATAATACTCTTCTGCCCGATAAATATTTACTGCTGTGATCGTTCCTATCAGTCCTATTAGAAGTAAGGATAGAAATATTAAGCTAACGATCCAAAGCTTTTGCAGTCCGGCTTTGGCATGGGTGAAATTTGCCCCTGTCAAATTAGCGTTGGTGAAGTTTGCCCCTCGAATGTCGGCATAGCTAAAGTTTGCTCCTGCAAGGTCTTTACCTTTGAAGTTGCGTCCTCGGAGATTTTGACCAGAGAAGTCCAAAGCCATGTTCAACTGTAGAAAGATGAGCAAATTTTACTACATGCTCACCTTTGTAAATTCGGCAATGGTTGTATATATTTGTTGATTGAGGTTCAAAGCCGCAACTTTCAGAGTCAAAGGGGTCTGCTCCCTCCGGGAGTGGGGATTGGGTAATAAGCTAAAAAACATCTAAATTACATAATCAAATTAAATAAAACTCTTGTGGAGTGGGCATCTTGCCCGCCCTAATTATGCAAGTTATATGTGGAACAGCTTATCTTTGTGCCTTATCTTCCCCTGCCTCCCATGCTCCCTCATCTATGAGGAGTTTGGTAATATCCTTCTGGAGTGCGAGTTAAAGGTTTAACTGTCTTTTCAACTTTGCTTTCAGATGAACGTAAAAACTCTTTTGTATTCCGAGGTAGCGGTTCATCAAGATTCAACTTTTCTTTAACGTTCTCAGCGGTTTTTTCTAGGATATTTTTGTCGTTATTATTGCTGTAGTTTCTGTCAGGTGTACCTTTGTAATAAGTACCTTCTGGAGTTCTTACAGTTTCGCCAACGTTCCGTGAAAACGAGTCTTGGGTATTTCTGGCAGTTTCTCTGATGTTTCTCTGAGTATTATCAAACTGTTGATTATTCCTGATTGAGGTATTGTTATCGGGAGTACCTTTGTAATAGATACCTTCTGGAGTTCTTACAGTATCGGCTTGTGCTACACCGTAGTTAAAAACTTGCATTCCAAAAAACATTGAGCCAACCAGAAAAACTATCATAATCTGGCGTAAGATGACGCTTTGTAGCCGAGAAAATATGCGGTTCATAATCATCCTCATTTGCAATTTTGTATGTATTGTGAGTATCTTGTTGCAGAAAAATGTGGTCTTTGCGGTCTGCCTGCCATGGATTACTAATTCTGGGAAATGGATTATTGGTTATTAGCAAATGCCATTTTTAAGATACAGCCGCCCCTGTAGTTGGCTTGGGAGGCTTAACCTCAGCCGCTGTTCGTGGCCGATACAGCTGGATTAATCGCTGTTCGTATTTCCCCAAATCGTCATAAATACTCTTGAAAATAGCCGTTGCTACAGGGTCAGTGTACATCGTACACAAATTACCAATGTCACCAATACCTGTTTGCACATCACCTAAAGCACAGCGTATTTGATATATATCGTCACTGCCGATTAAGGCTGCTTTCATCTTGGCATACTGAGTAGCAACGTTTGCAGCTAAAGATACTTTCTCTCCCAGCTTTTGCAGATACCCTTCTAGCTGTTGGATATGTTGTTTTTTATTGCCAATCATCTCTTGAAATAGAGATAACACTTTTGGATCTGATTCTTTTTCACAATATTTCTCTAATGCTTCTAGAGAATAACGCTCACCAGCCAAGGCAGTATTCAAACCTCTAGCAATATCGCTTTTAGTTGAACCACTCCAAGCATCAGCTAGTTTCCACCATTCAGCTGTTATGTCTTTTTCATGGGGCAATGCGGCATCTTTGCCACCATAACCCAAACGACTCAAAATAGCCGTAGTGAAAATTGCTAAATCTCCAGGTTCGCGGGATGTAATTAAATTTCCATCAACTACCAAAGCTTCGTCTATATAGTTTGCACCCGCGTTAATAATGTCTTTGCGGATGGCACTAAAGCCAGTAGCTTGTTTACCTTTAAGTAAATCACCTTCTATTAGAACTTGGGGCCCGTGACAAACCGCAGCGACGAGTTTTCCTTGCTGTATCGCTTCTTTAACAAAGTTAACTGTGTTGAGATTGCGCCGCATCCGATCAGGAGCCATACCACCGGGAACTACTACAGCATCGAATTCAGAAGCGATCGCTTCTGTTGTAGTACCATCAGCTTGCATACTCAGCTTGCCACGCTTGCCTTTGTATTTTTCATTCATGCGTGAACCGAGAACAATTACCTCCATTCCTGCTGATTTTAGCCCATTGTATGGCACCATAAATTCTACATCCTCAACTCCATGTTCAATGAGGATAGCAACTTTCTTTTTACCGTGATGATTGTTATGATCTGTCATTGATTTTTCCTGTTAACTTCTAGCTTTAGGCTAGTTTTAATATTAATTAATTGAGATATTACACATTCAGTTTGGCTGTTAATGCTTAACAATTTTAAGTAGCAGATTTGCTACTTAAAATTTGTTTTAGCTAACTTTTATCAAAACAAGAAAACAAGTGGTTTAGTTCTCCCCGTTTCCTGTTATTTGTTATGTTTGTGATTTCCTTATTTGCGAAGTAACAAATAATTCTTCATAATCGTGCGATAAATGAGCATGAAAGGTAGCAAATACTTCTGGGTTAATAGCGTTTTGTAACACTGCAAAAACGGCTCTAACATGAATTGCAGCAATTGTAGGTTCTACATTCTCTTTGCTACTTGCTCTAGCGATAAACTCTTGTAAATTAAAGGACTTACCACTATCTCCTTCTCGCCCTCGTAAATATTCACCTAACTCTTGCGGTAACTTGGCAGCTAATTCTTGCGCTTCATCACCTGCAATGCGTTCTTTAATTGTTTCTAGGGTGGCGCGGGTTGCACGCTTTGCCTCTTCACGTGAATTTGATTGGGCAAGGCTTTGTACATGTGTAATGAATTCTTCGTATTCCATTGTCCACCTCCACTTTATTGTTGAGGATTTAGCCAGTTAAAAACATGAGCAAAAATCTAGATCGAGTGAATCAAATTTGCTAAACAAGAAATAGCTATGAGCGAGAATAGTATTATGAAAAAGCGGGTTTAGAACTTCTAGCTCATAACTTATTCGACCGTGAATTCATGCCTATAATAGTAGGCTGTAAAGAATGGTCTAGCTTCGTTCCAAAGTGATAGATGTTTTATTACTAAAGCAATACATCTCCAGTAATACAACTTATTTGCTAAAAAAGGTTACTGTGGAAATGCAGAGAATAGTGGATATTATGGCAGATAAAAATCAGAAAGAAGACACAGCCTCTAATGATTTGCCTCAAGAAATTACCGAATCTTACGGCACTGGTGTAAAAGACTTGCCAGGATATAATATTGGTGGGCGATCGCTACGAGAAGAAATGCACGAATATACACAAACCAGTCCAAAACTTACTGGCGGCGACGTTGATGTATATTGGCAAGATGCAGATGCAGTCGGTGATGAAGCTGTTGGTGGTACTGCTGCAACGCCAGATCAAAACGTCACTGAGGAGTTAGAAACAGCCGTAGGTTTAGAAATGGACGATGCCGCATTTCTTCGCACCAACGATATCTTAGAGGGACGTGATGATAGTCGTTGGGAGTTAGATCCGATGTCTGCGGATGATTATGAACAACGGCGGGAGTAATGTGTAATTAACCTGGGTTGACATCTCCCTCGGTTGGAAACGCGGGGGATTCTAAACTGATGTTGTCGTTCTTTGACGTCACGACTTTTATACATTCCGCGCTTTACCCTTTGTCCTAGCGCTTTCCATCCGTTGGATTTTTCACCATGTTTGTGGAGGCTGTCGCCATCAAGGTAAGACGCTTTTGAAGTGTACGCTTCTTTGGTGATTGTTAGTTTTATTCTCCCAAACTTGCCCGCGTTGTTTTACGCGTAAATGAATTCCAGGTATCTAACTCTTGCATGGAGGAACTGAGTAGGCGTGCCCTATTGTGTTCACTCAAACCCTGCACATGAGAAAAATCTGCTCCAGCAATACTTTCTAAATTTTCAAATTCAACACCAGTCATGTCTGCTGACCGCAAATCAACAGATGCTAAATTTGCTCCATTTAGCCGAGCATTTCGTAAGTAAGCTCCTGTCAAAAAAGCTCTCCGCAAATCAGCACTACTGAGTTTGGCACCTTGTAAATTGGCTCCTGTCAAGTCAGCACCGCCAAGGTAAGCTCCCAGCAAATTAGCACCTTGTAAATCAGCATTCCGTAAGTTAGCAGTATTTAGATAAGCACCATTCAGGTTAGCACCTGGCCCAACCGCCCCTGAGCTTTTGTATGCGAATCCTTCAGGAAAAATTGTCTTGCTATCATACCGAGATACTTGTAGCTTAGCTTCTGCTAGATTAGCACCGCTGAGATCTGCACCACTTAAATCCACACGATACAAATAAGCTCCTTGTAAATTCGTATTCCGCAGAATAGCTCTACTCAAGTCTGCTCCTCGCAAATCAGCAGCGCTCAAATCTGCCTCACTTAAATCTGCCTCACTAAGGTTAACTCCTATTAGATTGGCTTTCTTGAGGTTGGCTGTGCAAAAGTCAAGACCGCTTAAGTTGAATTGATACAAGTCTTGTCCTGCCTTGAGGGCAGTTAAAACCTCTTGGGATGGTTGTTGCATCTCCTTATCTATCATGAGTTGAGGTGAATAGTTTTAGTATTATATAATCTCTTGAACACGATAAAATCTCTCAGCAAATGTGCCATGAATCATCGTAGGATAAAGAATGGCAAAAAAATTTAGACTGACTCAAAATGAGTACGACGATCGCGGACATTTCCGTCAAAACGATTGATGGCAAAGACCAGCTATTAAAAGAATATCTAGGTAAAGTACTTTTAATTGTCAATGTAGCCTCCTATTGCGGCTACACCTCCCAATACAAAGGATTGGAGGAGTTACACCAGAAATATCATGCTCAAGGTTTAGAAGTTCTGGCATTCCCTTGTAACGATTATGGAATGCAGGAACCAGGAACCAACGAAGAAATCGTAGAATTCTGCACCACCCGCTACGGGGTAAACTTTCCATTATTTGATAAGGTACATGCTCAGGGCGCTCAGCAGCACCCGCTCTACACTCACCTAACTAAAGCTGTAGAACCTACAGGTAACGTTTCCTGGAACTTTGAAAAGTTTCTAGTGAATAAAAAAGGAGAAGTTGTTGCCCGGTTTAAGAGTGCCGTTCCTCCCCATGACTCACAGCTAGTAGCTGCTATTGAGAAAGAACTAGCTCAATAAACAGTCATGGGGACTGGGAATTGGGGATTAGGGACACAGAAAAAACTTCTCTGTGACTCCCTCATCCCCTCATCCCCCTCAGATTAAGTATAAATATTCAAACATTTCTGCACACGACTTCTGTTCCCTGTTCCCTCTTAGGTAAAAAAAGATGCGACTCATCCCTCCTATGAACATGAGCGATTTCTTTAGTAAAAGTGCAGGAGTCTGGTTTATCCAACGCACTGTACATCACTTTGATTTAGTGGCGGATGAGTCGGGCGAATCAAACCTTCACATCGGCGTCGTTACCAAAGATGACCCACGGGTTAAAAGCATCTGTGAACAACAGGGAATTGACCCAGCAAAGGCTACGGGAGGTGCAAGCTTTATGTGGCAAGGTAACACTGATGAGAATGAGCCAAACCCAGATTATGCAGCGGTATTGGTTGATGTACCAGATGACGAGATGGGGCATTCTGGTAAGCTTTTGCGTGATCAGGGCTATGTTGAAAAAATTCCGGTAGTTAGTCGTTACTGGTTTGGTAAAGACGGAATTTTAACTATCGATACAGAGTATGACAACAATCAAGGACAAGAGCGTTGCTGGTTCATCACAAATGATTTTCGGGTACGCGCCAGCACGGTTCGCATGATGAATGGTGTTTATTTAATGACCTATTGTTCAGAACGGCGCTGCGTCTGTGAGGAAGATTTAGCAAAAATGATACAACACAATTTGTCTAGAGAATCCTCGTAATTATTTCAGCGATCGCAGTTTCAAACCTCAAGAGCAAGTGCGATCGCTCTGTTCACCGCTCCAAACTTTTACCAATGCTAAACTCGAAGTGTGAGCGAACAATCTGCCCTCATTGATTTATGACTGATAAAAATCCTCTTCTCTAGCCTCTATGACGATCGCCTCACCATTAAATAATTCGTAATTCGTAATTTGTAATTCGTAATTTGTAATGATGCGACGCTCCTGTGTCGCTACCGCTGACGCTCGAGGACTCGCTACCGCTGACGCTCGAGGACTCGCTACCGCTTCGCTAACGCTAACGCTAACGCTATCGAGGACTCGCTACCGCTGCGAAGTGCGTAATTAAGTTTTGTAATGGTAATTTAGCGCAAAGTCACCAGGGGGAATCCCCAAGATCACACTGCCTCAACTTTGTAAGACAACCCCAACACAAAACTTGCCGATTATAGAACCGGGGGACTTAAACCCACGGAACTGGTTAAAATAATCAACCAAAAAGATTAAGGATTGTTTCTTTATTGATGAGAAATAAGATTTGGATTCACGATGTTTCGTATTCTCTAGGGATAAAGGTATATGAGTTCATAACAACATCGATGTATACAACCTTTATTGAGCATCTAGAACAATCTCTATTTCAACGCTTTAATTTACAAAGTCGCCCAATTCCCGCAGGCTTAGAGTATCAAGTCAGCGATCGCGGCAGAAATCCTGCTACCATTCGCAGCTGGTGCTATCAATGCCCAGAGTTACGGAAAATTCGCTACACCAGTATCGACGCTGGTGCAAGTGCCCAAATCCTCAATAGCGTTATTTATCCCAGTTACCACTACGATTTGCCGCTACTCGGCGTAGATTTTCTCTCCTTCGGTCAGATTAAAAATTTGATTGTTATGGACTTTCAACCTTTGTTTCAGGATGAAGCATATCTAGAGAAGTATATTCATCCTCTGAAAGCCCTACACAACAAATATCCTGACTTGGCACAAGATTTAGAAATGAAATTCTACGATGCCAACCAGTATTTCTCTAAATATCTGCTATTTGCCAAAACAGATGCAGAAACAGTGAGAACACGAGTATTTGCAGCATTTAAAGATTATTTGGATCTTTACTGGCAGATGCTAGAGGAAGCCAAACCCCTGACTGCCACAGAAGACATTCAGCGGATTGTTAAAGCCCAAAAAGACTACGATCAATACAGCGCCGAGCGTGACCCAGCATCAGGTCTATTCAGCAGCTACTTTGGGCATGAATGGTCTGAGAAATTTTTGTATGAGTTTTTGTTTGAGGATGCTGTGCCATTAGCTACTGGAATAGCTAAAAAGTAATTATCTTATGACACTATATCAGCCGTTTTTGGATTATGCGATCGCCCTTCTGCGCGATCGCCTCGACTTACAGCCTTATCCCATTCCCACAGGGTTTGAGTCTAAATCGGCACTTGTAGGTAAGGGCAAACATCAAGAAGAGGTATTGACCACCAGTACAGCGTTTAGTGCCCCAAAACTACGTCAGATCAGAGCCGCTCATGTGCAAGGTGGTAAATCGCTACAAGTTTTGAACTTTGTGATTTTTCCACAATTAAATTACGATTTACCCTTCTTCGGGGCAGATCTGGTAACGCTGCCTGGAGGACACCTCATCGCTTTGGATATGCAACCGCTATTTCGGGATGATTTAGCATACCAAGCGAAGTATACACAGCCCATATTGCCCATTTTCGAGTCATATCAACAACACCTACCATGGGGCGGAGACTTTCCCGAAGAAGCGCGTCCTTTTTTCTCACCAGCCTTTCTCTGGACTCGTCCACAGCAAAATGAAGCCGTAGAGACACATGTGTTTGCAGCTTTTAAAGATTATCTCCAGGCATACCTAAATTTTGTTGACCAAGCACAGCCAGTCACAGATTCCCGTTCCCTCATGGATATTGAGCAAGCTCAACTGCGTTATCTACGCTATCGAGCCGAAAAAGACCCAGCACGAGGCATGTTCACCCGTTTCTATGGCCCCGAATGGACTGAAGAATATATCCACGGCTTCTTATTTGATTTAGAGAGGAAACTGGCAACGGTTCGGTGAAGTGGGGACTGGGGACTGGGGACTGGGGACTGGGGACTGGGGACTGGGGACTGGGGACTGGGGACTGGGGACTGGGGACTGGGGACTGGGGACTGGGGACTGGGGACTGGGGGGATGAGGGAGAAATAATCAATACTCTTTCCTTATTCCCAATTCCCCAATATGAGTCATTTGTAAAGTTATGTTAACGAAAATATCACAAAACTCATGATAATTCGTAACAAAAAATGATCCAACGACATAGTATAAACAAATAAGGAGATTGAAAAACGCGCTTAGAGAAAGGGTAGAGGTTGTTCGCTACCTAATTAATCAAGTCCTTCAATCTTTTAAGAAATGCAAAGTCTTCCAAATTTCTGAATCGGAAATAAAAGAAGACATTTAGCTGGTAACTCATCAACTGGCTTAGCCTTCCCAAGACTGTTTAGACAGTCTAGCGCCAAGCTTAACCAAGTCCGGTTGTAATCTAAAACCGTAATCAACAAAACACATTAGGAGATTGATATGGTTCTCGACGCATTTGCAAAGGTGGTATCTCAGGCTGACGCACGGGGCGAATACCTCAGTGGTTCTCAACTAGATGCTCTAAGTGCTTTAGTTGCTGATGGCAACAAGCGTATGGACATTGTGAACCGCATTACCAGCAACTCATCAGCGATTGTTGCGAATGCGGCTCGTGAATTGTTTGCTGAGCAACCACAGTTGATTGCTCCTGGTGGTAATGCTTACACCAGCCGTCGGATGGCTGCTTGCTTGCGCGACATGGAAATTATCTTGCGCTACATCACCTATGCAATCTTCTCTGGAGACGCTAGCGTTCTAGATGACCGCTGCTTGAACGGTTTGCGTGAAACCTACTTAGCTCTGGGTACTCCTGGTGCTTCTGTAGCAGTGGGCGTTAAGAAAATGAAAGATGCAGCGATCGGAATCGCTAACAACCCCAACAACATTACCAGAGGCGATTGCAACAGCTTGATTGCTGAATTGGGCGGCTATTTTGACAAGGCTGCTTCTGCTGTTGCTTAAAGCGCGATCGCGCTATGGGTAACTCGTAAAGGTTGCTATTGATTACAAGTCCGTTGCTACGTTTTTGACAAAATAATTGGGAGATAAGCTAACAATGAAAACCCCTCTAACCGAAGCAGTAGCTGCTGCTGATTCTCAAGGACGCTTCCTCAGCTCTACCGAACTCCAAGTTGCATTTGGTCGCTTTCGTCAAGCTGGAGCTAGCCTACAAGCAGCTAAAGCTTTGACTTCCAGCGCTCAAACCCTAGCTCAAGGTGCAGCTCAAGCGGTTTACAACAAGTTCCCCTACACCACCAGCACCTCTGGCCCCAACTATGCCTCAACTCAAGTTGGTAAAGACAAGTGCGTTCGTGACATCGGTTACTACCTCCGCATGATCACCTACTGTCTAGTTGTAGGTGGTACAGGCCCATTAGATGATTACCTCATCGGTGGTATTGCTGAAATTAACCGGACATTCGAGCTATCTCCTAGCTGGTACATTGAAGCTCTGAAGTACGTTAAAGCTAACCACGGTTTGAGCGGCGACCCTGCTGTTGAAGCTAACTCTTACATCGACTACGCTATCAACGCTCTAAGCTAGTTGATAATTTTGCCCGGAGGGGCATACAATGACTGGCATTTGTTAGTGATTGTTTACCCTTCCGGGCATTGTTTTTTTAATTACGAATTACGAATTACGTTAGCGCAGCGTTAGCGACGAAGGAGCGTCATTACGAATTACGAATTATTTTATAGAGAGTAAAGAGTTGGGTGAAAAACTTTTTTCGTCCTTGAGCTAAGGACAAATGACTATTGACCCTTGACTTCACACAATGGAAAACGAAACTGGAATTCAGGAAGATAACCTATTAACAGTAGAGCAAGCGATCGCTAATCTCCAGGGTGAAGATTTAGGATTACGCGTATATGCAGCTTGGTGGTTAGGGCGGTTTCGAGTTGATGCCCAAGAAGCAATTGAAGTATTAATAGCAGCACTTGAGGATGAGGCAGATCGCACCGAGGTAGGTGGTTATCCTCTGCGACGCAATGCAGCGAGAGCATTGGGAAAACTGAACAATCGCCGGGCGGTTGCGCCACTAATTAAGGCGTTGGCATGTTCTGATTTTTACGTTAGAGAAGCAGCAGCGCAGTCTCTGGAAATGTTGAGGGACTTGTCTTGTATTCCAAAGCTGATTGCACTGTTAAACGATAGTGTACCTGGAACACTACCCGCCCCAGAACCACCACAACTTGTCCAACCCTTTGACGCCATTTTAGAAGCCTTGGGAACTCTAGGCGCAACAGATGCAATTGCTGATATTCAACCCTTTTTGAATCACCCCATTCCTCGAATTAAATATGCCGCAGCCAGGGCAATGTATCAGTTAGCCCCCGAACCACAAGTAGCAAATCAATATGGCGATCGCTTAATACAAGAACTCTCCAATCCAGATTTACAATTGCGACGGGCTGTATTAGCGGATTTAGGGGCAATTGGTTATTTACCTGCGGCAGAGGCGATCGCTCAAACATTAGCAGAAAATAGTCTCAAACTGATTTCTCTTAAAGGTTTGTTAGAAAAGCAACTGCAACAAACTACGCCACCGAATTTATCTGACGGGGCAATTCAGGTGATGACATTGATGGATGAATTGCTCTAGGATATTTCTAGCTCCGGCGATTAGAAATCGCGCGCCACTTCCTCTACTTGGGGAGCCACTACACAAACAAAACCCACCTTCGTGGGTTGGGTTTCAAGACCTCGATATTCCCTCATTTAGAATCTTTAAATTGTCTAATTGGAATATCAATAATAAATTCTGCTCCTTCGCCAGGTTGGGACACGCACTGTAACTTACCTCCATGCTTTTCGATGATTTGGTGACTAATTGAAAGTCCTAAACCTGTGCCTTGACCTACGGGTTTGGTCGTAAAAAAAGGATTGAATAGCTGAGTTTGTACTTCTTGTGATATCCCGAATCCATTATCTTTGATAGAAATTTGGATGCGATCATCTCCGATACGCTGGGTCTTAATATTGATCACTGGATAATGTTTTTTTGCACCTGATTTAATAGACTGACGACATATATCCTCTAAAGCATCGATCGCATTTGCTATTAAGTTCATAAATACCTGATTGAGTTGTCCAGCAAAACACTCTACAAGTGGTAAATCTCCATATTGCTTGACAACTTCAATTCCTGAATGTAACGAATTCAATTTGAGACGATGCTGCAATATTAATAGGGTGCTATCAATTCCCTCATGGATATTGACGGATTTCACTTCAGCATGATCCAAACGAGAGAAATTTCGTAGCGAAAGTACAATTTCATAAATCCTCTCAGCCCCTAATTTTAGCGAGGCAAATAGTTTAGGTAAGTCTTCTGCAATAAATTCTAAATCTGTAACTTTTGCTCGTTGTTTAATTTCTGGATTAGGTTCAGGATAATGCTGTTGATAGAGATTGAGCATCTCAATTAAGTTCTGTGTATATTCGTGAATATGGCTGAGATTGCCGTAGATAAAATTAACTGGATTATTGATTTCATGGGCTACTCCTGCTACTAATTGACCCAAACTTGACATCTTTTCACTATGAATTAATTGGGTCTGAGTTTGCTTTAAATTATCGAGAGTTTGTGAAAGTTGTGTGGCCTGCTGCTGTGTATGTTTGAGCAGTACCGCATGTTGTAGAGCTACTCCTAACTGAGAAGCAATTTGGCTCACAAATTCAATTTCTGACTCTTGCCATTTCCGAGATTTTTCACATTGATGAATACAAAGTAAACCCCATAAATTACCTTGCTTGAGCATCGGCACTACTAAGTTTGCCCTTACCCAGAATCGAGACAACATTGAGATATAACAATCGTCTAATTCCGAGTTATAGATATCTGCTACTGCATGAATATAACCGTGACAGAATTTCTTAGTATACTGTTCGCCTACACAGCGATCATAGACTTTTGCTGCTAAGGTTGAAGGAAAATGAGATGCAACATCTTCTGCTATGACTTCGCCACCTTCATAACTAAATTCAGAATAGAAACGAAAAACCACAACTCGATCAGCATTGAGTACGCGGCGGAGTTCTTGGGTAGTGGTTTCAAAAATCTCATTCAAGTCTAGAGATTCTCTAACTTTGGTGATTACACTTGCTAGAGTTTGCTGTTGTTCTGCTACAAGAGCCAATTGTTGTGTTTGCGATCGCACTTGTTCCACATACTCAGCTTGCTGCAAGGCTACACCTAATTGAGTAGCAATTTGTTTAAAAAATTCTACCTCTGAAACTTCCCAATGACGACTGCTAGAGTGTTGATAAACTCCCAATAAGCCCCATAATTCTTGTCCAACAAAAATCGGCGTAATTATAAAAGCTTTGACATGAAATTGTTCGAGTAAATCAATGTGGCAATCGGCAAATCCCATGCTGTACACATCATTAACCACGAAGGTTTCATTATTGCGATAGCGTCCCCCTTTGGTTTCTTGTAAATATGTGTCATCCCACACAGTATTTACCCCTAGCTTGACATTATTCTGCCATCGAGGATTTGCAGATTCATAATCACTGACAAATTCACCTCCCCAGTCGGCATTAAAGCGATACACTGCTAAGCGATCGCTCTTTATTAATTGACAAATTTCCTCAGTTGTAGTACGGAATATATTTTCCACATCCAGCGATTGCCGCATATTTGCAATGATGCGAGCCAGGGCTTGTTGCCTTTCAATCGATCGCTGTAACTCAATGGTAGAGCGTTGCAAATCGGTATTGCTCTGTTGCAATTCGGCAGTGCGATCGCGTACTTGTTGCTCTAAATTAGTATTGAGGGCTTGTACTTGTTGATACAGTCGATATTGCTTAATAGCAGTGGAAAAGCGCTCACCAAGTGCTTGTGCTAGCTTGACATCTGCATCAGCCCACTGTTGTGCCTGTCCAGTTTTCAGTTCGCGCCATGCCTCAAAAGATTGACGCGGCATCAGTTGACGAGAATCAGTATCAACACAGCCAGCCCAAATAGTTTCTATATCCACTTCATCTCGGAAGATACTTAAGCAGCCAACGACAGTAGAAGCATACAGCAGGGGTACAATCAACAAACCCCGGATTTGCGTGGCTTGGAAGCAAGGAGTGATCGCTCTAAATAAGGGTTCTTTATAAATATCAGCGATCGCCCACAAATTTGTGTCAGAATTGCGCTCATCCGGTGGAGGATTCAAAGCATAAACAGCTCTCATCCAATTCACCGACCATAATTTAGCTCCGATGCTGTCATAATCGCCGGGTGGGCTAGTAGCGGAGTAGAGGTATTTTAGCCATAATCGATGTTCCTCAATCGGTCTACCTGCTCCACGATCAAGTGCAGCAGGTTGTACCCCACAGGTGTAGATTTGTGTAGGTTGTTTATTGTCTGGCAGTAAATAAAGGCGTCCTCCAGAACCTGCAAAAGCAGCTACCGTTTCCTCTAGGGCAGCTTGCAGCTGCACAGTCGGCGTAGTATAAAGTTGTTCGGTAACTTGGTTAATGATAGCTTCTTGACGGGCTTGCTCTCTGACTTGGTTGAGTAAAATAGATTGAGAAATTGCGATCGCTACTTGATCAACTACCGATTGAATCAGCTGTAATTCTTGCTCTGTGACAACTCGTGGTTCTGAATGGTGAGATACTAATAGCCCCCACAATTGCGATGATTGTCGCAGAGATGGTAAAGAATCTTTCCCAGTTTCTTTACTTTGTAAAACAATCGGCACAACAACCGAAGACATGACGTCCATCGCTGTTAAATATTCCACATGGCAAGGATCAACAGGACGATAGCGAATATCTTGCTCTTCGAGGGGTTGACCCGTTTCTAAGTTATCGAGAGGACTAATACCTATTTCGTGTGTTGCTAAATCTACTATTCTGCGTTGACGTGCCCTCACAAATAATTCTCTCGCATACGGTGGAATATCATCTGCAGGAAAATTTAGCCCTAACAGCGGAGGTAAGCGACCTTCTTGAATTGATTCGGCAATCACCAACCCATGACCATCGGGTTGAAATTGGTAAATTTTCACACGATCAGTGCCGAGAAATGAGCGGACTTCCGCAACCGTAGCTAATAAAATTTCTTGTAGTTCTAAAGATTGCCGCACCCGACTAGCAATACGGTGTAATAAAATTTCCTGAGTCAAACTTACATGCTCCGTAGGTAAATCAACCATAAACTTCTTGACTACAGATTTAGTATTTAATAATTTTTATGAGCTATATCTTATACATTCTGATAATCAATAGTTATATATGACAGTCGTAAAAACACTGATATATGAGCTACATACATTGAGCTTACATATGCAATTGTCTAGTTTGTCAAAGACGCTACACGAACACCAGTAATTGTGTAATTGATATATTCCTTAGGATTCGTGTAAAAATAAGTTGAACAATTTAATATTTGTAGTGCGGGCATCTTGCCCGCGCGAGCAAGATGCTCGCACTACTTATTTTTACTTGATGCCTTACGTAGATTATTCTCGTGATGCGCGACGAGGGTTACTGTGCTTTTCACCGATTTGATCCACAAGCGATCGCTCAGTACGATTACTATGGCTGATTGTGGAAACTTCTCAGGACAATTGTGGAATTTATCACTTCGATAAAAATATTTGACCAGCCGTAAGTCATTAGTATTTTTAAACACATACAAAGTAAAGACGTTGCTCTACAACGTCTTTACAAAAATGAGTTCGGATTGAATTAAAGAATCATCTTCAACGACTCATACTATTTCTTAGGGAATATACCAAACCAGTTATAATTTGACCTTGAATAGTCTATGGTATGAATTTTATTGTCATGGAAACCGTTCGATTCATATGTTGTAGACGAACCATCTATACTGTCAGTAATGTTGGTTATATGAATAGAGGGATAACCACCCAATACTGTTTTCTCATCTGCTGAAACAGACTCATATAAAAATGTCTCTTCTTCGATAAATTTGAAGTCGCGAATCGCTATTTTAGTCATTGCCTTAGTTTAGTTACCAATAGTTAATTAGACTAATATATTTTAGATTATTAGCCATTATTTTTTTAGCTATTTTTAAGGTAAATTACAGATAAAATTGTCATATTAATATTTTGAATATAGTGCTTGCAAAACATAATTTATTATTTATTCTTGCAATAAGATATATTTCTATAAAACCTTTTTATCTTATACAAAAAATGGTAGAATCTTTAAAAGTTTTGGTTAAATAGAATTCGCTACTACACAAAGCTTAGTCCACCTCCGTGGACTAAGCAAAAGTTATATCTTTCAAACCCACCTCCGTGGGTTTTATCTGTGTAGCCAAGCCAGTGCGTTGGGCGGCTTTGCCGACTTGTAGACGCCCGGAGGGCGGCTTCCCACAGGGTAGCAACTGGCGCGCGATTACTAATCGCTAGAGCTTAATAAAACCAGGGAGTAATCCAGGAACTACCAAACGTATAATTTGACCTTGAATAATCTACAGTACGAAATCTACTATCGTGGACAGTATCATATTCGTATGTAACCGAATTGTCATTTACAGCGTCGCTGACGTTCTTTATATAAAGATAGGGAAAGCCTCCCCATATAGTTTGTGCTTGTGTTGGAACCAAAGCGTGCAAAAATGTTCCTAAATCAATAGTATAAATATCAAAAATTCCTATCCTAGCCATTATTCCGTCTCCTGCTCAGAATTAATTTGCTCTTTAATTTTAATGATACTCTCATCATCATTGCACCCATCTTCATCAACAAGTTAATAGATAGGTAAAGGATTGATATTTAAATCACTTAATGGAACCAAGGATTAACCCAAGAAGTACCAAATGTGTAATTTGACCTTGAATAGTCTCTGCTATCAATCCTATTATCGTGGAAAGTATGAACTTCAGATGTAAATGAGTGGTCATTTATGGCGTCACTAATGTTTTCTATATAAACATAAGGGAAGCCTCCTAAGACTTTCTTTAATTGTGCTGGAGTTAAATCATGCAAAAACATTCCTATATCAATAGGATAAAAATCTGAAATTCCTATCTTAGCCATTTTTTATCTCCTATTCTTCAGATGATTTGCTATTTTATTCTATATGATTGTTTAGAATATTATCAGCACTTTTTAATTAGATTATATATATAAATTTCATATAAATATCAAATCTAATTAGATTTTTAGGACATAATTTAAAACTTATTTTAATGTTTTATGTCTATATTTTTTAGATAATTGCAAACTTATATTCCAAAAGGAATAGACATACAGTTAAGGACTTATTCACCACAATATTAAGTCTCAGAATTTTATGCGCCGATCTCAAGATGGGAAGATTTTTCTCATTGATTGCGACAATTTGACAAAGCAACTATCAAGTATAAGGTCGCCACTCACCCAAAATTTTGCGTAATATTATTGAACTACCGCCAAAATCAAGTCAAAATAAATTCTTATAAACAATCT
>JAESGP010000203.1_pt1 | contig 17185 bp, 16 predicted proteins | sample 9269741 | NCBI WGS metagenome assembly JAESGP01 (sample SAMN15720684, study PRJNA650882) | algae metagenome | isolation source: Desmonostoc vinosum HA7617-LM4 and co-occurring heterotrophs from cave wall | place: USA: Waikapalae cave, Hawaii | collected 2011-05-27
CGCTCGCCACCCTGCCGCGATACCAGGAGGCGGTCGGCGAGAACGCGCGCCTTCTCGCCCTCAACGCGCGCTGGATCCGGCAACTTGCGATCGATGCCGATGCGGGAACGTGGCCGAGCGTCGACGAATCCGGCTTCCTCAAGCTGACTGCCACCGAGAACGCCATCGCCGTCGTCGAGCGGGCCGTGGAGATGACCGGCAATTCCGGCCTGTCGCGAAGGAATCCCCTCGAACGACACCTGCGCGACGTCCTGTGCGGGCGCATCCACTGGCCGCAGCACGACGCCGTCCGCGCGGCGGCGGGCCGGGCCGCGCTCGGCCTCGAGACGAGGAGTTTCCGCCCATGAGCGTTCTCGACCCCGACGCCGTCGAGTTCATCGGCTTTGCCGCGCCGCGCTACCATTCCGAGACGCACGCGCCCGCGGGGCCGGCAATCGATCGCGACTACCTGCGGCTCCTCGCCCAGGCGCACGAATGGGGCGGGTTCGACCGAATCCTGGTGGCCTTCTACGCTACCGAGCCGGACGCGCTCCTGCTGTCGGCGCAGATCGCCGCCGTGACCGAGCGGATCGGCCTGATGATCGCCCACCGCACCGGCTTCACCGCGCCGACGGTGGCCGCGCGCCAATTCGCGACGCTGGACCAGCTCACGGGCGGGCGCGTCGCCATCCACGCCATCAGCGGCGGCGATGACCGCGAGCTCGCACAGGACGGCGACCATCTCACCAAGAACGAGCGCTACGCCCGCACCGACGAGTTCCTCACCATCGCCCGCCAGGTCTGGACCTCGGCCGAGCCCTTCGACTTCTCCGGCGCGCATTACCGGATCGCGGGCGGCTTCTCCGCGGTGAAGCCGGTCAGCCCGAGCGGCATCCCGGTCTATTTCGGGGGCGCCTCGGCCGCCGCCATCGCGGTGGCCGGGCGCCATGCCGACACCTACGCGCTGTGGGGCGAGAGCCTCGATCAGGTCCGCGAGGCCATCGCCCGCGTCCGCGCGGCCGCCGCGCCGCATGGCCGTTCGCCGCGCTTCAGCCTGTCGTTCCGGCCGATCCTCGGGGATACGGAGGAGCAGGCCTGGGCCCGGGCGGAGGAGACCCTGGCGCGCACCCGTGCGGTCCGCGCCGCGCGGGGCCTCGGACCCGCCGCGGCACCGCAGAACGAGGGCTCGCGCCGGCTGCTCGCGGCCGCGGCCAAGGGCTCGCGCCTCGACCGGCGGCTCTACACCGCCATCGCGGCCGAGACCGGTGCAGCGGGCAATTCCACCGCCCTCGTCGGCACGCCCGAGCAGGTCGCCGAAGCCCTGCTCGACTACCACGCCCTCGGCGTCCGCACCTTCCTGATCCGCGGCTTCGACCCGCTGGAGGACGCCATCCGCTACGGCCGCGAGTTGATCCCGGCCTTCCGGGCGCTGCTCGCCCGCCGCGGCTCGGAAGCGGACGCCGCCTGATGCGCATCCTGTTCGGCTTCGTTGTGATCCTGGCCCTGCTGGCTCCGGCCCGGGCCGACGAGTCCGTGCTGCGCGTCGGCGATCAGCGCGGCAATGCCCGCGCCTTGATGGAGGCGGCAGGCGTCCTCGCCGACCTGCCGTACCGGCTCGAATGGAGCGAGTTCCCGGCCGCCGCGCCGCTCCTGGAGGCCCTGAACGCCGGGGCGATCGACGCGGGCGGGGTCGGCGACGCGCCCTTCACCTTCGCCGCCGCGGCGGGGGTGCCGGTGAAGGCTTATCTCGCCTTCCGCAACAGGCAGGACGGGCTCGCCATCCTGGTGACGCAGGCCTCGCCGATCCGCAGCGTCGCCGATCTCAAGGGCAAGCGCATCGCCACCAACCGGGGCTCGATCGGCCACCAGCTGGTCCTGGCCGCGCTGGAGGAGGCCGGGCTTCCGGCCAACGCCGTCACCCTCAGCTTCCTGCCCCCGGCCGATGCCAAGATCGCGCTCGCCAGCGGCAGCGTCGACGCCTGGTCGACCTGGGAGCCCTACACCTCGACGGCCGAGCTCGCGGGCCTCGCCCGCGTCGTGCGCGACGGCAACGGGATCACGCCGGGCCTCAGCTTCGCGGTCGCCAGCGACGGCGCCCTCAGGACGAAGCGCGCGCTGCTCGCGGATTTCGGGCGCCGGCTCGTCAAGGCGCGGGAATGGGCGCTCGTCGACCCCGCGCCCTACGCGGCTGTCTGGTCGAAGCTCATCGGCCTGCCCGAGGCGGTGCCGCTGCGCTGGTTCTCCCGCGCCCAGTACAGGGCCGTTCCGATCGACGCCGGAGTGATCGCCGACGAGCAGCGCAACATCGACCTCTACGTGCGCAGCGGACTGATCCCGCAGGCCCGCGCCCCGCGGGCCGAGGCCATCCTCGATGGCAGCCTCGCGCCCTCGGCTGCGGTAAGGTGAGCAGCCGAAGTGAGAGAGTCAGGAGGCGCCTATGCATGACGATACGGACCACGCGCATGACCACGGCCATGATCATGCGCCGGGTGCCAGCGCCGCCCACGAGCGCTGGAAGCATGACGGGGTTCGGGTGATCCCGGGTGACAAGCTCGACGCCAACACGGCCCAGACGCCGGGCATGTTCCGCCAGGCCGCCATCAACCACGCCCGCGTCGGCGCCCAGAAGATCTGGGCCGGCACCGTGGCCATCGCGCCCGACGCCAAGACGGGCGTGCACCATCACGGCGCGCTGGAGAGCGTGATCTACGTCGTCTCCGGCCGCGCCCGCATGCGCTGGGGCGACAGGCTCGAATACGTGGCGGAGGCCGGGCCCGGCGACTTCATCTTCGTGCCGCCGTTCGTGCCCCACCAGGAGATCAACGCCGATCCGGATCAGCCGCTGCACTGCGTGCTGGTGCGCTCCGACAACGAGGCGGTGGTGGTCAACATCACCGATGTCGAGCCCGTCGAGCGGCCTGAGACCGTCCACTGGGTCGACCCCATCCACAAGCACCCCTGATCCACCGCGAACCGCTCGAGGCCCTCGATGATCCGACGACTTCCAACCCTGCTGAGCGCCGCTTTCGGCCTTCTCGTCCTGCTCGCCGGCGCCGGCGGGGCGGCCGAGCCGAAGTCCCTGCGCATCGGCCTGCAGAAATCATCGACGCTGATCAGCCTGCTCCGCGCGGACGGCTCCCTGGAAAAGGCCCTGGAGCCGCTCGGCGTGGCGGTGTCCTGGCACGAATTCACGAGCGGGCTGCCGATCATGGAGGCGCTCAATGCCGGTCAGATCGACCTCTCGGCCGACGTCGCAGACACCGTCCCGATCTTCGCGCAGGCGGCCCAGGCCCGGATCACCTACGTCGCCGAGGAGGCGGCCTCGCCCACCGCGCAGGCGATCCTCGTGGCAGCCGATTCGCCGATCAAGTCGGTCGCCGATCTGAAGGGCCGCAAAGTCGCCGTCACCAAGGGCGCCGGCAGCCACTACCTCCTGCTGGCCGCGCTCGCCGGCGACAGCCTGCCCTTCAAGGCGATCAGCCCGGCCTACCTGACGCCCGCCGACGGCCGGGCGGCGCTCGCCAGCGGCAGCGTCGAGGCCTGGGTCGCGTGGGACCCCTTCCTGTCCGCGGCCCAGCAGCAGACCGGCGCCCGAATCTTGCGCGACGGTACCGGTCTGTCGCTCTACAAGCGCTACTATCTCGCGTCGGACACCTATGCGGGCCAACGGCCCGACGTGCTCGCCATCGTGGTGGCGAAACTCGGCGAGACCGGCGCCTGGGTGAAGGCCAACCCGGCCGAGGCCGCGCGGCGGCTTAGCCTCCTGTGGAAGCTCGACGAGGCCGTGGTCCTCCAGGCGAACGAGCGCCGGAGCTACAAGGTGGACCTCGTCCGCCGCGACGGCCTCAAGGAGCAGCAGACCATCGCCGACGCATTCCGCGCCGAGGGCCTTCTGCCGCGGGCCGTCGATGCGTCGGCGCTGGGGTTGTGGGAGCCGCCTACGCGGTAGGAGGTCGGAGCTCAAGTCGCTCGGCCGCGTTCCGACGCAAACCTGCCCCTGAGGCGCTGCTTCCCGTCGCCCCCGACGCCGACGCCACGCGTGCCGTTGCATGACGTTCGCCCATCGCGTCGAGGAAGAGTTCCCGCAGCATCGTGGCCGCGGAGAAAGTCCGCGAGCTGCAAACTCTAAGGGTACCGCTCCCAAACGAGCGTGATCACGCTCGTCTTGCCGTCAACATTGAACTTGAAGGGCGGCGTGGTGAGCGTCAGCTTATCGTCCTTGTACTCGACGTCTCTGACCTGCGAGGTACCCGACCAAACCTCATTCCATGAAGTATCGATGGCGTGCGTGACCTTCTTGCCGTCGAACTTGTACGTTCCCGCGTAAGCGAAGAAAGTCTTGTGAAGACGGACTCGGTCTTCGTCCGTCATCTTTTCGTTTGCAACAGGTTTTTCCCGACCCTCGAAAGCGCAGATGACCATCATGCGCCCGTCTTTCCCGTAGTTGATCCAGCCGTTTGGCTTCGGACCACCATAGGCATCGAGTACCTCATTGGTATCCACGATCGTCCGTGTGGCACTCGCGAGGCGCCACGTTCCATGGATGTCCTGTGTTTCGGCGGCGAGTGCAACAGACGCGCTCAGCCAACATGCTGCGATTGTAGCAACCGTCCTCACATGACGCTCCTGTTGCTGTCGATTCGTATGTCGCTCACCAGAGCACCATAAGCGGCTGCTTTACACGCGACTACCCGATCGAACGTCTGCTTCCGATGTCCGTCCTCGCGAAAGCAGTCCCGGAAGGATTTCACTTCTCCCGAGCCTCGAGTGGTGGAACGGGCGGATGTCAGACCCGAGGGTTTCGGGCATCTGGCGGCACCTGAATCGCGAGGGCGACCTGGTGCAGCCCCATCCCGGTGAGCATGGCTGCGACGAAGATCATGACGGGCGCTGCACCCGTCGAGAGCGCCGCTACGGCCGGGCCGGGGCAGAAGCCGGCCAAGCCCCAGCCGATTCCGAAGAGGGCTGAGCCGCCGACGAGCTTGCCGTCGATCCGGCGGTTCCTTGGCACGTCGAACCTCTCGTCGAAGGCCGGACGCTTCAGGCGGCCGAGGAGCAGATAGCCTGCCGCCGACACGGTCACCGCGCCGCCGAGCACGAAGATGAGGCTCGGGTCCCAGGCGCCCGTTACATCGAGGAAGCCGCGGACCCGCACCGGATCGAGCATGCCCGACAGCGACAGCCCGAGGCCGAAGACGAGGCCGGAGGCGAGGGCGGCGAGGATGCGAGGGATCGGGTTCATGGCGCGAGGATCCGCATCAGGGCCACGGTCAGCATCCCGCTTGCGAGGAAGGTGAGCACCGCCGCGATCGAGCGGGGCGAGAGCCTCGCCAGGCCGGCGACGCCGTGGCCGCTGGTGCAGCCCGAGCCGAGGCGCGAGCCGAAGCCGACGAGGAGCCCGGCTCCGATGAGGAGCGGCGTCACCGCCTCGATCCGCATGACGGGCCAGGCGCCGGAGGCGAGGGCGAAGAGCGGCGGCCCGGCGATCAGGCCGAGCACGAAGGCGATGTCGGCGAGTCGGCGGTCGCCGCGATCCCGGGCGAGACCCGCGACGATACCGCTGATCCCGGCGATGCGGCCGTTCAGAAGCAGCAGCATCGCCGCCGACAGGCCGATGAGGAGGCCGCCGGCCAGGGCACTCGCATAACCGTCCAGGGCATTCACGAGGACGCCTCCATCGCCTGACGCATCTGCCCGACTCCCCTGATCGTCATGCTTCTCCTCCGCCGCATCCCTTCCGAGACCGCCTTCGGCCTCGAGAGGCCGCCCCTCGAAGAAAGGCCCTTGCCATTCGGTGATAGATCGTCAAATATGCATTGTAAATCAATAGCTTACGAGAAAAATAGTCTGCCTTTGGCTTTCTCTGAAACGCAAATCATCCACGAACTCGGCCACCGAGAGAAGGCCGCATCCGAATCCAACTCGAACGCCCCCCATCGCCGATTCAGGCATCAGGCAGCGAGAGACAAGCACGATGGCACCAGGAGATCAGGTCGTGTTCGCGAGGCTCGACGTCGCGGAAGCCTTGGGGATCTGGCGGCACGCCACGGGACGAGTCGTCGACATCCACCCGGCCGCCGACGGCCCCCTGTCGGTCGACGTCGCCTTCGACGGTCACGGATTGCTCGTTCGCTACATCGCGGACCTGTTCAGGCTCGTCGGATGAGGGCCGCCGACCCAAGCCATCGGAAAGCCGTTGCCGTGACGATCGGGCCCGACCGCGAGTCATGACGGCCGGGACTCTTCCATCGGGCGCGCCGTCGGGGCAGGGCGCGGCAGGACCCATCGTGCCGCCACCCCTGCGCAGCGTCAGTCACAGCACGGCGGAAGCAGATGTCTGGCGCGAATTGCGGATCGAGGCCGAGGGGGCCATCGTCGAGGAACCGCTCTACGCGGGCATCATCCAGGCGACGATCCTGGACCAGCGTTCGATCGCCCATGCCCTCGCTTACCGGCTGGCGCATCGGCTCGGCGATGGCGACCTCGCCCGGCTCTCGATGCGCGACCTCTGCCTCTCGGCCTTCGAGGCCGACCCCTATGCCGGTGCCCACGCGGTGCGCGACCTCGTCGCCATCCGCGAGCGCGATCCCACCTGCCGCCGCTACCTCGATCCGTTCCTGTTCTACAAGGGCTTCGCGGCCCTCGAGGCCTACCGCGTGGCGCATTGGCTCTGGCACCAGGGCCGGGCGACGCTGAGCCTCCATGTCCAGAGCCGGATCTCCGAGGTCTTCGGCGCCGACATCCATCCGGCCGCGCGAATCGGCTCCGGGGTGTTCATCGACCATGCCACCGGCGTCGTCATCGGCGAGACCACCGTGGTGGCCGACGACGTGTCCATCCTCCAATCGGTGACGCTCGGCGGCAACGGCAAAGAGAATGGCGATCGGCACCCGAAGATCGAGCGCGGCGTGCTCCTCAGCGTCGGCGCCAAGGTGCTCGGCAACATCCGGGTCGGAGAAGGCGCCAAGGTCGCCGCCGCCGCGGTGGTGCTCCACGACGTGCCCGCCCACACCACGGTTGCCGGCGTGCCCGCCCGGGTGGTCTCGCGGATCGCGCGCGGTGAGGAGCCAGCCCTCAGCATGGACCAGTTCTTCGGCGACGGGATCTGATCCCGACTGAAATCAAATTTTCGCCTTTCGCGTCGGGAGGCGGCACTTCTAGAATATTCATCCATCAAAAACCGCCTTTCTAGGATAGAATAATCTTTATCTACCCATTAGCATGATTTCATTCTACCATCTTACCGATCTTAAGAAAATTTCTCTCTTGACGGTTCTAAAAGCACGAAGCTAGAGAGAGAACATCGAGGCAGACTATGCTTCGTAACAGATAACTGAATACACAATTCGACTGATGAGTTCCGGCATTCGACACTATCGAAGCCCGGCGACGATGGCGGCTGCCTGACATGCGGCGCCTGATCCAATTCCCGAGAGACGAGAAGGAAGCCGAGACGATGAGTGGAACGGGCCTGAGCGTGAGCGCCTCGGCGGCGCGCAATCTAGCGACCGCAACCGTCACCGCGGTCCAGAACGCCGCCAGCACGCCGCGCTGGTTCCACCGGCTCCTGCCCTTCGTCGACGTTCCCGGCGGCGTCTACCGGGTCAACCGCCGCGCCGTGGTGCTGGCGAGGCCCGGCCGGATCGATCTCGCGACCGACGGCAAGAAGCGCGCGATCAGCCCTGCCTCGCTCCGCGCCGTCCCGCCCTTCAGCCGCCTCGGCGACGCCGAGCTCGCGAAGCTCGCCGACAGGTTCACTGAGAGCAAGCACGCCGCCGGCGAGACGATCTCGGAGGAGGGCGCCAAGAACCGCAGCCTGACCATCGTCGCCAACGGCACCGTCGAGCTCACCCTGTCCGGACCCTACAGGGGCCGCCTGCGCCAGGGTCTCGCCACCCGCGGCGACTTCTACGGTGACGACGCCCTCATCGGCGAGGGCCAGCCCGCGCCCGCCGTCAAGGCGCTCTCGGCCGTGACCCTCCTCACCCTCGATCGCAAGGCGCTCGAGGACGAGGCCGTCAAGGGTCGGCTCACCCAGTACGTGGAGGAGCGCGACCGGCTGAAGGGCCACACCAATTCCTACGGCGAGCAGGGCATCGAGCTCCTGGCGGTCCATGCCGGCGAGCCGCGGCTGCCCACCACCTTCGTCGATTACGAGGAGGACCCGCGCGAGTACCACCTCTCGACGATCCAGACGATCCTGCACACGCATACGCGCGTCACCGACCTTTATTCCAACGAGATCGACCAGCTCCGCGAGCAGATCCGCCTCACGGTGGATGCCGTGAAGGAGCGCGAGGAGTGGGAATTGTTCAACAATTCCGAGTTCGGCCTGCTGCACGAGGTCGGCCCGCGCCAGCGCATCCCGACACGCGGCGGTCCTCCCACCCCGGACGACCTCGACGAGCTCCTCACCCTCGTCTGGAAGAAGCCGGCCTTCTTCGTGGCGCATCCGCGCGCCATCGCCGCGTTCGGCCGCGAGGCCACCCGTCGCGGCGTGCCGCCGGTGGTCATCCACCTGTTCGGCTCGCCCTTCCTCACTTGGCGCGGCGTGCCGATCGTGCCGAGCGACAAGCTGCCCATCGACATCGATCCGGTAACGGGCGCCCAGACCACCTCGATCCTGCTCCTGCGCGTCGGCGAGCACGAGCAGGGCGTCGTCGGCCTGCAGAAGTCGGGCGTCACCGGCGAGGTCGAGCCGGGCCTGTCGGTGCGCTACATGGGCACCAACGACCATTCCATCGCCTCGCACCTCGTGACCCGCTACTTCTCCGCCGCCGTGCTGGTGGAGGACGCGATCGCCCGTCTCGATAACGTGCTGCTCGGCAACTACCATGACTACGCCTGAGGCCGGTCTTATCACGGCCTCGCCGGGCATCCCCACCGAGGCCGCCCACGCGGATCTCGTCGCGCGGCTCGCGAACGAGATCTACGGCCAGGGCCAGGCGGCGAGCGCTCCGCTGACGCCCTCCCTCCCGCAGGTTCCGCAGCTCCCCCAGAGCCCGACGCCGCCCTCGGTGCCGGGCGTGCCGGGCACGCCCTCGATCCCGTCGGGCTCGCTCCCGACCGGGCTTGCGCCGGGCGTCGCCCAGGAGGCGAGCCTCGCCACGCGCTCCTTCGGGACGCCGCCCGTCGGCGTGCCGGGGATCACGCAGGTCGCGGCCCTCGACACAGCGACAATCCCCGCGGTCCATCCCCTGACCGAGCCGCTCGCCCGCCGGCCCCTGCCGGAATTCTTCGTGCCGAGCGTTTCCGAGGTGGCCGCCTTCGTTCCCGGCGGCACGGATCTGCATCGCCGGATCGCGGCCGACCACCCGCGCGCCAACGCCTTCGCCCATGCCTTGAGCCCCGGGCTCGTCCCCGCCGCGCCGCAGGAGGTCGAGCCGTCGCGCCATGCCGGAGGCGAGCCCTCGCCCCAGCACGTGCGCGTCGTCGAGCACGGGAGCGACGAGCCCTTCTCCTCGGGCGATTACTATTTCCTCAATCCGGGCACGAGCCGCGCCGCGCGGAGGCCGGCAACCTCGCACCATATCAACGAGCATCGCGGCTCGCTCAAGGGCGGCACGCCGAGCCATGTCCACGCCCCGACCTCGGCGCCGATCGCGGCGGCCTTCGACGTGGAAAAGGTGCGCGCCGACTTCCCGGCCCTGCACCAGACCATCAACGGCCACCCGCTGATCTGGCTCGACAACGCGGCCACGACCCACAAGCCGCAGAGCGTGATCGACGCGACGAGCGAGTTCTACGCCCGCCACAACTCGAACATCCACCGGGCCGCGCATACGCTGGCGGCGCGCTCCACCGACCTGTTCGAGGGCGGCCGCGAGAAGGTGCGCCGCTTCCTCAACGCGCCCTCGAAGGACGACATCGTCTTCCTGAGGGGCACCACGGAGGCGATCAACCTGGTCGCCAATTCCTACGGCCGCGCCAACATCGGGCCGGGCGACGAGATCATCGTTTCGACGATCGAGCACCACGCCAACATCGTGCCCTGGCAGCTCCTGACTCAGGCTACCGGCGCGACCCTGCGGGTGATCCCGGTCAACGATCGCGGCGAGATCATCTTCGAGCAGTTCGCCGCTTTGCTGTCGGGCCGCACCAAGATCGTCTCGGTGACCCACGTCGCCAACGCGCTCGGTACGATCAACCCGGTCGCCGAGATCATCGCGCTGAGCCACGCCTACGGGGTTCCCGTGCTGGTCGACGCGGCTCAATCCTCGCCGCACATCCCCCTCGACGTGCAGGCGCTCGACGCCGACTTCCTGGTCTTCTCGGGCCACAAAGTGTTCGGGCCGACCGGCATCGGCGCGCTCTACGGCAAGAAGCACCTGCTCGAGGCGATGCCGCCTTGGCAGGGAGGCGGCCACATGATCGAGGACGTCACCTTCGCGAAGACCGTGTACAAGGGCGCGCCCGAGAAATTCGAGGCCGGCACGCCCGACATCGCCGGCGCGGTCGGCTTAGGCGCGGCGCTCGATTACCTGGAGAGCGTCGGCCTGCCCGGCATCGCGGCCTACGAGCACGATCTCCTCGAATACGCGCAATCCGGCCTCGCCGAGATCAGGGGCCTGCGCCTCATCGGCACGGCCCGTCAGAAAGCGAGCGTCATGTCCTTCACGATTGCCGGACACGACAACGAGGCGGTGGCGAAGCACCTCGATGCCCGCGGCATCGCCGTGCGCTCCGGCCACCACTGCGCCCTGCCGGCCCTGCGCCGGTTCGGCGTTGACCAGTCGGTGCGCGCCTCGCTCGCCTTCTACAACACGAAGGCGGATGTGGACGTGTTCCTGAAGGCGCTGCACGCCCTGCCGCGCCGGTGAGGCGCACCCGTTCGAGCGATCGAGGATTCGGACACACCGTGTTGGATTGCTGAACCGATGCCCGGCTCGGTGGGAAACCCCTGCCGGGACGGGTTCTTCGAAGCCGCACGCCGGAGGCCCGTTCGATCACATACCCACTGCCCGCACCGCCAGCGCAGCGAGCGCCGCGCCGATCAGCGGGGCACCGACCGGGATGATCGCGTAGCCCCAATCCGACGGTCCCTTTCCGGCGATGGGCAGCACCGCGTGGGCGAGGCGGGGTCCGAGGTCGCGGGCCGGGTTGATGGCGTAGCCCGTGGTGCCGCCGAGCGAGAGGCCGATGCCCCAGACCAGCATGCCGATCAGGTAGGGCGCCACGCCCGCGGGAATGGCGTTCGGGGCTCCCACCGCCTTCGAGACGATGGCGTTGATCACGAAGATCAGGACGAAGGTGGCGATGATCTCCGAGGTCCAGTTGGCCTTGGCGTCGCGGATCGCCGGGCCCGTGCAGAAGCAGGCGAGCTTGAGGTCTTGGCTTTCCGTCGCCGACCAATGCGGCAGGTAGTGCAGCCAGACGATCGCCGCGCCGAGGAAGGCGCCGAGCATCTGGGCCGGGATGTAGAGCCAGACCTTGTGCCAGTCTCCGGTGCCGATGGCCGCTGCGAGAGTCACGGCCGGGTTGAGATGCGCGTCGGCGCTGCCGGTGGCGGTCGCCGTGAAAATGCCGGCGATCACCGCGAAGGCCCAGCCGGCGGTGATGGCAATCCAGCCGGCATTCTCGCCCTTCGAACGAGCGAGCAGGGCGCCGGCCACGACGCCGTCGCCGAGGATGATCAGCACCATCGTGCCGAGGAGTTCGCCGAGGAAGGGGGAGGGCATGCAAGGACTCCCGATCGCGTTGGGATTTCCCCTCCCCTTGCGGGGAGGGGTTCCGGGTGGGGGTGGTTGGGTGACCCTGTGTCGAGGCAAGCGGAGCCAACCCCCACCTCCGACTCCTCCCCGCAAGGGGGAGGAGAGGCGCCCCTCAATCCCGCGGCGTAGTCCAGTCGAACGAGCGCTTCACCGCCTTGCCCCAGGCCGCGTAGAGCGTCCTGCGCTGCTCAGCCCCCATGTTCGGGTGCCAGCGGTGGTCGACACCCCAATTGGCAATGAGGTCGTCGGGACTGTTCCAGTAGCCGGTGGCGAGGCCGGCCGCGTAGGCGGCGCCCAGCGCCGTGGTCTCCGTCACCTTCGGGCGCACCACCGGCACGTCGAGGATGTCGGCCTGGAACTGCATGAGGAGGTCGTTGCGCACCATGCCGCCGTCGGTGCGCAATTCCTTGATGTCGATGCCCGAATCCTTGGCCATGGCCTCCAGCACCTCGCGGGTCTGGTAGGCGGTGGCCTCCAGCGCCGCGCGGGCGATATGGCCCTTGTTGGCGTAGCGGGTCAGGCCCGCGATGATTCCGCGGGCGCTCTCCTGCCAATGCGGGGCGTAGAGGCCGGAGAACGCGGGCACGAAGTAGACGTCGCCGTTGTCCGACACGGTGCGGGCCAGCGGCTCGATCTCGTCGCTGGTGCGGATGATCCCGAGATTGTCGCGCAGCCACTGCACCAGGGCGCCGGTGACGGCGATGGAGCCCTCGAGCGCGTAGACGGGCGGCTGCCCGTCGAGCTTGTAGCCGACCGTCGTGACGAGGCCACAGGTGGAAGCCACGGGCTCCGCGCCGGTGTTCATGAGCACGAAGCAGCCGGTGCCGTAGGTGTTCTTGGCCTCGCCGGGCCGGAAGCAGGTCTGGCCGAACAGGGCCGCCTGCTGGTCGCCGAGGATGCCGGCGATGGGGACGCCCGCGAAGGGCGCGCGGCACTCGGCCAGGACCTCGCTCGACGAGACGATCCTGGGCAGCATCGCCCGGGGAATGCCGAAGGCCGAGAGCATGCCCTCGTCCCAGTCGAGGGACTTAAGCGCCATGAGCTGGGTGCGGCTGGCATTGGTCACATCGGTGACGTGGAGGCCGCCCTTCGACCCGCCGGTGAGATTCCAGACGAGCCAGGTGTCGATGTTGCCGAACACGACGTCGCCGGCCTCGGCCCTGGCGCGGGCCCCGGGCACGGCATCGAGGAGCCAGGCGAGCTTCAGGCCGGAGAAGTAGCTCGCCAGCGGCAGGCCGGTGACGGCGCGGAAGCGGTCCTTGCCGCCCTCGCGCGCGAACTGAGCGACGAGGCCGTCGACGCGGGTGTCCTGCCAGACCAGCGCGTTATGCAGCGGCTGACCCGTGTGCCGGTCCCAGATCAGCGTTGTCTCGCGCTGGTTGGTGATGCCGATCGAGACGAGGCTCGAGGGTTCGAGGCCGGCCGAGTCCAGCGCCTCGCGCATGACGATCCCGGTATTGCGCCAGATCTCCAGCGGGTCGTGCTCGACCTGACCGGGGCGGGGATAGATCTGCTCGTGCTCGCGCTGGGCGGTGGCGACGATTTCACCGCGGCGATCGAACACGATGAAGCGCGAACTGGTTGTGCCCTGGTCGATGGCACCGACGTAACCGGCCATGGCGGCGTCTCCTCTCCTGGCGTTCCCTCGGCTGGCCGGTCTTCACGCCGGTGCAGCCCCTCTTCGATGATGGTCAGGCCGCGGCGGAGCGGCGCCCGAAATAGGCGGCCAGACGCATCTGGGCGTCCTGCGGGATGCGAAGCCCGAGCTTCGAGCGGCGCCAGAGGATATCGGACGGCTCGCGCACCCATTCCCGAGCGATGAGGTAGTCGACCTCGGCAGCGGTCAGGTCGTCGCCGAAGCGCTCGCCGAGATCGGCGAGGGAATTCGCTTGGCCGACGATCCCTTCGACGCGGGTGCCGTAGGCGCGGGCGAGGCGCCGCGTCATGGCGGGGGGCAGGAACGGCTTTGCGGCTTGCAGCTCGGCGACGAAGCGCTCGAAATCCGCATCCTTCATGTCGCCGCCGGGGAGGGTCGCCTTCGCCGTCCAGGCCGGCGCGAGGTCCGGCCGGTAGGGTGCGAGCTTCTCGAGGGCGTGCTCGGCCAGCCGCCGATAGGTGGTGATCTTGCCGCCGAAGACCGAGAGCACCGGCAGCGTGCCGTCGCGGTCGGCGACGTCGAGGACGTAGTCACGCGTGACGGCCGAGGCGTTCTCCGCCGCGTCGTCGAAGAGGGGACGAACGCCGGAGAAGCTCCAGACCACGTCCTCGGGGCGGATCGCCTTGGCGAAGGACCGGTTGATGCAGTCGCAGAGGTAGCGGGTCTCGTCCTCGGAGATCGCCACCGGCCCCGGCTCGTTCCCGTAGGGCACGTCGGTGGTGCCGATCAGCGTGAAATCGCGCTCGTAGGGAATCGCGAAGACGATGCGCTTGTCGGGCTGCTGCAGGATGTAGGCCTGGTCGCCCTCATAAAGTTTTCGGACCACGATGTGGCTGCCCTTGATCAGGCGGACCGCGGCGCGGCCGTCGATGCCGAGCGTTCCGCCCAGCGTCCGGCTGACCCAGGGGCCGGCGGCGTTCACCACGATCTGCGCGCGGACCGTCTCGGTCCGGCCGCTCTCGACGTCGCGGATCACGGCGATCCAGGCATCGGCCTCGCGTCTGGCCGAATCCACGGCGGTCCGGGTGCGGATGTCGGCGCCGCGCTCGCGCGCATCCATGGCGTTGAGGACGACGAGGCGGCTGTCCTCGACCCAGCAATCGGAATAGGTGAAGCCTCTGGTCAGACGGTCCTGCAGGGGCTTGCCGAGCGCGGAGTTTCGCAAACGAACTGAGCGCGAGCCGGGCAGGGTGCGCATCCGCGCCAGGTGATCATAGAGGAACAGGCCGAGTCGTAGCATCCAGGCCGGGCGCAGGCCCTCGTCATGCGGCAGGACGAAGCTCAGCGGCCAGATGATGTGGGGTGCCTGGCGCAGCAACCGCTCGCGCTCGGCCAGGGCCTCGCGGACCAGGCGAAACTCGTAATATTCGAGGTAGCGAAGGCCGCCGTGGATCAGCTTCGTCGAGGAGGACGAGGTGAATTCGGCGAGATCGCCCTTGTCGCACAGCAAGACCTTGAGGCCGCGGCCGGCCGCGTCGCGGGCGATCCCGGTCCCGTTGATCCCGCCGCCGATGACGAGCATGTCGTAGGCCGCCGCCTGCACCCTGCTTCTCCCTCGCCCGGCCATCCGCGCCGGAGAAGCAGGATATTAGGCGTCTCGCCTGTTTTCGCAATCGAAAACATGCAACTTTCGTTTTGGCACTGCAACCTGACTCAACCGGTCGACGCTATGGAGCAGGCGACGCCGCTCTCCCGCATGAGGGTGGCCAGGCTCTCAGGCGGGGGCCGATCAGTGAACAGGGTGTGGACCCCAGACAGGTGTCCGAGCCGGACCATGGGGCGGCGGCCGAACTTCGAGTGATCGGCGACCAGATAGACGTGGGCGGCATGCGCCAGCACTGTCTGAGTGGCGCGGACCTCCTCGTAGTCGAAGTCGAGGAGCGTGCCCTCCGCGTCGATCCCGCTGATCCCGATCACGGCGTAATCGACGCGGAACTGGCCGAGCGTGTCGCAGGTCAGCTGCCCGAGCACGGCGCCGTCGCGGTTGCGCACGCTCCCACCCGCCACGATGACGCGGAAGCTCGTCTGCTGGGAGAGGGTGAGGGCGACGTTGAGGTTGTTGGTGATGACGCTGAGGTCGTCGTGCCGCACGAGCTCACGTGCGACCGCCTCGGTCGTCGTGCCGATATTGATGAAGACCGAGCAGTGGGAGGGGATCGCCGCCGCCGCGAGCCGGCCAATCGCCGCCTTCTCGCCGGCATGGGTGACCTGCCGGTCCGCGTAATCCGTGTTCTCGACGCTGGAGGGCAGCCCGCCGCCGCCGCGATAGCGCTCGAGGCGGCCCTCGGCGCTGAGCTCGTTGAGGTCGCGCCGGATGGTCTGCACGGTGACGCCGAAGGTCGCGGCCAGGGCTTCGGCCGTGGCGTAGCCGCGCTGCCGTATTGCGGCGACGATGGCGCTGCGCCGCGCCTCGACGGTCTGTTGCTCCGGCCTCATAGCGATACGGCTCACGCAAAGTCTCCCTGTCGCGGAGACCATAGCCAGCGATGCCGGTCAGCCCAACAGCCCGCCTCGGCTCACCACGTGCCACGCGGGCTGCTCATGAAGGCAACGCCGTACCGTGCCGCTTTGGGAATGGAGATCGAGCGGTCCGCAACGAGACTAATCCTGCCGCTCGGCCTCAAGTTGCTCCAGCAACTCGGCAAGCCGCGGATCGAGTTCCTCGTCGATCACGGGTTCGTACATCGCCTGCAAGTGCCGTCCCAGCCTTTGCCGGGCGGCCTCGTCGAGGGTCGGGACGTTCTCGCCAAAGGCTGGGAGAAAGGTCTCTGCGCAAGTCTCGCGTCGCATCGGCACACCCGCATCCTGTTGGACATTACCTAGCAGCCTGGAAGCATCGGGAAAGATGCCGCGCGTGCAGGTAATCGTCGCCACACGCGGACAACGATCGCACCAATCTCAGTGCCCGCATGTCATGCCCACGACCCTCGCACCACTGGCGCGTAGGGCCGCAGGTCTCGAACGAAATCTTGCTTCGCCCGCCAGATGAGTCACTGAGGATCCCACTGGATTTTCCGCTTCTATTGACGATTATTGGCAAAACTATGGTTTTACCTATGTGAATGCTTTTTCCTTCCCGTGTGGCTCGGTCGTCTCGTCCCGCATCGCCTCCTGCCGGCGACCGAGCCACAGGGCGTTCAGGAGCCAGGCTACCGAGAGAGGCACAGCCGTCACCGCGATCGCCGCCGAGCCGAGCCCCAGGGCCGCGATGCCGGTGAAGGTCCAGGCGCCGAGCTGGTCGCCGGTCCGATAGACCACCGTGTCGATGAAGCTCTTGGCCTTGTAGCGGTCCTCCCGGGGAACGACCGTGAACAGCACCTCGCGAATCGGCTTGGCAATGGCGAAGTTGCCCGCCCGGCGAAGGACCTGGAACACGACGATGGCGGTGATCGTCGGCGACACCGCGAGCGCGACGAAGCCGAGGACGCTGGCGGCCGGCAGCAGGGCGAGGGTCGGTCCGACCCCGAGGCGCCGCACGATGCGGCCCGTGAGGAAGAACTGCACGCCCAAGGTCAGCAGGTTCACCAGGAGGTCCACGCTGGCGAAGAAGGCCGTCTGGGCTCCGCGATCGGGAAAGCTTTTCTTGGCGATGGCCGCCTGCTCGAAATACAGGAAGGTCGAGGTGACCGAGAACAGAAGCAGGAACAGGCTGATGTTGAGGAGGTAGGGCGAGCGGAAGGTGCGGGTGATGCCCGCGAAGGCGCTGCCGCCGATGGCCTCGTCCGCCGTTGCTGCCGGAATCTCATGGAGCCGGTTTGAGAGCCGCGACAGGCCGCGCATGCTGAACACCGCCACTTCGAGCAACAGGGCCGCGCCGATCAGCAGGACCCAGGTCGGC
>JAESGP010000205.1_pt1 | contig 16779 bp, 22 predicted proteins | sample 9269741 | NCBI WGS metagenome assembly JAESGP01 (sample SAMN15720684, study PRJNA650882) | algae metagenome | isolation source: Desmonostoc vinosum HA7617-LM4 and co-occurring heterotrophs from cave wall | place: USA: Waikapalae cave, Hawaii | collected 2011-05-27
TCGTTTGATATTATTGAATTTTCGTTCTGGGCGATGGCGAGGCAACTTTACTATCACTAATTTTTTACTGCTGCTAGGTGCTTTCCTCAGCTTATCTGCTTTGTATACCAATTAGATAGCTAGGGGTTTTGCCCGTAGTGCTTCTATTAAAGCATCTAGGTGTTGATCGGAGGCAAATAAAGCTTCAGAACTCCGGGAGAGGGCTTGAATTTCACTTACTTTTGCAGTCTGATATTGCCAGAAAGCTGTTAACCCTAAGCCTAATACCCCGATGAGTGCCAGACTGATTACCCCTAAGAAGTATCGTTGCAGTCGAGCCGTTTTTTTCTCCTGCACTAAGCGGGCTTCGACTTCCCTGGTACGGGCGGCTTCTAGGGCTTGCTGTTGTTCTCGTTTTTCTAGGGCATGGGAAGCGGCTAAAAACTGATAATCGCGATCGCCAATTTGTTTTCCCTCTGCCCAGACCTCGGCATCTCTCAAAGCTTGTCCTTTCAGCAGACGCGATTCATCTAACCGCTCTGAACTCAGCCATGCCCTCAAATTAATAGCATAAGGACGCAGATTTGTCAATTGCTGCTCGACCCATTCGGTATTAAACACCTCAGCATAGATGGGGTTGCGAATTTGCAAGTAGCCCTGCTCCTTGACGACTAAGCCTGATAGCAGTAACTCAGTTTGTTCGGGGCTGTTGTCGATGGCAACAGTTTTACCCCAGACATCTAAAATCTGCTGATATAAACCCAGCAAGCGCCCCGCTCGCTGTTCGTCATATAGTAAACGATGGGCGATGGTTCGTAAATGTTCTGGTTCATCTTGGAGTTCCCAGTAGTCGATCAAGCGCGATCGCACTAGTTTTTCTAACCAACTTGCTGACTGTCCGGTGGGAATGGCGATCGTGCCATCCTGCCAAGTATTTAGCACCAATTGACAAAGTTTTTGAGTTAAAAAGGGTTGTCCATTTGTCCACTCTAGAATGTGACGCAGCATAATTTCCGGTTGCTTGACTGTTCCTTGCAAACCGGGAAGCAAGGGTAAGGCTTCAGACAAGCGAAATCCTTGTAAATCAATTGCCCGTCCAATATTAAACGGTGTCCGGCTTTTGTCGGCAATTAAATAATTGGGCGTGGCTACACCCAACAGCGTAAAGGTGAGCCGTTGATAAATCGGTTCTTCCACCCGCTTGTTATAGCAGGCTCGAATCAAGGCAAAAAAGTCATCAATGGGAAAGTCTAATCCCAGAACACTATCAATTTCATCGATAAAAATGACTACAGGTTGCTGAATTTCGGTGAGTAAAACTGTGGACAAAAAATCACCAAAGCGTTTTACAGGCGAGAGATGCGAGCATTCTCGCCACCAGGTTCGCAAATTTACCCCCAGCCGGAAGCTGCTGATAATACTTTGTAAAACTGAGGCATACCACTGTTCGGATGTCATTTGTTGACTACCAATGGTAGTCATGTCAATCGTACCCGATCGCACACCCTCAGCTTGCAGGCGATCCACGATCCGGACGCGCAGGCTCGACTTTCCCATCTGTCTCGCATTCAGGACATAGCAAAACTCTCCCTTGAGCAACGCCTGAAATAATTCATCATCCGCCTGTCGTTTCACATAGCTGGGTGCAGTCACAGGAAGGCTGCCACCTGCTTGATATTTATAGAGAGATGGACTGGACATTTAAGTAATAGGAATTGGGCATTGGGGATGGCTTGGCCTGGGTATTGGGTAAAGGGGAAGAACTTTGTTTAATTCCTTTTCCCTTTACCCTTTAACCTTTCCCCCTCTTGTTCCCCCTCATCTTCCTCATCTCCCTCATCCCCTGTTCCTTTGGTGGGCGATCGCAATACACTCATCATGAGTGCGATAGTCCATCGCTTGATGTGGTTTAGATAGATTATACTAGGTACAAACTGGAGTTTAGACTAGTTCCCGGTGCGAAACCCAAAAGCCTTACAGTGATTGAGGTATGGAAAAATGTACTCAATCGTCAGGCAGACTTTTTCAGCTTGTAATCCTAAAGAACCAAACCCAAATTGGTCTAAAGCTTGCAGTAGATTATTCGCGTTTTCTGGACTCATTTCTATCCAGCTTCCCCAACGACTGCAACAGATTTTTGACTGTTTCCTCACAACCATCCCAACCAGACCTCAATCAATGGCATGTCCAGCACACGCACCAGTTGGACAAGAGAAATAGTGTCTTGAACTTGTATCAAATATTGGGCGATCGCATCCTTCCACTTTTGCACATCTTCATCGCTTGCCAAGTTGCGAACATCTTCCAAAGTCGTCACCTCATCCAACATTGCTAAGACATTCGCCTTGTCAACAGGTGCTGCCACTGAATCACTGTTGTTGGTACTGAATCTGCCAAAGATAGATGTTGTCATTATCTTCCAGTTCACTAATTCTTTTCTTTGTAAGTCCAAACAGGAGCTTTAAAGGTTCTTCCTTCGTTTTCGGAATCAGCTTCCAAAAGATTTGGCACGTTCTATTGAATTCAAGGCTAATCTTGCTCTTAATTAAACCTTTTATTCGCGCACACCTTAGCATCTGATCCCAAACATCCTGCAAACAAAGCAGCCCACCAAGTGGCAAGTTATCACAGTAGAAGAGCGACAGAACGTAATCAGGGGGGTTGGGCATATTCCACACTATTCTTTTCCCATCTTGCCTTATTGTGATCTTTAGACATAAACACATGTTCTTAAAGCTATCGTAGTATGCGTCTATAGGGCTATTATCAACATTGAATTCCCCTTTATATTTCCCCCATGTAAGGTACCTGACACATTTCATGTTCGTAGTTTTAATATTTTTGGAATGAACTATGATTGTCCAATCTCCTCGCTCAAATCGTTGTGCGTCCATTGTTTTCTCCTTATTTCCTCAAATTTTGTGACGCTAAAGGGGGCAACGTACAGAATTTTGAAATTCTTCAGCAGATATGTATACACGATCGCTCATTCTCAGAGCGATCGTACCGCACTACCAAAGACATCTTCCACTTACCTGTCAGATATCAATGTTTCGGTTTCAGCAACCAAAACTCCGACAATAGCGGTAACCTGTCTGCACTTGGTCACACTTCGATCAACCAACCTTTAACTAGAGGTAGTCAATGATTATCGAGTACCGTACTGAATCTCCCAGAGATAGATGTTGTCATTATCTGCCAGTTGATCAATTCTTTTCTCTGTCAGTCCAAACAGGAGCTTTAAAGGTTTTTCGTCCGTTGCCGGAATCCGCGTCCAGAAGATGCGACAGTTTCCCTTGAGTTGGAGGTTGGTTTTGTTCTCAGTTAAACCTTTTATTCGCGCACACTTCACCATCTGCTTCCAAACTTCCGTCAAACAGCGCACTACACTTTCAATCGGCAAGCAGTTTTCACATTCGAACATGGTCAAAACGCGCTCGATATCGTCGGGCAGAAACCATTTTACTGTTTTCCCCTCTAGACTTATTTGGATCGGTGCCCAATTAAATAGACTATTAAACCTATGGTCGGAATCATTTACAAGTCTGTACCCAACATTGAATTCCTCTTTATACTTCTTCCAGCTAGGGTGTCTGACATATTTTATGGTTACAGTTTTAATATTTTTGGGAGTACGAGCTTTGATTTTCCAATCTTTTTTCGCAAGTCTTTGTACGTCCATTGTTTTCTCCTTGAATGTGTATCAATTCTCGAAATTGAGTAGCTGTTAATGTAGTCAGGCTAGCAACATTAAAGATAGTCAATGATTGTCAAGTTCCAAAGTACTGAATCTCCCAGAGATAGATTTGGTCATTATCTTTCAGTTGATCAATTCTTTTCTTTGCCAGTCAAAACAAGAGCTTTAAAGGTTCTTTGTTCGTTCTCGGAATCCACTTCCAGAAGAATTCGGCATTCTTTAAAGAGAGCAGGGTATCGTCCTCAATTAAGTTTTCGCTTCGCGCACACTTCACCATCTGCTTACAAACGTTCATCACACATAACAGTCCCATATCAAGGGTGTTTCTTTTTGCAAGGAACATTCTTGTACAGTGAACAGTTAACTGTTATCAATACATCTGATAACTGTTAACTGATAGTAGGGGACTTAAACCCAGTAATGAAACTGAAAAATAATAACTGTTAAAGAAGTTGCTGTTTGACCTCAGTATTCAGTGTGGTACGGGCAGTTTGAAACTGCTCTGGGATAATCTTCCAGCTTGGCAAACCAAAACTGACGAGATCGGAGGTCTTATCGTCTTTGCTCCAGGTTTTCTCCTGCTTGGACAATTCTTCTAACTGGCTCTTGAGTTTTTGCCAAAATCCTTGAAACCCATATTTAGGTTCGTTAGGTTCTCGCAAAATGGCATCAATCTCTGTCAAAAACGAGATTTGTTTGGGGTTGGCTGAGGCCAGGGCTGAGAGTTGCTCATAGCGTTTTCGCACCAGCTCTGTGGTTTTGATCCATTCGTTGAGGGCAATGCCAATCTGCCCTGCCAACCCTGACAGGGTTGTTTCTCGCTTGCCAGCGCGAGTGTCCATATTCTCGATTTCAGCAGCCAGGATTTTGACAAAAGTGGCAACCCGTACATAATTGTTGGCGCTTTGCTCGATCGCAAACTGGAGGTAACCAATTACTGCATCCCGTAAGGCTGAGTCTGCGATCGCCTTGGCTGGTCGCGTCACAGCCTGAAGACTCTGAATAAAGCTTTCGGGAACTAAGGGAGCTGGTGCCAGAAATGCGATCTTTTCTCCTCCCCACAAGCGGCGCGGGATTAACGCTAAATCAGGTTCCTGTAACTCTGAGTCCGCTTTGGTGGCAGGATTCATATTCAAAGTTCCCCAGGCTTCGCCAACCTTCCTGATTAGCTCGGTCATGTCGCGATCGATTTGTTTGAGCGTGGTTTCGTCTTTTTCAAACTGTTGGCTGCCTCCCCGCAGTGAAGCTAGGGCATAAACCACCGAATTCTGAATCTCCCTAGCTCTCAGGAAAATACGAGACAAGCGATCGCGGCGGACATTCAAAGCTTGTTTATCAATCGAATCTACCGTATCAGGGGCATCGTTTAAGGTGCGATAAGGCTGCAAAACGGCATACAGCGGGATACCATTCTGTTTAGCTTGTTGTGGTAGCACTGCTGCTAACTTTAATAATCCCTCCATCGTCAGCTTGATATTGGCGTGGTCTGCTACCCCTGGGATGTCTAAGCGCGGATTAGCCTGGAGCAACTTCAAGAAGCTTTTCGGCACCATAACTTTGATTCCTGCTTCATCGTCATCGGGTAGTTCAATGACTTCTTCATCCTCATCAAGTTCGACGTATTCGACCTTAACCCCATCTGCGTCAGGTGGCAGTTCTACATAATCTTCTTCCCTTGGGGGTTGAGCGCTGACAATTCGCCCTGGTTCGCCGCTCCCGACAGGAGTGGCATTCATTTGCAAGCTAGCGTCATCTAGTCCAGCATAAAGAACAGATAGCGATTCTGATACACCTGTTTCCGAGAGCGCCTGCTGCCAACTAGAAAGAAACTTACCATCAAACTCTACGCCGCTCTTGTAAGCTGCCGACAAAGCAGTATTCAGTTCGGTTAAGGCTTTCCGGGAATTAACGGATATCTCTGCTAAACCGATCAAGTAACCGCCTTCAATCCAACCCGCCACAAAGTAATCACCGAAGTTAGCCCGAAACTTGGACGGGCCTAAATCCTTCTTCTTTGGATCAATACTAAAACCTTTAATCTGAATAGCACTGTTCAGGACGTAGCACTCCACCAAAAAGTAGAGGCTGTAGGCATTCACCGTGCTTTCCTTAACAAACTGCCCAATGGTGCTGCCAGAAAACAAATCATATTTAAGGTTGGCATTAGCTTGAACTAATAAATAATCGCTCAGTTGCTGCAAGTTCTCTACTCGTCTCACCCGTGTCCTGACCGTCTGGCTGGTGTGACCCAGCGCTGGTTCGGCTTTCAATGAGGCTCCATCATTGGGAGCAGCTGTGGAAAAGACGGTTCTGCTAATTGAGTCGTAGCCAGATCCTTTGACCATAGTGACTTCCCACGGTACGACCACCATACCGCCTTGACTAAAAGCAGCATAGGGAGATGTTACATCATTAGCTCTTATTGTTGTGGGTTGATCGCTCATCTCAATTCATCCTTTCAAAACTTGATTAGATCGCACTCAGACTGTCGCAATATTTGCTAGTGGTTTGAATACTAGTTCTTCTGTATCGTTCTTTGCCTTACAAACCCCTTAATCTGGCTGGCTTTTGGGTTTCAGAAGGCAGCTATGCTGGAGGTGAGTCCAGCGCTCTTGGTAGCGTTTCCAACGCCAGTCGCTCATGGGGGAAACCCCCAAGACCACGCTGGCTCCTCCGCAGGCGACTGCGATAGCGCAGCGTTAGCGAGTCTTCTCCCAAGGGGAGACGCTAAGAGCGAACGAGCGTCACCCGAAGGGAAGAGGGCAGAAGGCAACCTACCCTTAAAAGAGTGGGACTTCGGCTGTAAACGTTTTATACCGCACTTCGTGCCGCTTCTCTACGAAACGCTAACGCTGTAATGAGTCTCAGTATAATTACTTATTTGAACGATTACTCAGACCCAAAGCTAAAGTTTTAATTGACACTCCTAACCTTTTGCCCTCGACCCTCTGCCTTTCTTTGTAACTAAGCAGCTATATCCTTGACATACATATACTTAACGAAGTGGCTGCATAGCTCGATAACTTTGTCATAATCGGAAACCACCATCTCAGCTTGAAAATCTTGAATGGGGTTCTCCCACGGGTCTCCCCAGCCAGCTAGGGTATTGATCGTGCCGACATCTTCCCCTAGCCCTTTGAGAGTTCCAGCGATGGCTTCCCACTGGCCTTGCATCTCACCCAGTACCTGCACAGCCGCCCGACAAGCATTCATCAGACCATTAATTGTCGTTTCAGCAGTATCGAAAAATGTTTTAACGACATTAAAGCGTTTGATGCGAGTGAGCCTTTCCTCAAAATCTGCGATTTGTTTACTCATTTTATCTGCTTCGACGGCAGTGAAGCTCATCCCAATCAAACAGCCAATACTCCCAAGCGGCGGCAGTATCATAAAGGCAACGGTAACAGATGCCACACCCTGTGCGGCGGCTGCCACGCTTAAACCTGCATAGGTTTTCTGAAATGTTGCAATATCATCTTGAATCTTCGTTAACAGCTTATCTGTCTCACCCTTAGGCACACTCACTTCTCTTTCCCACGCTTCCAGTGACTCCGCCTCTTGTTTAAGCCAATCAGCATATTTATCTTTAACCTTTTTCGCATCTTCGTTGTCGCTCTCAATTTCACGTTGATATGCTGCTAGTTGATTTTTGACTTTTCCGGCTTCTTCTGCGTATTTCAAGGCTTGTCTTTTCAGACCATCAAGAATACCCGAAAACTCTCGCTTCAGACTTGCTTTGCGATCGCCAGATAACTGATTAAATGCTGTAGGATTTAATTCTTCCTGCGTTCTCTTAGTCAATGTGGCGATCGCCGATTTGGAGGTTTTGCAATAAGTTGAGATGTTTGACGCGATCGGTGCCATAGCAGCCACATGTCCATCCCACTTTGCTGCTGTTGTCTTAGCCTTAGTCAGCAGCTGAGGAATCGATAAAGCTTGTTTCATGCCTGGGGCATCAGGCGGAATGTTTGGTGGTGCCTCTAGTCGCTTGATTGTAAGAGCATAGGAATACATCTGATAGATAAGATCTAGCTCGGTAAGATTCTTTGCTCCCTGTTCGAATGAAGTTGAGACGGGTGGTTGTGTGCTTGTTGTCATGATGTTTCCTTTTGATAGTGATAAGTTTGGTTCTAAAAACAACGTGAATAGACCCTAGCCGTTGTGTACAAGGGAATTTTTATCTCAGGTTAAGGGGGTGGACAGTTTCTAAATACTGAGTCACCTCTTTTTCAACGCTTTCCCATTGCATCTGTTGCCATACTGCCCAAATAGGACTCTCTAACCAATCATCGAAGGTGGATAGTTCTAGGAGGTCTATTAGCCCTTTTAAATCACCACCGATGCCTTGCCAAGTACCCATCTGCAATTCAGCAATTTTGCTCATTCCTGAAAGGTGAGTTGAAAGAGCATCAACTTGGCCAACATTTGCTTCGGCAAAACTGAGTAATTTCTGGGTAGCTTCTATCTGACGCTGCTTTTGATTAAGATGCGCTTCGATTTCTGCAAGCTTGCTATTGACTGTCGTTAATGCGATCGCACCGATTCCTAACGAAAAGATCATTAAAGCTATTCCTAAATCTTCTATTTGCTTTTTTTGTGACTGAAACTCATTTTTTTGTTGTTCAGATATATTTTTTTGTTGCTCCAAAGCTTGCTTCTGATTAATCAGGGTATACATATGAGTTTTTACTCTGTATGTTGCATCTCGAACTGAGAGTACTGCTCGATCAAATTGCTGGAAGGAATTAAACGTAGTAGATTGAAGAGCTTTGCCCTGTTGCACATATGAATTAAGATCTTGGAACTCTGTCTTTAACTCTGAGAGCAGGATCGTTTTTTGATCTTTTGCAGCGTTCCACAAATTTTTCGTTTTTTGCTCTTTAGAATCTAGAACTCTTTGAGAGCGAACAGCAAGTTTTTGTATGACTCCTGCCTCTTGTATGCTTTTAGGTAAAACATCTTGCCTCCAAATGGAGTGGAGTTTTTCAGTTTGCTGATAAAGCTGTGCAAACTCAGCTTCTTGTTGCGGTGTTAGTTGATCCTTAACTGACTCTAGCCGCTGTATTTCCTGGAATGCTGGCACTAAATGAGATTTAAACTGATTTGCAAACTGCTCCATTTTTTGGAGGGAGCTAACGGATTGTTGCGGGAACATAATAGGTGTTAGCTTCCACCACTGTCCAGAGTAGTTACCAGTTGATGCCATGCAGGGAGCATTATTTCCATCATTGTAGACATCTAATGACTGACCTTCCCCCTGAAAAGAGTTGGTCAGGCGATAATAACTATCGCTCAGTGGAGTCAGTTTCCACACTTGTCTACTGTAGTTGCCAGTCTGCCTGATGGCGGCGGTATCTAAAGACTTATCTTCTCCCAGTAAAACATTGGTAAAACGATAATAGCTACCATCGTGCGGTGTCAATTTCCAAAGTTGTCCGCTGTAGTTGCCAGTTTCCTCCATGAGCAGATTATTGTTTCCATCACTTCGGGCACATAGCGATCTACCCTCTCCTAAAAAGGCATTTGTCAAACGATAGCAAAATCTGTTATTTACTTGCACTTTTTGTGATGCCATACTTTGCTCTTCATGACACTAAGGGATATGTCTGCATTCCAAAGCCACCTCAAATTTTCTAAGTAGTGGTGCAAAATATCTAAATATTTATGTGTAGGTAATTACCAACTCAATCGAGGATCTGTTGCTTTAGAGCGGTTTTATTAAGTGCATAATCATAAACATACAGACTTAAATGAGAATTTACCTCTCCCTTGCCTCCGGATTCGTGCAAGAGGTTTAGTGAAATTTTTGAGATTTATTCAGAACTGTTTTATTAATGAGCGCTTCCCAAAAGTTCTCCCCTCCTCACATTAACTAATAATTCCAACGAATTTTTCCAGCGCCTCGCCTCCACCCACCGCCGCGTAAGTCTAGATGAGTGAATCCCTTGCCAGAAGCAACGCCGTAGCCTAAACCGCCTCCCCAGTGTTCTTTCAGAAAACACTCGAATTCAACCTCTCTGCCATCCATGGTATAGATGTCGATAGCCCCACCATTAATATGTTGTGAATTTGCCACACCGCCCACAGCCGCATTAATGAGAGGGGGACGATACCAACTGGTGACTCCAATAGGAACACCCCATTCCTGGCGGATTTTATCCAGTTCTACTACCAGGGCAAGGATATTGCGCTCAATTTCTGATCCCTTGGTAGGAATACGGCGGCGATCCTTTTGGGTCACTTCTGCTACTGTGAAATACTGGCTGACCTTGCAATTCATGTCATTCCAATCCACTATACCGCTGTAAGGCTTGCAAACAGACTCGTAGGCGGCAATAGACTTATTGGCTGCTGGAGGTTTGGGGGCTTCAATGGGTGTCCGGTAAATTCGTATCCAGTTGCTTTCATCTGTCAGCTGTTGTGAGGGAATGTATTTGTAGAGTTCTGCTACAGCATTGATGTGCTTTGGGTTTGTAGCGTCAAAATACTTCCAAAAATCTAGGAATTTTTCACTGGTGATTGTGCTCATACAATAATCTCCTGAGCTTGTGCAAATCAGCATCATGCAGCTAGGACCTGTTTTGCTCGCTCCACCAGGGCGATGAAATGATCCTAGCCTTTGTAGGCTCCGTTCATAGCCTTGCGAAAAAATAGGCTGATGAGTTAGTCCATAATTCAACTCAAGTTCATTCCCTCAAATAGCTCATTCAACATTGCATCATCAGGTAATCTGTCACCTTCGATCAGTCGCTTTTCAATTTTTTTCCTGACTTTCTCGACATCATTAGGTTTGTATGTGCCGTCCGTAATGAGGCTATCTAGAATCTGTTTTAACTGAGACAAGGACTTTCCTCTAATGTCGGACATTCTAAGTTTTGGCATATGTATCAACCTCCGCGTTTAGCTAAAAATTGTCTTTGCATTAGAAATCTTATTCTCTTTTCTGATACTTGAGAAATTGTTCTAATTTAGAAGTGTGTGAACTTTTAAGAAACATTTCTGTTTCTTGACATCCATTGGGAATGCAAGGGGTGCATCTTATTTAGCAAAAAATATTTCCAGAAGCCCTCTCTAACAGGACTCCCCATCGGAATTATTTTTTTCTTTGGGCATTTTAAAAAGCGGGATGCTCTCGAATGCGAGCGTTTTAGTTCGTAATAATACAGTTTAAGAATAAGAGTCATTTTAAACAATATAAAAAAGTTAGAAAAAGCATAGACTTACAAGCTTTTTCTTAACATCTCGTTTAATATTTTGAAACTATAAAAATATCAAAAAGTATTAAAAAGTATAATTAAGTATACTCAGGGTTGTAGAATTGTGATAAATAACATCTATCGCCCGGAGGAATTATTGTCTAAAGATCTAAAAAGTTTGCCCTAGTCAAATATTTGCAATTGTAAAGTTTTATTAAGAAAATTTTCTGCAACAAAGAGTCACTTAATTCATCCCACAAAGCTTCTTCTGAACAAGAACGCCAAATTCAGAATTTAGGTAAATCAATGGATGTATCTGATGTATCTATAGATGTGGAAGCCGCACTAGCAATTTCAGACAATTTAGTTTTTGTCAAGACGGGTAAGCACTTGAGTACCCTACAAGCACAAATCTTTCGAGGCGCGTGGTCTGGTTGCAAATATGAGGAAATTGCCATAAATTGCCACTGCTCTGATATCTACATTAAGGCGAGCGGTGCTAGGCTCTGGGAGTTCCTGTCCGCAGGATTAGAAGAACAGGTGAGCAAGAAGACGTTTCGAGCCGCTCTGGAACGCTACAGTCTTCTCAACTCAGATCTGACCACAAGGAAAATCCCACCTGCTACAGTTGAAGAATCGAGTCAAGCACCCGCGACCTCAGACAGATCTAACCCCTCACCGCTTGTTGCAACAGATATCCAATTAGTAGAAGGTCCTGTGGAACTGGGGTCTAAATTGTATGTTGAGCGCCCCCTGATTGAAGCTCGCTGTTACAACGCAATTTTGACGCCTGGAGTCCTGCTGCGGATCAAAGCGACCCGACAAATGGGGAAAACCTCGCTGTTGGCAAGAATTCTGGATCGAGCCAATGAACAGGCGTATCATACCGTCTGTTTAAACTTGCAGCTAGTGGATAGCCAGAATTTGCAGGATTTGGATCGGTTTTTGCAATGGTTTTGTGCGCGGGTAACCCACAGCCTGCAACTACCGACGCAGTTAGCCAACTATTGGGATAGGATTTTTGGCAGTAAAACCAGCTGCAAGGATTACTTTGAGAGTTATCTTCTGCCGCAACTCGATCAACCGTTAGTGCTAGCTTTGGATAATGTGGATGAGGTTTTGCAAGCTCCCGAAACCGCCTTTCACTTTTTCGCCCTGCTGCGCGCTTGGTATGAAGAGGCTAAAAATAGTAAGGTATGGCAAAAACTGCGGTTAGTACTGGCTTATTCCACCGAAGTTTACATTCCCTTGAATACTTATCAATCACCGTTTAATGTGGGCATATGCATAGAATTGCCAGATTTCAGCCCCGTTCAGGTGGAAGAGTTAGCCCAGCGCTATAAACTCAACTGGAATCAGAGCCAAGTGTCACAACTGATGAACATGGTAGGGGGGCATCCCTATTTGTTGCAGATGGCGCTTTACCAGATTGTTCAACATCAGATGACTCTTAAAGAACTGTTGCGCGTGGCACCTACCGAAGCAGGACCTTATAGCAACCATTTACGGCAGCATTTAAGGCATTTGCAACAGCAACCTGAGTTAGCCACTGCGTTCTTAACGGTGATCGAGACAAATAAGACAGTTCACTTGGAGTCTCTGGTGATATTTAAGTTAAATAGTCTGGGATTGATCCATCTGCAAGACAATGAAGTCATGCTCCGATGTGAGCTATACCGCCAGTATTTCCGCGATCGCCTATTGCCTAGAACACCGATTCTGTAATCAGGGAAGAAAATAAAAATCAACTTAGGAGTAAGGACAAGTCACAAACAGACTCTTCTAGTGAATCTGACCAACAACTACACCGCCATCGTCCCAAAGTTCCCTTCCACATCTGGGTTGCCCCTCGTCCCTCCTTCGGCTACAAGGAAACTAACGCTACTAAGCTCAAAGAGCAATTACTACAAACTAACGAAGTTGCCGCTTTCTTGCTGCGAATTGATCGGGAAACGGGGAGTTGAGAAGGATTATGCTCTAGATGCATACTGCCAAATTCTAGCCCAGCGTCACCAGTTGATTAATAATCTTCGATCTGAGTTGCGATCGCTATTACTAGAGATGGGCAATACCATCGTACCAATGGGCAGTGAGATGATGTTGATGCTAAAAACGCCTTGCTGATGCCGCCTCTGTTTTGAACACTGAACATAATTGTGCAGTTGCCAAAGCTAACAATATTTCTGCAAGTGAGTATCGCGCTCGTAAGAGCATCGTATCTTGCCCTTCTCGCGCACCCAGCCGACCATCTACATACGCCGATGCCAACATATCTGCATCGGAAATCGAAACGAGATAGCGTCCCTTGAAATCAAGTGGTGCAGAACCTCGCGCGAGCGTTGGCTGGTCGAATTGAAAGACTGAGCGATCGCCCATCCAGGAGCAGCAGTCAATGCCATTAGCCCCAATATCAGACATTTGTGCAGCATGATTTATCTTGCTCTATATATGCTAAAGTCTGCGATGCGTCGTCACAACTTTGCCGTTAGCCCGCTAATTCATCGGTAAAGGTACGTCTGACAGGTTATGGTTGAAGTCAAAAGTGTTGGTTTTGCAGACGATGCTCAAAAGCCAAATGCTGAAAAGCCCCCATCTACAGCTATACATTGTCCCGTCATGTATGATGCGGCGGGTGTACAGAGAAATGCAGCCAAGCCAGCAATTTCTTGGGGTTCTCCAACTCGTTTCATGGGAGTTTGTGCGAGGATTGCAGCTAACGTCTCTGGATTACCTAATAAAGGTTCTGTTAATGGGGTGCGAATAACCCTTTTATGTCACTCTCGGAAAGTAATAATCAAAGCAAGATTCTGAAACTTTCATCCAATCTAGCTTTGAGCCTTTATTTTCTAACAGTAACTAAAATTTATAACCAAAAGCTTAAAACTAAAGCTCCAAAAGGCTTTCAGCGATAGGCTTCTCCCAAACTGACAAAACAGGGATAAACCAGGGAGCAATCGTATTAACTCGAATGCCATCGTTTGCCCATTCAACTGCCAGAGCGCGAGTGAGTTGCACAAGTGCGGCTTTGGTCATTCCGTAAGGAGCGCCAGTCCGAATAGCAACTAAGCCAGCCACAGAACCGATGTTGACAATGCTGCCGTTACCACTTGTTTTCAACAATGGATACATGAGGCGACACAGTTCAAACACTGAAGTCAGATTGGTCTGAAAAACTGACTCGTATTCATCTGAGGTATAGTCTATGGCTTGCTTTCGGATGTTTGTCCCTACGTTGTTGATCAGCAAATCTAATCCACCCATTTCTTGAACAACCCGCTCAAAGATTGTCTGGCGTTCTCCTGGTTTTGTGACATCAGCAGCAATTCCATGAGTATGGGAGCCGGGTTGATTCCACAGTTCAAGTTGCTGCTGCATTGCGAGCTACAATCATAACTTCTGCGCCCAGCGCCAGAAATTCCTGGGCGATCGCTAATCCAATTCCTTTGGTAGCACCAGTAATCAAAGCTTTTTTCCCGGCTAATGTCCAGCGTTCACGAAGTATTTCAATGGAATGTGTATTCATCGACTCATTGCCTTATCTCTAGTTGTTGGGCATTCGTCATGCGAACGCCCAATTACATGGGTGCCTAAGCCAGGAAGTCACCCTCCTGACTCGGCTACAAAACCGTGCATGAAACGTTAACTTCACACGGCTCCTCGATGATTTGGTGCTTGACAAACACACCTATAAATTCCAAGTTAAAAGGGATTACAGTTGAGATAATCCTCATCTATTTCTGGAACTGTAACAGCAACTTTATCGGTTGCTGTTTTAGCATCATGGCAATGTCCATGAAGTAATTGAAGGTTGTCATAACTATCCTTACCGCCTTGGGAGCGGGGGATTTTATGGTCGATTTCCATCAAGTCTTCATGGCGAAAAAACAGTCCACAATGAGTACACTTTCCTTTTTGTATCTTCAAAAGTGTTGCCACCCTTGTTGGCGCTTCAGGATGTTTACCCATTCTGGAACTCCAGTACACCCAGTCACCATCAAATGGGCTACGGATTCCTTGCACTTGTATGTGTCTCACAATAGGAGTTTCACGGTGCTTGAGTAAGCGAATCTTCTGGTTATGGGGTTTAACCCTTTTATGTCACTCTCGGAAAGTAATAATCAAAGCAAGATTCTGAAACTTTCATCCAATCTAGCTTTGAGCCTTTATTTTCTAACAGTAACTAAAATTTATAACCAAAAGCTTAAAACTAAAGCTCCAAAAGGCTTTCAGCGATAGGCTTCTCCCAAACTGACAAAACAGGGTTAAAAACCCAATTATCAGACCCTACGGTTTGCCAATACTTTTGACAACTCCATCGGGAAGATTTATTAGGGTGACGATGTTCTGCCCATGCTTTTAGCTGGCTGAATAAAGTTGTATCAGCCTGATTAAATATGCGTTTACTGACGACACCTGAGTAGTAGTTTGTCCATCCACGGATGACGGGGTTCAGATGGGCATAAATCAGATTGTGGTACTGATTTATGCCCATCAATCAATTTACCTATCTTCTGCGTGTGTGTCTTCAGCTTTGTTTTGCTTGGAGTGATAAGAGTTTTGTAACCAAGTAATTTTCCGTTTGAGCTTTTACCACTGTGATATTTTCCTACCGGAAATTGTCGAACAGTGAAACCCAAAAAGTCGAAACCAACGTTACCTCCATACATATTTTGTGTATGAGAAATATGGGTTTTGCTTGGTTTTAATTCTAGCCCAATTCGTTTAACCACTCTGCCATAATCTGCTGACATCTTTGGATAACGGCAAGGTCTTTATGCAGAATCACAAAATCATCTGCGAATCTAATTAAGCTTATTGCTTTACGATTCTCCGATTTACACCCGGGTAAGGTAAGAGCAACTTGTTTAATTCGATTTTCCATGCCATGAAGGGCTATATTCGCTAATAATGGCGAAACCGTACTCCCTTGTGGAACACCCATTGATGTTATGTTGTCAGATTTTTCCCTGAAAGCATATTCAGAGAAATTAATCACTCCCGCTTTCAATCAAGCACGAATTTGTCGGCGGATGGTGGGGAATGTATTTAATTTTGACAGCAGAACCTTGTGATTAATTTTGTCAAAACATTTCGCAATATCGGCATCCAACACATATTTAGGTTTGAACTTAATAGTGTTGAATATTGCCTTAATCGCATCATGGGCGCTTCTTCCTGGTCGAAAACCGAACGAGTTTGGCTCGAAGAGAGCTTCCCATTCAGGTTCCAGAGCTAGTTTTACTAGCGATTGCAAGGCGCGGTCATACAGAGTGGGTATAGAAAGGGGTCTTTTTTCTCCCTTTGAACCGGGTTTTGGTATCCACATCCTTCGAGTGGGAGCGGCTTTTTCACCTAGTTTCAGGGAATATACTAAGATAAGACGTGCTTTTGGGGACAAGTTTTTCAACCCATCCACTCCTGCCGTCTTCTTACCTCGGTTGTCTTGTGTTACCCTACGAACCGCCAAACACTTTGCTGATCAGGAGTGCAACAACGTTTTTTGAAGTTGACGAACTGCTTTGACATCACCACGCTGAGAGGCTTTGTAGATACGCTTTTGCAACTTGAATACTTTCCTTTCTAGCTTTCGCCAGGGGATAGCATTCCATTCCACCGTAGTCTTAAAACTCGTTTTAGATGTGTACATTGCTACTTGTACCCCTACAATCCAAGTCACCGTGCCTCCGTCTGCATATCCTTTCGGCAGAACGAATCACACTTGCGGCTCGCAAACATAAACGCTCCGGCTTGCAAACAAGAAAATTGTTGGCTCACATTAAGGGTCTTGGCAACTTTTGGTGATCTAGGTTGGGGTCAGGCAGAGGGCAGAAGGCAGAAGGCAGAAGTCGGAAGGGTAGAAGCAATAATTTCAACCCTTGAGTTTGTTTAAGGTAGCAACTAATATAC
>JAESGP010000206.1_pt1 | contig 16681 bp, 28 predicted proteins | sample 9269741 | NCBI WGS metagenome assembly JAESGP01 (sample SAMN15720684, study PRJNA650882) | algae metagenome | isolation source: Desmonostoc vinosum HA7617-LM4 and co-occurring heterotrophs from cave wall | place: USA: Waikapalae cave, Hawaii | collected 2011-05-27
CTAACCCCTCGTTCGAGCCGACGCGCTACGGCAGGCAGCGTAAGCCTAGCCTGAGGTACTCCGTACATTGTCTCAGTCCAGGCTTACGCCGCCTGCCTCCGCGCGAGGCTCAACTCGAACGTTAGGCGTCGGCTGGCACCGCTCGCTGTGCCCGCCTTCTCCCATGCGTTGGCGCGAGTCGCAGGCCGCCCGGCCTGTCCGGAACCGCCCCTGCTTCAGGAGTTCTGCCGGGCAGCCTGCGCCTTCACCGCTCGCTGGGCGGCCTGATTGCATTCGACGCCGTTGCTCAGAGAAGCTCGGCTCCACCGGCGGCGCAGCCGAAAGCTCTTGGTTCGCTCATGCTGGCTCTCGCCTCGGAGTTTGCTGTTGTCCGTCTCTGCCGTGGCTTCGCTCACCGCGCCGCCTAACCCATCGGTCGAGGCGAGGCCCAACAGCATTGCGCTTGGCCCACAAGGCGCTCGCTGTCTATCATGCGCCTCGCGGGCCAAGCACAATGCTGCTGGTCCCGCCTCACCTTTACGTTAGGCGTCGGCTGGCACCGCCGTCTGCGACCTCCTCATCCATGCATTGGCGCGCGTCGCAGGCAGCCCGGCTTGTTCGTCACCGCCGCTGCTCAAGGACTGCTGCCGGGCAGCCTTCGCCGGGCACTGCTCGCCGTTCGGTCGGGCGCCTCACCGCCTGCGCACCAGTTGGAGTGCATTGCTTGTCATCCAGGCCCTTCACGGCCGTGCAGCCGCGGGCTCTTGGTTCGCTCATGCTGGCTCTCGCGTCGGGTGCACCGGCTGTTCGTTGGCGCCGTGCCTTCGCTCACCGCGCCGCCTAACTCATCGGTCGAGGCGAGGCCCAACGGCGTTGCACTTGGCCCGCGAGCCGCTCGCTGTCTATGATGCGCCTCGCGGGCCCAGCGCAACACCGTCGGTCCCGCCTCACCTTTACGTTAGGCGTCGGCTAGCACCACCGTTTGCGCCCTCCTCATCCATGCAGCAGCGCGCGTCGCAGGCAGCCCGGTTTGTTCGTCACCGCCGCTGCTCAAGGACTGCTGCCGGGCAGCCTGCGCCGGGCACTGCTCGTTGTTCGGTCAGGCGCCTCACCGCCTGCGCGCCTGCTGAAGCGCATAGCTTGTCATCTGGCCTTTCACGGCCGTGCAGCCGCGGGCTCTTGGTTCGCTCATGCTGGCTCTCGCGTCGGGAGCACCCGGCTGTTCGTTGGCGCCGTGCCTTCGCTCACCGCGCCGCCTAACCCATCGGTCGAGGCGAGGCCCAACGGCGTTGCGCTTGGCCCGCAAGCCGCCCGCTGTCTATGATGCGCCTCGCGGGCCAAGCGCAACACCGCCGGTCCCGCCTCACCTTTACGTTAGCCGCGCGCGAACGAAGGCCGCTGACCTTGCAGCGCAGCAGAACAGCCAGAACCTTTCGCTCCGGCCAAGTCCGTGCGAAGAAGCGTTTCCGTCCGCCGCCGTGCCCATCAAGGTCAGCATGCAGCAGCGCACTGGGACCCGGTCGCTTGGCCTGGGCCGAGTAGTGAAGGCGAGAGCCGCTCGGTGTCAGCGCCGCATCCTCGCTGCGGACGCGCCAAGAGGAAGACGCACAAGCCCTTGCCGCCGCACCCTTCGGTGGCCAGAATCAACTCATGTACGCCGTCCGGCCGCTCGCTCATCAGCTTCAAGCCCCGTCCGCTACCGCAGGTTCCGTGGCGAGCATGAGCCACCAGCGCAGTGGCAAAGCAGCGCGGCCTAACCCCTCGTTCGAGCCGACGCGCCACGGCAGGCAGCGTAAGCCCGGCCTGAGGTACTCCGTACATTGTCTCAGTCCGGGCTTACGCCGCCTGCCTCCGCGCGCGGCTCAACTCGAACGTTAGGCCTCGCACGAGCACGCGCGGCGGCACTCCACGCGCCGCGGATCCCAGCGACCGTTCGAAGCTATGGCGGAGTCACACGCGCCGGCTCGCCATTCGAGGTGCATCGAAGCGCCGATGTCATTCCGCTCCCCATACAGCATGGGCGGCGGCTCTGATATCGTCAGCCATGGAGCACTCGCCAAGAGAGTTGCCGTAACAGGGAGGTTGGATCATGAAGGTTCAAGTTGCACGTCTGTCGCCACATCAGAACGGCAAAGTGTTCGGCGTTCTCATGGCGCTTGGTTCGCTGGTCTTCTTGGTGCCGTTTACCCTGATCTTCGCCATGGCACCAGAGCAGCCGAACGCGCCGCCCGCATTTCTGTTCCTCCTGTTCCCCATCCTCTACTTGATCTTCGGCTACCTAAGCGTAGCGGTCGGCTGCTGGCTATACAACGTCATGTTCAAGTACATCGGCGGCATCGAGTACGAGGCAAAGAGCGAGGCCTAACCCCTCGGTCGAGGCGAGGTCCAACGGCATTGGTCAAGGCCCGCGCTACGCCAGCGCGTCTATCATGGCTCCGCGCGGGCCTTGCCCAATACCGTCGGCCCCGCCTCACCTCGAACGTTAGGCAGCGCACGCAAGGCCATCGTGGCCATCAAGCAGCGAATACGGCGGCTTCGCCGCCAGGGCCATCAGCGCGCTTCGTGCACGGAGCGGCGTCACATGCAGAGCGGCGCTCGCACTAGTGTCGCAAGGCTATCTCGCCACTGTGCTCGGGCAGAAGGTGGTCGCCGCCGTTGGTCCTCCATCGCCTTGGCGCCCTGCACCGGGGCTAATGCCAGCTGCACCTTGGTCTGCGCAGTGCCATGGCCGCGCTGCACTCATCGGGTCCGGGGGCCGCACCAAGCCAGTTCGCCTTGTCCAGCGGGGGGGCGCCTGCGGCATCATCGGCGCCAAATGCTCCGCCGCAAAGCGCTGCCTAACCCCTCGCTCAAGCCGACACGCCACGGCAGTCGTCGCATGGCCGCTCCAGGCGCCTGTGGTAGCTTGCCTTCCGCGGCCATGCGCCGTCTGCCGCGGCGTGCGGCTTAGCTCGAACGTTAGGCGTCACAGAACAACCCATGGCGTACTTCATCGATCTCTTCTCCCCCGAGACTCAAGAGGCGTTTACGAAGTCCGATCGGCTGCTCTCCGGCTTCCGCATTCGGCAGCAAGGCGTGGCTTCTCGAGTCAAGCCAGGCGACACCCTCGTTTGCTACATCACGCGCGTGTCCCGTTGGTGCGGGCTACTCGACGTAGTCGAAGGACCGTTTATCGACAACACGCCCCTTTTCACTCCTGAGCCTGACCCGTTCGTTGTCAGGTTCAAGGTGAAGGCCCGTGTCTGGCTACCTCTCGATGCCGCGCCTCCGATCCATGAAGACATCATCTGGAAGCAACTTTCGTTCACCCGTGAACTGCAGAAGGGATCCAAGGGGTGGACTGGGAAAGTTCGAGCAAGCTTGGTCCAGTTGGATGATGCTGATGGCAAGTACTTGGACAAGACATTGAGCGCTCAGGCCAAGTCGCCGAAGAAGTACGAGCTGGATGAGCAGGACTCAAAGCTACTGACCACGCACACGGTTAATCGGGTCGACAAGGTCGTGTCGGTGTCCGTGCCTGTAGACGCAGAGGCGCCGAAGGTCACCAAGGCTTCTGCCGAGCCCGAGGCTCGTGAGTCGATCCGTGTTCAGTCCTTGATCGCCCAAGCAGGCGCGAAGATGGGGATGTCCATCTGGGTCCCGGTCAATGACCGCGGAGGCGTGCTCAAGGAGTGGCAAGGTGAACCGCCGAAACTACTCGACCGACTCCCGCTCAATTACGACGACACCACTCTCCGCACGATCGAACAAATTGATGTCTTGTGGCTCCGTGGCCGATCCATCGTCCGCGCGTTCGAAGTCGAGCACACGACTTCGGTCTACTCGGGGATTCTCCGCATGGCAGACCTCTTGGCGCTTCAGCCGAACATGGACATACGCCTCCACATCGTTGCGCCTGCGGAGCGGCGCGAGAAGGTTTTCTCCGAGATACGACGGCCTGTCTTCTCGCTTCTTGAAAAGGGACCACTGGCAGACAGTTGTACCTATCTCTCATACGACAGCGTCCGCGATCTTGCCGCCCAGAAGCACTTGGCCCACCTGACGGATACTGTTCTCGATGACTACGCGGAGGAAGCGGAGTGACGCCTAACCCCTCGCTCAAGCTGACCCGCTACGGCAGGCACTGTAAGCCCGGCCTGAGGTACTCCGTACATTGTCTCAGTCCGGGCTTACAGTACCTGCCTCCGCGGGCAGCTTAGCTCGAACGTTAGGCAGCGCAGGAACCAAGCGGTGCGGCAGGCAGCGCCTCCGGCGCAAACACACAAGCAGCCGAAACGGCTACGTCAGGCGCTACCCAGCGGACGTCCTCGAAGGGCCCACCCAGGTGCGGTGCGCCACAGCGTGGCGCAGTCCAAGAACGGAGGCGCGAAAAGCCAGCGCTTGAACTTCGCCCTTCAACCTCAACCTCGGCTGAGTCATGAATCTCAAGCTCAGCTGGCGGCGGCCGCTCTTGTACGTGCTGTTGCCCATCTTCTTGGTCTTGGCCTTCGTAGGGTTTCCACCACCCTTCGCGCCGCCGCCACGCGTGAAACCGAGCCAAGAGCAGTCCGTCCCTGCGGAAGAGCGTTCTCAAAGGTGAGTCACGTACTGTCCTCGCCATAGCCAGTACAAAGCTCCCATGGCGCGGGCGCGTGGAAGGCGCTGCCTAACCCCTCGGTCGAGGCGAGGCCCAACAGCCGGCCACGCTCCGCCGCCTTGGTATTCTCGGCTCCGCGTGGCCGGCTGTCGGTCCCGCCTCACCTCGAACGTTAGGCCACACATCCCAGCCAAGTCTGCACTCCACCATCTACGCCGCATCCCAATGTCTCTTCCTCCCGCTTCGTCAAGGCCCGGTGAGATCCTGGAAGTTGCACCCCTGGCGGTTCGTAAAGGCGAGGAGCAAGCATTTGAAGCCGCGTTCTTCAAAGCCCATGCCATCATCGCCTCAATGCCCGGCTACCAAGGCCACGAACTAGGGCGGTGTATCGAGCGTCCCAACGAGTTCATTCTTCTAGTTCGCTGGTCATCACTTGAAGCGCACGAAGTCGGCTTCCGAAAGTCTCCGCAGTACTTGGAGTGGAAGTCACTGCTTCACCACTTCTACGAGCCCTTTCCAGTCGTATCACACTACTGTACGGTGCACGGTGTGGCCTAACCCCTCGCTCAAGCTGACCCGCTACGGCAGGCACTGTAAGCCCGGCCTGAGGTACTCCGTACATCGTCTCAGTCCGGGCTTACAGTACCTGCCTACGCGGGCAGCTTAGCTCGAACGTTAGGCCGCACAGGCACCGCTTCAGTCCACACGCACTCTCGAAAGCCAATGCCCGAACAGTTCGCCCCTGAAGGCTTCGCCCAGCGCCAACTCGAGGCGTACAACGCCAGAGATCTGCAGCGCTTCGTAGCGGAATACACTGAGGACGTTCAGGTTTACCGCCTTCCCGGATCCGAGCCAGTGTTGGAAGGCAAGCAGTCCTTCGCTGAGCACTACCGAAAGAATCGGTTCAATCTAACCGGGCTACATGCTGAGTTGGTCAACCGGACGGTCTTCGGAAACAAGGTCATCGACCACGAGCGAGTGCATGGCGTTGGGGCGGAGCCCATGGAGGTTGCTGCCATCTACGAGGTCACGCCTCAAGGTATAGCCAAGGTCTGGTTCGTTAGCAGTAAGTAGCCCGGCAACGAATCCAGCCTCCCGTTAGCAATGCGGCCTAACCCCTCGCTCAAGCCGACGCGCTACGGCAGGCGCCGCCTGGCCGCTCCAGGCCACGGTGGTCATTGTCCTTCCGCGGCCAGGCGGCACCTGCCGCAGCGCGCGGCTTAGCTCGAACGTTAGGCCTCACACAACACAACGCATGCCCCCCAACGAATTCGCCGAAGTCGTGCAGGACTGGCCGCAGCCCGGCACCGGGAACGACGGCCCCTTGTTCCGCTACGGCCGCGGCCCGGCCATCCTCGCCTACGACACGCCGGACGAACGCGTTGCGGTAGTCACCATCCCGGTTTGCCTGCAAGCGGTCTGTGGCCACCCGAACGACGAAGTGCTCACTGGTCACCCGCTGTACGGCAAGGGCCTCGCGTTCTACTCAGTTCACAGGGTGCAGAATTCGTCCCGACTAGCCGCAATGGAGAGAGCAAACGCCGTTCATGACCGGCATGATCCCGTCGCGTACCTTAAGAACAAGGAACACTGGATCTTCACCTTTCAAGACGGAACGGTCGAGATTCTTGCGCTTGCATCTGAAGCGGGCGCAATGTCCTACAGGTTGTTCGATTCGTGGTCAGAAGCATGTCAACTTATCGCCGCCAGTGAGGCCTAACCCCTCGGTCGAGGCGAGGCCCAACGGCATTGCGCCAAGCCCGCGAGGCGCCAAGGCATATCATCCGCCTCGCGGGCTTAGCGCAATGCCGTCGGTCCCGCCTCACCTCGAACGTTAGGCCGCACGAAAGCCATCCGCGCGATGATCCGGCTTCTACTTCTCGCCGCAGCTGCGCTCATCACAGTTGCCTCCCTGTCGGCAGCCGCCTTGTATGCCGGCTTCGCGGTCGTCTGGATGCACGCGCCGGTTTTCCAGGTCATCACCGTCACGGCCCTACTCTGCATCATCCCTGCCGCAGTTGCCTGGAGCCTGATCTACCTCGCCAAGAGGATGTAGGTCTCCAGGCAGAAGCTTGGCCAGTTCAGGGCGCTGGCTACTTCGAGCCTTGCACGCCAGGTCAGCTATCGCGCTCGTGACCGCAGCAGCGGGGTACATCTCCGACGGGTAGTCGGTCACAGGGTGTCGGTTGTCATCCAACCGCCCCCCAGGCACGGAGCGGTAAGGTGCGGCCTAACCCCTCGGTCGAGGCGAGGCCCAACAGCCGGCCACGCTCCGCTGGCTGGGGTATTCTCAGCTCCGCGTGGCCGGCCGCTGGTCCCGCCTCACCTCGAACGTTAGGCCGCACATGAAGCACTTCCTGCGCCGGGCGCGCACCCAACTCACGTTGGGAGGGCTTCTGCTACTTCTTCTTTGGCTGTTCGGTCTCACGCACACACTACTTCAGCTGCGGAGGAGTTCCGAAACACCGGACGACCCAGCGTCTTGGGCTGCAGTACCGATAGACATCGCGATCCCATCGATCCTGCTCGCCATCCTTACCACCCTCTTCTTTGTGGTCGGGGCCGTGCGTGCCCAAGGCAATCGCCCGCCACCCTCCGCGACGCTATTTGCATTCGTCTCGTCGGCATGCTGGCTGGCACACGACATCTTCGAGCCTATCCACGCGCACGGATGGCTTGTGGTGCGAATAGTGGCTACCTTGGTCGTTGGGGCTTTGCTCGCCTCAAGCTTGAGGGGGAGGTCCTCACCCTAGCGAGGCGCAGTGCGGCCTAACCCCTCGGTCGAGGCGAGGCCCAACAGCCGGCCACGCTCCGCCGCCCTAGTATTCTCGGCTCCGCGTGGCCGGCTGTCGGTCCCGCCTCACCTCGAACGTTAGGCCTCGGAATCACCCCCATGCGTCGGCCTCGTAAGAAGCAGTCTTCGCGCATACGCCAAGCACTGTCGCGAGTGCCGCTCCCGTGGCTCGCGGCCGGAGCGTTCTCTGTGCCTATACTCGTCATGGTGTTGTCCGGACTCCTCCTCCCCAGCCGCTCAGAAAAGTTGGCGAACTGCCAGAAGAGCTGCGCGCCACGACAAGGAAAGCTGGTTCCGGCTCGAGAGCTTCCAAGTTCTATGCTTGCGCCCGCGAGACCGCAACAAGCTGATTTCTGCGAATGCACTTGATCACCGCATCAAAGTGGCATCAAAGATTGGACTCATTGCCGTTCAAGTCTCGCTCTCCAAACTGGGCTCCCAGGCTATCAGTGCAACCGCTCCCGCACCAAGCCGAGGCCTAACCCCTCGGTCGAGGCGAGGCCCAACGGCATTGCACCAGGCCCGCGAGGCCGCAAGGCATATCATCGGCCTCGCGGGCCTGGCGCAATGCCGTCGGTCCCGCCTCACCTCGAACGTTAGGCCGCACAACCAACACCCATGTCAGCCGAGCTCTCGCAACTTCAGTCTTACCTCGAAAGAGCAAAGTTCGCTGATCCATCTGTGTGGCTGCAGCGGGGTCTGAATCCCTCGCAACCCAATGTCATCGCACGTATGGAGTCCGTCGTAAATGAGGTTTGCAGTGCCGCAATACGGGCGCATACCTCGGGGACATCGCCCGAAGGCACCGCACGAGCAATGGGCGCAGCCCTCAGGAACTGGAAGGCGCATGAGTTCGACACAGAAGAACGCGAATTCATCTGTTCCGAAGTTGCATCTATGGCCAAGGTTCTGGGCCTCCGGATGGGGTCACAACTAAACCTGTGGCTTTATGGCAGGCTACTGGGAACACTTGTAAACCTTGGCCGCTAACCAATGGCGCGTGAGCGTGTTGTTCAGCATAAACGTAGGTGCCGCCTGGCGGGTGCGGCCTAACCCCTCGCTCGAGCCGACGCGCTACGGCAGGCAGCGTAAGCCCAGCCTGAGGTACTCCGTACATTTTCTCAGTCCGGGCTTACGCCGCCTGCCTCCGCGCGCGGCTCAGCTCAAACGTTAGGCCGCACGACTACCCTCCTTGGCCCTCGGAGCACTCTGATGAAGACGTTCTCCTCTTTCGCGGCAATGCTTGGCTTCGCGCTGCCTCAAGTGCAAGCGGAGCCTGCAGCCACCTTGCCACTGGTTCCCCCGAACTACAACTGCCCACCCGCCAACTACCCCATGCTCTCATTGCGCGAGCAGGCCCAAGGGACCGTAGAACTGAAACTCACCGTTGGCGAAGCGAGCCGAATCTAGAAGGTCGAGGTGTTGACCAGCGCTGGTGAGACCCGAGCGCACAAGCTGTTGGACATCACCGCACTTCGCCAATTCGAGTCATGTACGCCCAAGGACCCGAAAGGAACCCCTTCAGGCCAATACAAGGTCATCGTCAAGTGGACCCTCAGTGCGGCCTAACCCGTCGTTCGAGGCGAGGCCCAACGGCATTGCGCTTGGCCCGCGAAGCGCCTTGGTTCATCATGCGCATCGCGGGCCAAGCGCAATGCCGTTGGTCCCGCCTCAACTCCAACGTTAGGCGTCATGACCCAAACCACTCCAGACCTCGCAGCACTTTGGGCTACGCACCGGGCTCAAGTGTTCCCGCGAGGCAGAGCAGAGGACGAGTACGGTGGCCACGACTTCATGGACCTCGTCGAACTTGACACCTTCCTTGCCGGTTACATCAGCCGCGTGGCCAGTGGAAGCAAGCTCAGCACCATCGAAGCCAGTAAGTTGAACGAAATGACTCGCGAACTAAAGCGAGCAACAGAGTCACTCAAGGGATCGGTCGGTGTCTACTTTCGGTCGTTGCTGTCCCTTGCGGAAGCTGCCGTTGCAAGTACCGGAGGCTCGTCAGCTCGACCAAGCCGCAGGGCGAGAGGCCGGCCTCAACCTCAAGAGTGAGGCGCACTGTGCTGGTCGCCAGCCACTCCTACCGGTCAGCAGCGCGATGACGCCTAACCCCTCGCTCAAGCTGACCCGCTGCGGCAGGCACTGTAAGCCCGGCCTGAGGTACTCCATACATTGTCTCAGTCCGGGCTTACAGTACCTACCTCCGCGGGCAGCTTAGCTCGAACGTTAGGCCTCATGGGACTGCACGCTGCACTTTGGCCGCTGCTCGTCGCGGGTAGCGCAGGAGCGCTTACCGCTGCCTACTTGCCTGATGGCCTGCGATATGCCGGTCCGTACGCGGCACAGACCGAAGTGCGCTGGTTTGTCGCACTTTCACTCTTCGGTGCGTACGTCGTTGTTTTAGTGCTTGCCTGCTTTGTGCTGTCTGTGGCAAGCAGGGCTGGCGGCCCCCTCAAGCGGTCGCTTCTAGTCGCTGCCTGGCTACTCGCGTTCTGGGTGGCTACCATCTTTGCCCCCGGTCTTCCGTACTTGGGCCTCGTCTTGGCGTGCAAAGCGCCCCCGCTGTGCCCCGATGCAGCCAACCCCATCGTCTGGGCTCTCGGCGGTGTCGTTCGCTCGCACAACAAGCCATTCTCTCCCGTATGGGTCGTCCTCTTTCTCGGTGCTTCGGTGCTGTGGTTGCGGCAAATACTTAGGCCTTAACAGTGAGGCCTAACCCCTCGTTCGAGCCGACGCGCTACGGCAGGCAGCGTAAGCCTGGTCCGCGGCACTCGGTGCATTTTCGCGTACCAGGCTTACGCCGCCTGCCTCCGCGCGCTGCTCAACTCAAACGTTAGGCGTCGCACGAACACCGCTCCTCACCAACGCGCGCTTAGAGACGTTGGGCTCATCGCCGACAAGACGAACCGACGACTTCGCCTCCAGCGCGGACTGGACGAGAATCCATGATTGGCGCCGATGGGGACTCTCGTTCGGAAGCGCAAATGGAGGGGAGACATGACGGACGATCCCGATGAACGGAAGCTAGAGATTGAAGCCGACAAGACCGATCCGGTCAGGCAGCTTGCAGCCCTCCGGAACGCGGTCGATGAGGTCGAGATCCACCTTCGCTACGGGATCCGTCGGCTCATGTTGATTGGCTGGCTCGTTGTCGTCCTGCTGTGCCTCATCCTTTGGCAAGTGTGGCGCTCGGTCTAAGAGGAGCACCGCCGCACGCGACGCCTAACCCGTCGTTCTAGGCGAGGCCCAACAGCGGAAGGCCAGGCCCGCGAAGCGCCTTGGTACATTGTGCGCCTCGCGGGCCTGGCCTTCCGCTGTCGGTCCCGCCTCAACTCCAACGTTAGGCAGCACAATGAGAGCCGAGGCACTCGCCACGTCGAAAACGTTGGAACGGGTAGCATCCGCCGCATGGGCAAGACCGCTGGAAACCGCCTGGAAGACCAATTCGCTCTGCGCGCAGGCGCCGCAGCCATCTACTTGCTTGTTGGTCTAGTCCTCGGCGTAGCGGTGGCAGCTGCAGCGCTGTTCGTCGGTAGCGGGAGCGACCTCCCCTCTTTCGCAGCGATCGTCTTCGGAGTCAGCGCAGTCTCGGCCGCCTTTGCAGCGCTGTTTCCATCTATCGCACTTGCGTCCCTATCTCCGCTCGCGCACCTGGCGTGGGGCACCTCAAGCGGTGCCTTGGTCCCGGAGAGCCTGGCGGGTCCAAGTCAAGACTCCAGCGCATGGGAGCAGTGGCTCTTCTGGCTTGGCGTCTCTCTAGGCTGCACTCTGTTGCTCGTGTGGCTGTTTTCATAAAGGGCGATCGAGTGCTGCCTAACCCTTCGTTCGAGCCGACGCGCCACGGCAGGCAGCGTAAGCCCGGGCTGAGGTTTTCCGCACGTTGTCTCAGCCCGGGCTTACGCCGCCCGCCTCCTCGCGCGGCTCAACTCAAACGTTAGGCCTCACATGCCACCACGTCCTCGCCCCTCAGCCCGAGACCTGTGTCCTTGCTGCGGCTTTCCTACGCTGGGTGGTAGAGCATTCTTTGAGATCTGCTCGCTCTGCCACTGGGAGGACGATGGTCAAGACGACCACAATGCGGACGAGATACTCGGAGGTCCGAATGCCGACTACTCCCTCTCGGAAGCGAGGAAGAACTTTAGAGAGCGTGGCCACATGTATCGTGCAGGTGGCGACCGTCGCTTTCTCGGCGGTGACACGCCCGAAGAATCAAAGGTTAAGGCAGAGCTCGTCGCAATCTTCACTGCTTGGAAACGAGGGGCAGCGCCCACACAAGAGGAAGAAGACGACGTACTTCGTTTAGAGCGGCGGTTGCACATGTCATTGAGCAACAGAATCATGGCTCACGAAGCAAGGTTGCGCGGTGAGGCCTAACCCCTCGCTCAAGCTGACCCGCTACGGCAGGCACTGTAAGCCCGGCCTGAGGTACTCCGTACATTGTCTCAGTCCGGGCTTACAGTGCCTGCCTCCGCGGGCAGCTTAGCTCGAACGTTAGGCCGCGCGAGAACGAAGACTGTTGACCTGGCACCGCAGAAGAGCAGCCAAGGCCTTTCGCTCCGGCCAAGTCCGCGCGAAGAAGCGCCTTCTTCCACCGCCGCGCCCGTCAAGGTCAGTCAGCCGCAGCGCAACGAGAAATCGATCGCTTGGCAAGGGCCGAGCAGCGAACGCGAGAGCCGCACGGTGTCAGCGCCGCATCTTCGCTGCGGACGCGCCAAGAGGAAGACGCATAAGCCCTTGCCATCGCACGCTTCGGTCGCCAGAATCAACTCATGTCCGCCGTTCGGCCGTTCGCTTATCGGCTTCAAGCCCCGTCCACTGCCTCAGGTGCCGTGGCACGCATGAGCACCCAGCGCAGTGGCAAAGCAGCGCGGCCTAACCCCTCGTTCGAGCCGACGCGCTACGGCAGGCAACGCTTGGCCGGGCCGCGGCACTCGGTGCATTTTCGCAGCCCGGCCAAGCGTCGCCTGCCTTCGCGCGCGGCTCAACTCGAACGTTAGGCCGCGAGGTCACATACTTCGGAATAGCAGCGCGCTTCGGGGCACATCGAAGTCAAAGCGTCCCGCTCCGGATGCGCTGGACAAGCCAGCCACCCAGCGCTACGGACAGCGCCGTCGAGTCACCGCGAGCCTCAGAACAACTCTGCACCGAGTGTCGGTCGGCTTCGGAAGGCCAAGCGCATGCTGACACGGCGTCGTCGCGCAGGTGAAGGCCACGCCGCTGCTCCACAAGACCTATCCCCGCACGCCGGCGAAGCACCAAGTCAGGGTCGCCAGCCCCTGCTGCAGGCCGTCGGCTTCAGCCGCCCAAGAAGGTGCCCCACGCCGCCGCTTGCAGTTCCTTGGTCTCCGCCGTGTGCAATCCCGCTATCGCGCGTCTTCGGTAAGCGCCGAGAATCGCGGCCTAACCCCTCGGTCGAGGCGAGGCCCAACGGCATTGCACCAGGCCCGCGAGGCGCCAAGGCATATCATCCGCCTCGCGGGCCTGGCGCAATGCCGTCGGTCCCGCCTCACCTCGAACGTTAGGCCTCACATGTCGCTCAGCGAGTACTACGCGCAGCTCCAAGCAGCCGTCTCCGGAAGTCGAGAAGGCAACTTCCCGCGCCAAGTGGCCGCCGAAGTCGCCGCCGGCTATGAGGTCGGCCTGACAGTTGAGCAACTAAAGAACTTCCTCGCGCGCCGCACTGAGATCACGAGTGTCGCCGTTGCGCTGAACAGCTCAACACTGTCTTCGGAGCAGATTGAGCGCATCCTTGCGGCTCGCCGCAACGGCGCCGTCTACCCGAAGGAAGTTCTGGCTCGCGCCTTCAGCAAGGAAGAGATTCAGGAGAAGTTCCACAACGAGGTCTTCGGAGTCGGAAAGAACTGAAGAGGCGTTCACGCATGAAGAGTCTTCGACTTTGCGTACTCGCGCGGGAGGGGGTGCCCGCGATGCATGCCGCAGCATGGTGAGGCCTAACCCCTCGGTCGAGGCGAGGCCCAACGGCATCGGTCAAGGCCCGCGCTACGCCCGTGCGTCTATCATGGCTCCGCGCGGGCCTTGCCCAATGCCGCTGGTCCCGCCTCACCTCGAACGTTAGGTCTCCCAAGTCGCAACGGGGCGCGCCAAGACCTAGCACAAACAGCTCTGAGTGGCAGAGCCTGTCTACTTCTGCATCCGCAAAAATGGCCCGAATACGAGCCACACAACGGGGACGCTGACAATCAAGCCCAGCACCTCTTTGATGAAGGGTACAGAACGCAGCGTCGTTTCGGTAGCAAGATGCCCTCCAAGCCAGATAAGCGCCAAAGCTATCGGCAATCGAATTAGCAAGATGCCCAACAAGACCTTCGCCCTAGCTCGCATTCTCCAATGCCTCTCACCTATTCACGACTGACCTGCTGACGGGCAATTGAGGCGCACACAGTCGCCGACCGAGCTACCATCTCGCTCGGTGCTGCCGAGCAAACAAGAACGCGAGTTCTGCGTGCGTCTCACAGGTCGAACCTTAGCAGATCCGCAGCATGTGAGGCCTAACCCCTCGCTCAAGCTGACCCGCTACGGCAGGCGGCCTTGGCCCGGTTGTCGGTACACGGTACATTGTCGCCAACCGGGCCAAGGCCGCCTGCCTCCGCGGGCAGCTTAGCTCGAACGTTAGGCCCCGCATGAACCACCGCCGCCTGCTCCGAAGCAATGGCAGTGCGGCGAGCCAGTAGACTGGCTCTCACAAACTGCACCCAAGGAGGCGAGGAACATGTCTACCGTAAGTCAGGGCCTTGCTCGCCGCACTGCTTGGTCCGCCTTCGCACTCCTGTCCTGCATCTACTCCATTTACGCCGCAAGTACGCAGTCCGTGTGGGCGCAACTGGCATTCGCCTCGGGGTGGGCGCTGTATGCCGTTGCTTGGTTTCTGCAGCCGCCGTACTTTTCGTTCAGCGCGGAGCGCTCGCTGCGCCGTGGTGCAGCGCTCTTGGTTGGCTCGCCGGCGCTTCGCACAAGCCTGGGCGTCACCGCGCTGGCATTGCTTCTTCTCGGCTTCACTCTTCGCGCCATCAGCGGGGCCTAACCCCTCGGTCGAGGCGAGGCCCAACGGCATTGGTCAAGGCCCGCGCTACGCCACAGCGCCTATCATGGCTCCGCGCGGGCCTTGCCCAATACCGCTGGTCCCGCCTCACCTCGAACGTTAGGCTTCACAACCCACGCCTTGGCATGCCGCGGCTTCTAACTGTCAGCTACCCCGAGTTGCCGCCGCGAGCGGCAGCTTGGGTTGACGAGTTCCGCAAGCTTCATGACGCGCCTCGACAAGAGCGAGTTCAACCGCACTTCACCCTCGTTTTTGGGTGCGACGCGGTGGGCGTGGCTGAGTACACGCGTCATGTCGCAGCGGTGGCACGGGCGTCAGGGCCAATCCGCTTCGCCTGCAAGTACGCAATGCTGGGCAATGACGACGAGAACGACACCGCCTATGTCTTCCTAGTTCCAGACCAGGGCAACGCAGAGATCTCGCTGCTGCACGACCGGCTCTACACGGGCGTCCTTAGGCCTCACCTGCGTTTGGACCTACCTTACATCCCGCATATCACCATAGGAACACTCGGGAGCAGACAGGAGGCAAAGCTCATTTGCGACGAACTCAACCGTGTCGGTGTATCCGTCGAAGGCGCCCTTTCCAATCTTTCCGTTGGCTTCGTTGAGGACGGGCGTTTCAAGAACCTCTCTACGCATGCACTCGGTGAAGCCTAACCCCTCGCTCAAGCCGACGCGCTACGGCAGCCACCGTCTGGCCGCTCCAGGCCATGGTGGTCATTGTCCTTCCGCGGCCAGGCGGCGTCTGCCGCAGCGCGCGGCTTAGCTCGAACGTTAGGCCGCACTAATGCGAGTCCTCGCCATCCTCCTCCTTCTCCCCGGACTTGCTCCCGCGTCTGCCCTCACGCCGTGCACGTTTGTGGTTGGGCATGGAACGCAGCTTGCAGACTCAGCGGCCGGCCCTGGTGAGGTGAAGCCGGAGTGGTTCGTCGTGTCCGGAAGAGCTGAGGTCGAGATGAAGGGAACGAAGCTAAACGCGCGGCTCTTTGATTCAAGACTCGCTGGAGATCTCTCGCATACTTTCGCCGCACAGCTATCACGTCCAGTTCACCCAGGAAGAAGCAATCGCGCGACGGTGAGGGCTACCCTCAAGACCATGAACACTGACAGCGGGGACGACGCCCTCAGCGGTTCGATCGTGATCGCCCAGGACCCCGCTGGTCGCGGCTTATGGCAGTCACTGGTTGTGCAGAATGCCAACTCATTCGTGGGCTTCCAACGCCTGCCTCCGCGCGCAGCTTAACTCGAACGTTAGGCATCACAAGTCGTGCCACGGCAGACCCTCTCAAAGCCCCCTCAGCCTCAGCTTGAGCCCTGGCCTCCTGAGCGGCCCGAATCTGGCCTGCTTAGCGACGAGCCCGCCAAGGAGGTTTACCGTTCGGCCTGCGCAACGCTTGCGAGTGCGCTTGACCGGATTGGCTTCAAGTACACGAAGAGCAAACAGCGCTGCTCGCGCCAGAGCAGCGGCTTCCAGCAGCTAGTCAGCTTCCAGTCCAGCCACTACAACGTGTCCGGCCGCCATGTGCAGCTATGGATGCACGCTACGGTAGAGTCTGCGGCGCTTCAGGCGTGGCGGCGTGAACACCTGCCCAACGAACTTGCGAGCGCTCATGTCGCCGGGGGCATGGTGCACCTACTCGGAACGAAGTACGCCTTGGTCCAGTGGGAGCTTGCTGATCCCAAGGATCGCCAAGCGACTATCGACGATGCAGTTGCGTTCGTACATAGCGAGGTCCTGCCGTACTTCTCGCGCTTCGACGATGTGCCAAGGCTTATCGCGTCGCTTGCTATCGAAGCTATGCCGGGCTTCGATTTGGTGCCGTCAGTTGAGTTCGCATACTGCTTTGGCGGGCAGGCCCACGCTCAGGCAGTGCTGAATCGCTTCTGCAGCGACAGACCCGATCTAGCATCGAGCATCGCGGCGGAACTCGCCAACCCGTCGCAGGCAACCTTGGTCCGGCCTGGCAACTACGCTCAGCAGGTGGTGTACCTAAAACACCGCTACGGTCTCGCCTGAGCAGTGATGCCTAACCCCTCGCTCAAGCTGACCCGCTACGGCAGGCACTGTAAGCCCGGCCTGAGGTACTCCGTACATTGTCTCAGTCCGGGCTTACAGTACCTGCCTCCGCGGGCAGCTTAGCTCGAACGTTAGGCGTCACACTCCACCCGGCGAATATGGCCCGCTTCCTTCCTGGCGCACTCTATGCGACGGTTGCCGCAGCTCCTGGTTTCGTCCTGGGTTCGGCTCTTGCTGCACAGCGCATGTG
>JAESGP010000207.1_pt1 | contig 16421 bp, 22 predicted proteins | sample 9269741 | NCBI WGS metagenome assembly JAESGP01 (sample SAMN15720684, study PRJNA650882) | algae metagenome | isolation source: Desmonostoc vinosum HA7617-LM4 and co-occurring heterotrophs from cave wall | place: USA: Waikapalae cave, Hawaii | collected 2011-05-27
AAGATGACGCCGAGGATGGCGATGACTGCGGGCATGGAAACACCTGTGGGATTGAAGCGAGGGTGGGTCGGTTCGGGCGTGGCTACGCCGCTCGGGCGACCACGGCCACGTACTTGGCCTTGAAGGTCGCCACCTGGGCCGGCGTCAGGACGCGCGCCGCGGCCAGCTCATCGAGCGTGACGTGGACGTTGCGGGCGGCCTCCTGAGCCATCCGCGAGACGAGCTTCTGAACGTCAGAGTTCTTCATCAGGCGGCCTTCCGGTTGCCGTTAGCGCGGCGCGTGACGAGCCGGTACTCGGCGTAGGGGAAGCCGTTCAGGTCCTCCTTCATCGTCGTCACGATGTTGTGGCCCTTGCGGCGCAGCTCATGGACCGAAGCGGCCACACGGGTGCCGTAGCCGAGAACGAGGCCCTCGCCCTGGGTCAGGGACTTGCCGGTCAGGAGGTGCGTCAGGACTTGGTCCAGACGGGTCCCCTTGCGGATGTTTGATGCGGCCTGAAGCTTCAGGCTTACGGTATCGAAGTAGCGTGAGGTTCCCTCCTCGAAGTAGCACCACTCAGTGGGAGTATCGAGGCGAACTAACCAACCAGGACCTCCCGACACATCGGCCGCCACGATGGTTCCCGTGAAGCCGGTGTGGTAGTCGTCAGAAGCGATGACGCGGTCGCCAACCTTGAAGCTGTTCATGTCGTAATTCCCAGATGTCGGGTTGCGTAAAGACGCGGGTAGGGTTCGGGGGCGGGTTACGCCACGAGGTCGCGGATACGTCCGGCAACGACCGCCGCACGGGCAGCTTCGGCGGTGTGGGCATCGGCCTCAGCGGTCAGCTTCGCGGCCTCGGAGAGGGCCATCTCGGCGGCCTTGGTACGGTCAGCCTGGAGGGTCTCCAGGGAGGTGACCATGTTGCCCAGGCCAGCGGTGATCGAGGCAACAGTCTTCGTGCTCTTGAACATGGTTCAGGTTCCCAGATGTCGGGGGTTTGTCTGATTAGCCGCGGACGGCCGGGTGGAAGAGGACCGGGACATTTGGGGCGCGGTAGACCCCGTCCGGTCCCTTGACTGCCAGTCGGCGCGCTTCGTTCTTGAGGAAGTCGCTTCGGAAGGGCTTCCGGTTGCTCATGTCGAGCTTACCCGTCCGGGACAGGCTCGTCTGATTTGCGAGGTGGGGGTTCTTCATCTCAGATGCCCCAGTTGTCGGGGGTTGAAGCGCAACGAAAACGGCCCCCGCCTCGGGTGAGACAGGGGCCGCGTTCGGTGATTGCTGGGGTGAGGGGTAATCAGCCCTTCGGGTTGAAGAAGGAGCCGGGCATCAGGGGAGCGACACGGCCGGCGAACTCCACTGGAGCGGCGCGCTTCCACCACGTCCGCACATCGAAGCACGGGCAGTCCTTGCGGACCTTGGGGAAGTCGCGGTGGCCCAGGACGGTGGCGTTGGGATACGCCGTCATGAGGTCGATGATGAGTTCCCGCATCGCGGCCTTCTGGGCGTCTGCGCGGGTGTCCTTCGCCTTCCCCTTGGCGTCCACGCCGCCAACGTAGGAGAGGGCCACGGAGGTGGCGTTGTGGTTCTCAACGTGGGCGCCCACCATCTCCTGGGGGCGTCCGGTCTGAACGGTGCCATCGAGCTTGACGACGAAGTGGTAGCCGACGCCGTTGAAGCCGCGGTCGCGGTGCATCTTCTCGATGTCGCGAACGTCGAAGTCACGGCCCTCGGGGGTCGCCGTGGTGTGGACCACGATGAAGTCTGTCCGCTTGCGCGGGGTGAATAGTGCCATTGGGATTCCTCAGGCCACCTTCATCCACCGCTGCATCGCGGCTACGCGGCGCGGTTCGGGGGCCTCATTGAGCCAAGCCTCGGGGACCAGCTTGTCCGCGAACTGGAAGCCGTACTTGCGGCACCAATCGGCGTAGGTGGTCTTCGAGCCTTTGCGGATGGGGGTTTTCGAGCGGGAGAAGACGAAGCGGATGTCCAGGTCCGGGTGCTGAGCCTTGACGAGCAAGTGCTTCTGGCGGTCGTCGGCCTCGAAGCGGCCCTTGGACTCGATGATGACGCCGTTCGTGTGGGGGAAGTCGGGGGTGTACTTGGCTTTACGAGGCGGGACCTCGTATTGGATTGTGTGGGTCTCGAAGGAGACGGGGTGACCCAGCCTTGTGAGCTGGGCCGCCACCGCATCTTCAAGGCCCGAACGGAACCCCTTCGCCAGCCCCGCTTCCTCCGTGGAGGAGTAGCGTGGCTTCATGCTCAGAAGTCCTGGGGTTCGGCGCTCGGGGTCACATCATCGGCGCCGCCTTCATCGCTGAAGCCGCCGCTGTTCGTGTCCTCAGCGGGCTCCTCGTAGGAGTAGCCGCCCTCCTCCGTGCCGAAGCCGTGGCTCGCCGCGTTCCGCTGACCACCCGACACGAGGTCGATGATCTGGACGGCCACGAGGTTGAGCTTCAGGCCCGCAGCGCCGGTGCCGGGAATGAAGTAGGGGCTCGCCTCGAAGCTGATCTTGGCGACCGTGCCGCCCCAGAGAGCCGGGACCTTGACCATCGGAACGCCGCGGGCGTCGAAGATGTCGGGCTTGCGGTTCCAGGTCTGGCCTGCCTTCGGACCCTTCTTCAGGGTGCCGCTGGCCTTCATCGCGAACTTGAACTCGATGTTGCCGGTCGGCTCCTCCGTCTCCTTGTCGTAGACGGTAGTGAAGAGGTCGTTCTCCGTGACCTTCCCGAGCTTCTTCCGGGTGCCGATCTGGAGCTTGCTGAACGCCTCGTGGCCTTCCGCCATCGCGGCATCGTAGTGGGGCTTGAGGGCGGCCAGGAACGCCTTGGCCTCCGGGCTGTCGGCGCGGATGGAGCCCTTGGTGGAGTATTCGCCATCCGGCTTCGGGTAGTCCTTGGAGCCGAAGTCGGGCTCCGAGAGCTTCGGGAAGACGAGCACGAGGCGGGGCGAGATGAGCTTGGGGTACTTGCGTTTCTGTTCGGCCATAGGGACCTTCGCGGATGTCGCGTGTGAGTGGGACTATCCCAGAATAGCGAAAGCCCCGGAGCTGGGAAGCTCTCGGGGTCGGGTAGGTCGCCGTTCAAGGATTGCTGGGGTGAGGGGTAATCGGCCCTAGCGGAGCCTGTGGTCCTTCCGTGCGGCTGCTTCCAGCCTGGAGAAGATCACCGAATCCGCCGCGTCCGCCATGCCCTTCCGCATAGCGGCACACTCGGCACGGGCCTGTGAGGCGGACGCTTGGAGGTCCGTAACGTCCCGGTTGAGGCGGGCGTTGTCGGCCTTCAGTGCCGTGTTCTCCTCACGGAGCTTCTGGTTATCCAGGATAGCCGCGCTGAGTTGAGCCTGAAGGACTGGGATGGTGAGCGTGACGAGAGCCATCAGCGGTCGTAGCGTTCCAGCTTCGAGTAGCTGAACACGAACTTGACGGGGTTGAAGACGGAGCGGACGCCCCACTCAGACTCCGGGTAGGACCAAGGGGACCAGTTCCAGGAGACCGCCCAGGTACGGCCGGCGACCGTGAGGCTGAGCTGGCGATCCATCATGCGGTAGAAGTCCCGGCTGAGGACCAGCGCGAACCAGCTCCAGATGAGTGAGCCCGGACAACCCGCATGGGAGCCGATGGCGAAGCCCCAGTTGGTGAACCCGGCCCAGACCCCGAGCCATCGGGTGTAGGTGACCGGGAGGGGCTCGCCCCAATGGTTCACGAGGCGGCTCATCGACGGTGCCTCCTCTCCAGGGTCGCAACGTCGTAGCCCTCTTCCATGAGCTTGGCGGCCAGCACCAAGGAGATGCGGTGGCCGGTGCGCCAAACCGCGATGGCTTGGCCTAGTGCGCTTTCGTAGACGTGCATGGGGGTTGCCTCGAAGATGTCTCGGGTTTGCTGGGGTGAGGGGCAATCGGCGTGACCGCCCCGCAAGTCCTTGTTGGATATGCGATAATCCCACTTGTGGGTAGATCAGGCGAAGAAGAAGGCGGACTCCAGGACCAAGTTGAGGTCCAGGTTACCCATCGTGGGCAGCGGGGGCAGCTCAGCGCCCTCCCCTAGCGCGTCCTCCAGGTCGCTCTTGAAGCTCGCCAGCACGTCCGTCTGGTACATGCTCACGAACTCCTCCCGGAGCACCGTAGCGAGCACCTGGGCGTTCCCGGCGTGGGTCCCGTAGCTATCGTGGATGAAGCTGAAGGACCGGAGGCCCAACTCGTGACCCTTCGCGATGGTCAGGGCCATGTGCGATGCGTCCAGGCTGTGGACCCAGTTCGGTGAGATGCCCGCGGCCTGCTTGCGGGTGTCAATCTTGGCCTCCTCCAGGGCCACGCTGATCTGGATGCGGATTTGTTCGAAGGTGGTCTCGATGCGCTTGAAGTTCGGCACCCGGTAGGCTTGCTGAACGAGGAACCCCGTGGGGGTCGTCCAGATGACCGGCTGCTTTTCCTTGGCGGCCACGCGGGCGGCCTTCTGGAGCCACTCCATCGCGGCGGCAGCGGCCACCACGACTTCCGCGACTGAGTTCCAGATGAGGTCTCCCATGTAGGCGGCGGCTTCCCACGCCATGCCCTCGAAGGGGAACGATGCGGACTTCTCAGGGTCGTTCATCCACGGGGCAACGGTGTCCTCGTAGACCTGCGTCTTGAAGCCGAACTCGCGGGCTCCGTAGGCGAGCGTCATGACGGGCCGCTTGGTCACCTTGCGGGTGACGTTGCCGTGCCAGCCACGGGCTAGGTCGCGGACCCACGGGCCTTCAACCTGGATGGCCTTGCCCTCCTCATCCTTGCGGTTGAGCATGACGCGGGCTTCCGAGCTGAGGTCGGCCTCCACACGGCGCGCGACCACTTCGGCCACGGTCGTGTAGATGTCCTGGGGCTTGTCGGCCGGCACGAGGTTGACCGCAGCACCCCCGACTTCATCCCGGAGGATGGCCGAGAAGTTCTGGAGGCCGTTGCACGTGCCGTCCATCTGGACCGGGAGGGCTGACTCGTAGGCGTAGCCTTCCCGCTTCCAGCCGGCCCACTCGAAACAGAACGCTAGGGCCTGCCAGGGCTTCTCGGCGGTGGCCCAGAAGCGGTTCTCGTAGGGGTTCTCAGCGGAGGCCAGGATGTCAGCCGAGTGGGTCTCCACCCAATCGTGGCGGGCACCCATCGAGACCTTGTCCACGCCCCACAGACCGGCCCCGTGAACGGCCAGCCACAGCACGCCGTCATCGTCCGCGAGGGGAACGGTGTTGGCGAACGTGAGGAGGCCGCGCTGGGCGTCCGAGCCCTGGGGCGTGAGGTACAGCGACACGGGGTAGATGCGGCCCCTCCAGTCGAGCTGATGGGGGAAGTAGAACGCCTCCTGTTCCTTGAAGCGCCGGGCCACGCCGAGCATCCGGGAGAAGGCGATTCGCTTCCCCTTCGACTTGGCGAGCTGTTCGTGGGCCAGGGAGCAATCCCGCTTCCACGTCTTGAACTCCGCGAGCTGAGCTTCGGTCATGACCTCCTTCGTCAAGCCTTCGACCAGCCAACGGGGCTTCGCCGGGAGCACATCCTCACGCTCATCCTGGGACGGGATTTTGCCCAGGGTCGAGCGCGCATCCCACAAGCCCTGCATCACCTCCAGGACGCGCTCATTGATGACCCAGGGGGTCTCCTGGAGTGCGTTCACGGCCGCGTAGACGGTCGGCATCTCGCGATTGCCCAGTTCGTCCAGGTAGCCCCTGGAGCGGGTCTTCACGAGGGTCAGGCGCCGCACACGCCCAGAGTGGTAGCCGCCGTCCCAGGGCGTGCTCCAGGGCTTGGGCGGGATGATCGTGGGCAGGTAGACGGGGCTCATCCACTCCGTCCGCTGGTTCTCGTCTTCGATCCACGCGAGGGTCTCTGGGGTGGCCTCCACGTGTATGGGGGTGTTCGCCCTCCCCTCGGAAACGCGGGTGATCTTCGCGAGCCCCGTGCGGGCCACCATGATCTCGATGAGCTTCGAGCCCACGAGGAGCTTGTCACGGGGCGACCACTCATCCAGCTCCACCCCGTTCTTCCGTGCCGGGATCAGCATGGCGTTACGGCGGTGACGTGCTGAGGTCGCGTCCTTGGCGCGCTTGTGCATGGCCTTGTAGAGGGTCGGCGTCTGGTCCTGCATCGCCTGGAAGTGGACCTCATCCTCCAGGAGCGAGGACAGGTTCAGGGCCGCCCTGAGGAGGACCTCGCGCGTCGAGACGCTGTCCAGGACGGAGCGGAGGGTCATGTGGGCCAGGAGGTCCACGTCCCCGACCAGCTCGAAGAACTTGACCGCTGAGTGCTTCCGCCCGGCCTTCCCGGACTTGGCCTCAACCATGAACTCCTCGATGCCGGCGACCATCGCCTCATGCTTAGACCCCATGAGCTTGCGGACACTCTGGGTGCGCGCTTCGGTGCCGTTCTCCTTCGTCTTGGCGACCTGTTCCTTGAACCGGCTAATGCCCATCGACCGCATCTCCTCCTCCAGCTCAAGCTGGGCCTGGAAGAGGGGGTGGTCGCTTGCGGTGGTGATCGTCATTGGGTGACCTCGTCTCTGCGCTGGTCTGGGATCGTCCCACGTGTGGGTGGGTGCGGGCATAGCTCCGCCCTTCAGGGGACCTGTTAGGGTTCACCCTGTGGGTAGAGAGGTTAGGTGGGGTGTTAGTGGGGGTTCACCCTCGGGTTCAGCCTGAGGGGATCGTTTAGGACCCCTCCTGGGGTGAGGGGTTATCGCTCGGGCACCGGGACGATGACGCCCCAGCCAGCCCCCAAGCCAATAATTCGGAGGTCCTGGTCTCGGCAGATGACAGGCTCCAGTTCGGAGACCCACAGGCCCAAGAGAGTACGGATTAGGGCGTCATCTCTCACTGCCCGTAGCCTCATCTCCTCCAGGGCGAAGGCGTAGATCAGATGGGTGGCGTGGGCGTGCGTCATCGGCTCAGCTCCCGTAAGCCGGGTGTGTCGTGTCTTCGACGTACCAGCACCACCGCGGCGCCTGGACCCGCTCAGGGTTGTTCAGAAAGTAGCCCCAGACAAGCTCGTCCGGGTCCGCGTTGATCGTCAGGCAGTAGGAGCGCGCCTTGCGTTCGCGAGGGGTCATGTGGGGGTTCCCTTGTGGTCCGAGTTATCCGTCAACCGGTCAAGACCGGGAGAGCCTGGGCGGCCTTCAGGAGGGCGCGCATGTGGGGGATGGCCTTCTCCCGAAGCCACAGGGCGATTGCCTTGCGCTCGTAGCCGTGGGGTTGCTTGAACATGATGAGCAGGCCCTCGGGGGTCACAAGCGTCCGAGCGCCCGCGTGTGGGTTGCTGAACGCCTCTGGGCACTCGCTACGGGAGACAGACCGCCGCTGAGTCGCGGGGAGCTGGTCCACATAGGCCCCGTAACCCCGCCCGGCCTTTGCGTTGGGATACGCAAGCCCCACCACTTCAGACAGGACCATGAAGACCCCCTTCCGCGAGGTGACCACCCGGAGCTTCGCCCCGGACGGGAACTCCAGGAAGGTGAGGCCGAAGGTCTCCGGGGCGGCCTCGATGCGGAGGACCGCGTTCTCAGCTTGGAGGGTCTCGATGCGCTCCGCTTGATCTGCCGCGAGGCGTAGGGCCTGGGCGAGCGTTTGGGGGACCTGGACGGGGCTTGCCACCTGGGCCTCCAGTTCCTCCAGGCGGCGCACCACAGCAGCCCGCATGGGAATGGAGTAGCCCGTCACTAGGATCATCGTTTCGGTGCGCGGGAGGCGGACGCAGGGGTACTCCTGTCCATTCTGCGGATTCCGGTGGGTGTCCTCAAATCTGAGGAGACCCTCGAAGCCGTACAGTTCGGTCAACATGGAGCGAGCGTCTCGCATCACGTTGTCGTGCCGCTTCCCGGTGAGGGCGGCAATCTCCAGGCTGGTCATGGTCGGCGTCGAGGTCAGTACGGCTGGGGTCATGGCGTGTGGCCTCATGGTTTCCGAGGGTGAGGGGTAATCGAGCCTGAGCGCGCCACACGAAGGCTTTGCTGGGCCGAGATTGCTGAGAGTGAGGGGTAATCCGACACGCCACGGCCGTGTGGCGGGCACCGTGTGGCGTGTCATCTGAAACAATCGCACAGGTGGGTAGGTCCGCGAATATGGCTACCCCCTCTAGGATCATTAGATTTTCACTGTGTGGTCAGGGTTAGTCCCACGTGTGGGTAGAGCCGCGCAGACCTTTTAAGTGCCTTCCGTCTACCGGTTTCGGCAAGCGGCCTCCGAGGTCGAACCCTGTCTTAGATCAACCTGACGGCCCGCGACAGATGGTGCGGGCGCTCGCAAATGCGTCGGGCGCCTCTCACCTCCGTGGAACACTCGCAGGCTGCCGGCTTTAGCTCGCAGCGGGAGAGATTGGGAGCGACGTGGGATGGCGCAGACAGAGCACGACGATGCGGCGACCTGGAAGGAGTTCGGCGAGGTCGTCAACATGACGCCGGCGGCCCTCCGGAAGCACCTGGACAGCGACGCGAGCCGCTCGGTCGGCCAGAAGAAGGACGGCGAGACGGAATCGACGGGCCACCAGGAGGGCCGGCGCATCCTGGCGATCAAGGACACGTCGAAGGGGGACCTGACCCCGGACGATTACGCCCACATGCGCAAGGTGATCGGCTATGTCCGGCGGCATCTCGCCCAGGGCGGAAAGGCGCGCCAGGATCCGGACTCGCCCTGGCGTCTCTCACTCATGAACTGGGGTCACGACCCCCTGAAGGATTGAGCGCGCGAGTCAGCGCAGCGGGGTGCCCAGGGGCGCCACCAGGGCCGGCGCGATCACGTATCCGTTGCGCCGGCGGTCGCGGCCGAACCGCCCTTCGTCGAAATAGTCGAAGCCCGTCAGCCCGAAGCCGCCGCCGTTCATCACCGTCGGGACCGGGATCGCCAGCGCGGGGTCGAGGTCCGGGCGCCGGAGGCTCGGCAGGGGTTGGCCCGTGGTGCGGTCCGTATCGAGCAGGACCGGACCCTCGCTTCCGAGCACCACCTCTCGCGGGCTGGCCTCTGCGGTCGCGCCGAGCGGAAGCGCGAAGCCGATCAGGATCAGGTGGGCGATGACCTTGCAACCGGGCACTGAACCTTCTCCCTCGGGCGGTCATCACGAACGTGGATGCCGCCCGCCGACTATGCCCCATCTCGGGCCCTCTGTCGCCGGCCTTTGCGATCAATAGCTCCCGTGGCGGAGCCGCTCGGCGCCCTCCGCACATGGACGAATGGCCGACGGCTCGCGTTCTCGACACTGATCCTCGGGTAACCCGGCCACCCTCTGGGCGGCGGGCGTCGAGAACCGAAGGGCTGGGCGAAAGTCCGGCCCTTCGTCGATCTAGGAGGGCGTCAGCCCCGGGCGCGAACCACCGCCCGCTGTTCCCGGGACACCGGCTCGCAGCCCGTCACGAACGCGTTCAGGGCCGTCGGCCGAGAATCGCAAACGTAACCGAGTTCCGGCGAGGGCGCCGGCACCGGATCACGGGCGACGATGGGGTTCGGGGCGCAGGCAGCCGCCGCGCCGGCGAGCGCGAGGGCCGCAATCAGCATCAGGCGGCGCATGGGGGCCCTCGGAACGGGACGGCGTTCGGACATGCGACGACCGTGCGGACGACGCCGATGCCTGGCAAGGGCGAGCACGCCGCGAGCCGCGATTTGCGAGAGCCTGTCGCCCCGCCGCCACACGCGGTGGGCCTCAGCCGGCCTTGGCCATCGGCACGACGTTGTGCAGCGTGCGGTCCGACGTCTCGAAGAAGCGACGGATGTTGCGCGCCGCTTGGCGGATGCGTTGCTCGTTCTCGACCAGCGCGATGCGGACATAGGCGTCGCCGTGCTCGCCGAAGCCGATTCCGGGTGCGACCGCGACGTCGGCCTTCTCGACCAGAAGCTTCGAGAATTCGAGGCTGCCGAGGCCCTGGTACTTCTCGGGTATCGGCACCCAGGCGAACATCGAGGCGGAGGGAGAGGGAATCTTCCAACCCGTCTTGTCGAAGGCCTCGATCAGGGCGTCGCGGCGCTTGCGATAGATGCCGCGCATCTCGCGGATGCAATCCTCCGGCCCATTGAGCGCCGCGGTCGCCGCCACCTGGATCGGCGTGAAGGCGCCGTAATCGAGGTAGGACTTCACGCGCGTCAGCGCCGCGAGCAGGCGCTCATTGCCGACCGCGAAGCCCATGCGCCAGCCCGCCATCGAGAAGGTCTTCGACAGCGACGTGAACTCGACGGTGCAATCGATCGCGCCCGGCACCTGCAGGACGGAGGGCGGCGGGTCCTTGTCGTCGAAATAGACCTCGGCATAGGCGAGGTCGGACAGGATGATGATCTCGTGCCGCTTCGCGAAGGCGACGAGGTCCCGGTAGAAGTCGAGCGAGGCGACGTAGGCCGTCGGGTTCGAGGGGTAGCAGACGACGATCGCGACGGGTTTCGGGATCGAGTGCTGCATCGCCTTCTCGACCGCCGGGAAGAAGGCCGGCGTCGGCTCCGCGGGCACCGAGCGGATCACGCCGCCCGCCATCAGGAAGCCGAAGGCGTGGATCGGGTAGCTCGGGTTCGGCACCAGCACCACGTCGCCCGGCGCCGTGATCGCCTGCGCCATGTTGGCGAAGCCCTCCTTCGAGCCCAGCGTCGCCACGACCTGGGTCTCGGGGTTGAGGGCGACGCCGAAGCGGCGCTGGTAATAGGCGGCCTGGGCCCGGCGCAGGCCGGCGATGCCCTTCGAGGACGAGTAGCGGTCCGTGCGCGGGCGACCCGCCGTCTCAATCAGCTTGGCGATGACGTGCTTGGGCGCGTCGAGATCCGGGTTGCCCATGCCGAGATCGATGATGTCGGCGCCGCCGGCGCGGGCCTGGGCCTTGATCCGGTTCACCTGCTCGAAGACGTAGGGCGGCAGGCGCTTGATGCGGTGGAAGTCGGTCATGGCCTTCAGCGTGTCCAACGGCGCGATTCGACCTGAGTCGCGCGAAAAACTGTCATCACGGTGACATGGTTGAATCGATCTAGCACTTCGGATGACGAAGGCCGACCCCGAATCTTCCTACTCGGGCGCTCCGCCCGGCGCGGCGGCGCGGCCGGCGCTCGCGGCGGCGCGGCCCTTGGCCTCGTTGCGGCTGCGCGCGCCTTCGAGCTCGGCCTCGAGCGCCTTGGCGCCCTCGCTCGACTTCGCCCGGATCGGCCGCTGCGGCGCCGAGACGCCGACGGGCAGGAACTCGCCGGGCGCCTTGGTGCGCGACTCCGCCACGAAATCCGCGGGCTTCGCCTGGCGCGAGGATGCACCCGCCCCGACATAGGCGTCGCGAAGCGGGTTCACGTCGCTCGCGCAGCCCCCGGTCAGGGCGGCGCCGGTGAGGAGGGCGAGGGAAAAGCAAAGCCGCTTCATAAGGATGTCGACCGATAATTGCGGGCCGGTCTGGCGGAATGTCGAGGTGGGGCGTTAATTTGTCGGAAACGAGGCCCGCCCGGCCGCGCCCGCCGCGCGAACGGAGCGCGGCGCAAAAGGGAGTGATGGACGCGTGACGACCGAGAGGACCATGCCGTTGCCCGACATCGAGGCCCTGTCGCGCAACGCCAACCTGCTCGTCGAGCAATTCGGACGCGCGGCCGCGATCTACATGAAGCCCAACGGTGAGGGCAGCGACTCCCTCCCCGCGCCGGTCAAGCCGCCCGACGAGGTCAACGACGTCGTCCGTACCCTCGGCGCCGTGGCCGAGCGCTGGCTGATCGATCCTCAGAAGACGATCGAGGCGCAGACGAAGCTGAGCGAGGCCTTCATCACCCTCTGGGGCTCGACCTGGCACCGCCTCCAGGGCGAGCCGGCCGCGCCGGTCGTCGAGCCGGAGCCGAAGGACAACCGCTTCAAGCACGAGGAATGGACGACCAACCCGATCTTCGACTTCCTCAAGCAGAGCTACCTCATCACCGCGCGCTGGGCGGAGGAACTCGTCGAGGGCGCCGACGGCATCGACGACCATACCCGGCACAAGGCCCAGTTCTACCTGCGCCAGATCACCGGCGCGCTCTCGCCCTCGAACTTCGTGCTGACCAATCCGGAGCTGATCCGACACACGCTCCAGGAGAACGGCGCCAACCTGGTGCGCGGCATGAAGATGCTCGCGGAGGATATCGAGGCGGGCAAGGGCGAGCTGCGCGTGCGCCAGACCGACCCGACCGGGTTCGAGGTCGGCGTCAACGTCGCGGTGACGCCGGGCGAGGTCGTGTTCCGCAACGAGCTGATGGAGCTGATCCAGTACGCGCCGACGACCGAGACGGTGCTGAAGCGCCCGTTCCTCATCGTGCCGCCCTGGATCAACAAGTACTACATCCTCGACCTCAACCCGCAGAAGAGCTTCATCGGCTGGATGGTCGGCCAAGGCCTGACCGTGTTCTGCATCTCCTGGGTCAACCCGGACGAGCGCCACGCGGAGAAGGATTTCGAGAGCTACATGCGGGAAGGCATCGAGGCGGCGATCGACGCGATCGGTGTCGCCACGGGCGAGAACGAGGTCGCGGCGGCGGGCTATTGCGTCGGCGGCACGCTGCTGGCCGTGACGCTGGCGATGCAGGCGGCGACGGGCAACAAGCGCATCAAGAGCGCGACCTTCCTGACGACGCAGGTCGACTTCACCCATGCCGGCGACCTGAAGGTCTTCGCCGACGAGGCGCAGATTCAGGCCATCGAGGCCCGGATGAAGCGCCGCGGCTACCTCGAAGGGTCGGGGATGGCCACCGCCTTCAACATGCTGCGCCCGAACGACCTGATCTGGTCCTACGTCGTCAACAACTACGTGAAGGGCAAGACGCCGATGCCCTTCGACCTGCTCTACTGGAACGCCGACGCGACCCGGATGCCGGCGGCCAACCACTCCTTCTACCTGCGCAACTGCTACCTCGAGAACAATCTCTCGCAGGGTAAGATGATCCTCGGCAACGTCCGCCTCGACCTGAAGAAGGTGAAGATCCCGATCTTCAACCTCGCCACCCGCGAGGACCACATCGCGCCGGCCCTCTCGGTGTTCGAGGGGTCGTCGAAGTTCGGCGGCAAGGTCGATTACGTGGTGGCGGGGTCCGGGCACATCGCCGGCGTCGTCAACCCGCCGGCCAAGCCGAAATACGGGTTCTGGACGGGCGGTCCGGCCAAGGGCCGCTTCGCGGACTGGATGGCGGCCGCGACCGAGCACAAGGGCTCGTGGTGGCCCTATTGGTTCGCCTGGCTGGAGCACCAGGCCCCGGCCCGCGTTCCCGCCCGCATTCCCGGCGAGGCCGGCCTGCCCTCGCTGGGGCCGGCGCCCGGCACCTACGTCCGCATGAAGGCCTGAGGCAGAGCACAAAGGAAAAGAGCCGGCGGGGTGTCCCGCCGGCTCTTTCGATCGATCTTCCTGAGCGACCTGCGCGCCGCGTCAGTTCTTGCGGACCAACGGCGCTGGGGCGACGGGGCGTGCCGGTTCCCCGAGCACGTAGCGGAAGCCCACCGAGACGAGGTCGGCGCTGCCGTTGGAGACGCCGGCGAAGACGACGTTCGCGGTGTTGTAGTCGCGGCCCGGGCCGGAAAGGATCGGGGCACGGTCGACGAAGAGGTGCGAGTAGGCGAAGTGGAGCGTCAGCTTCTCGTTCCACTGGTAGCTCGCACCGACCGAGAGGTTGATGCGGTCGGCGTCGGGCAGGCGAACCGAGCGATTCTCGAAATCGATCGGCGATTGCTCGTAGTTCACGCCGGCCCGCAGGGTCAGGTTCGGCGACCAATCGTACTCGGCACCGATGGAGTAGGTGTAGCCGTCCTTGTAGTTCAGCGGCAAGAAGCTGACCGGCACGCCGCGGGCGCGCGAGACGATGCCGATGGTTCCCGCACGGGACCAGTTGTCCCACTCGAAGCCGAGATTGATGCGCGTGACGGGGTTGATCTCCTGCGTGAGACCGACTGTCACCTTCTCCGGCGTGTTGAACTTCGCCGTGACCTGTCCGGCGACCGGCGCCAGGGCGAGCAGCGGCACGCCGATCGAGCCCTCGATGTCGTGGTGGATCGAGGAGCGATAGCCGACGCCCAGCGTCGTGCCGGTCGGAGCGGTGAACACCGCGCCGGCCGTGAAGCCCACGCCCCAGGAATCGCCCTTGAGGAAGCTGCTCGGCAGGTTGGCCGGCGAGAAGGGCGGGATCGGCAGCGGCACAGCCTGGCGCAGGGTCAGGCGGAAGTACTGGATATTGGGACCGGCCGCGATCGAGAACCACTCGTTGACCTTGAAGCCGATCACCGGGTTGAAGGCTAGGCTGAAGATGCGGTTCGAGCGGCCGTAGAGCTCGCCGGCCCAGACGTTGCGCGCCTTGGTGGTCAGGCCGAACGGAGCGCCGGTCGACAGACCGAGCCAGATCCGGTCGGTGAGCTGGTAGGAGGTGGCGCCCGCCGGGACGACGGCGGTCTGGCCGAGCTCTCCCGAGCCGCCGAGGGGGGCGAAGGCGGGGTTGGTCCCCGGCAGGGTCCTGATGCCGCCCGACAGCGCGATCAGGCTGAGATTCTGCTCCTTCACGAAGCCGGGCGCCATGGTGATGACGGCCGGGTTCCAGAACATCGAGGACACGCCGCCCGAGCCCGAGGCCGTGCCTGCGAAGGCGAGACCCTGCGCCTCGGCGCTCTGCTCGCGGACTGCGAAGGCGCCCGCCTGCGCCGAACCCCAGCTCGCCCCCAACGCCGCCGCGGAGAGACCCGCGAGGGCCAGCGCCCGTATCCTACCTTTCATGACCCGTCCCCACCTTGGCTTCCGTGGCGCTCGATTGTTCCGTCTGACCCCCAACCGGACCGACGCCTTGATGGTCAGATTGCAGCTTGCGCCGAGACTTCGCAATCCCCACCGTCGCGAGGTGTACTTCGCAATCTAGTCTGATATTGACTTGGTATATTGGTAAATCAACTGTTAATTATAAGATTACTCTCAAGTAAAACGACTTTGGTTCACATCTAAACTGTCTGCAAGATTGTGCATGAAGCGTGTACGAAAAGTGGCGGCAAGAGGGCTTTGCACGGTCATCGTGTGGTTCCTGCAACAGGTGGGGCAACCGCGGACGAACCAAGCCGCTCTTGCCGAGGCCGCCCTCCCGACCGATGTCCGGGACTGGGTCAGAACGGAGCGGTCCGGCGATGAAACTGGTTCGTCATGGTGCGAGGGGCGACGAGAGGCCCGGCCTGGTCGACGCGGCAGGCGGCATCCGCGACCTCTCGGGGGTCGTTCGCGATATCGCCGGCTCCGCCTTGGCGCGCGAGACCCTCGATCGCCTCAGGGTCCTCGATCCGATGACACTGCCCCTCGTGCCGTCGGGCACCCGGCTCGGTCCCTGTGTCGGCGGCACGCGCAACTTCATCGCGATCGGCCTCAACTACGCCGATCATGCCGCCGAGACCGGTGCCGCGGTGCCGCCCGAGCCCATCATCTTCAACAAGGCGCCGTCCTGCATCTGCGGACCCAACGACGATGTCATTCTTCCCAAGGGTTCGGCCAAGACCGATTGGGAGGTCGAGCTCGCCGTCGTGATCGGCGCCCGCGCCTCCTACGTGCACGCCAACGAGGCGCTCTCCTACGTCGCGGGGATCTGCATCTGCAACGACCTCTCCGAGCGCGAGTACCAGCTCGAGCGCGGCGGCACCTGGACCAAGGGCAAGGGCTGTCCCACCTTCGGCCCGCTCGGGCCCTGGCTCGTCACCCTCGACGAGGTGGCAGACCTGAGGAAGCTCTCGCTCTGGCTCGACGTCGACGGCGCGCGCATGCAGTCGGGCTCGACGGGGACGATGATCTTCGACGTGGCGCAACTCGTCGCCTACGTCTCGCACTTCATGATGCTGGAGCCCGGTGACGTCATCACCACGGGCACGCCGCCCGGTGTCGGCATGGCCCGCAAGCCGCCGCGCTTCCTCAAGAGCGGCGAGGTCGTCAGCCTCGGCATCACCGGTCTCGGCGAGCAGCGCCAGCGCGTGGTCGCCTTCGACGATTGGACGGCGAAGGTGGCCGCGGGGGAACCGACGAACTAGGTCGATCGCGCCAGCGCTTTGCGCGCCGACGGCTTGATTTTCCGACCGAGTTTCTCCTGATGGGCGGATGACGCAGACATTCGCCCCCCTGCCCCGGTCCGAGACCCCCGCGATCCGCCACGACTGGACCGTCGCCGAAATCCGCGCGATCCACGACCTGCCGCTTCTCGACCTCGTGCATCGGGCCGCGTCCGTCCATCGCGCGCACAACGACCCTTCCGATATCCAGCGCGCCAGCCTGCTCTCGATCAAGACGGGCGGCTGCCCCGAGGATTGCGCCTATTGCCCGCAATCGGCCCACCACAAGGAGGCCGGCCTGCCCCGCGAGCGGCTGATGCCGGTCGAGGCCGTGCTTAAGGAGGCCGCCGCGGCCAAGGCCTCGGGGGCGCATCGCTTCTGCATGGGCGCGGCTTGGCGCCAGCCCAAGGACGGACCGGAATTCGACGCGGTCCTGGCGATGGTGCGCGGCGTGCGCGGGATGGGGA
>JAESGP010000208.1_pt1 | contig 16116 bp, 15 predicted proteins | sample 9269741 | NCBI WGS metagenome assembly JAESGP01 (sample SAMN15720684, study PRJNA650882) | algae metagenome | isolation source: Desmonostoc vinosum HA7617-LM4 and co-occurring heterotrophs from cave wall | place: USA: Waikapalae cave, Hawaii | collected 2011-05-27
TGGGGACTGGGGACTGGGGACTGGGGACTGGGGACTGGGGACTGGGGACTGGGGACTGGGGACTGGGGACTGGGGACTGGGGACTGGGGACTGGGGACTGGGGACTGGGGAATTCATAATAATTTATTCTTCTCCCTCCCCTCCTCACCTCCCGGTTGGTGAGTTTCGGCTACGCGGCAATCGAGCGAAGTCGAGATTCAACTACCGCAAAGTCGAACCACATCTCCCTCATCCCTCCACTCCCTACTCCCTACTCCCCACTCCCCACTCCCTAGATTTAGTCTAGTTTCTCACCACTGAGGATGAAAATGGGATCGGCAGCGGTAAAGGTTTGCGAAAATCCGCGCGTTTCTAAACGGTTGACCGCAGATTGAACAACTTCTATATTTCTAGCCCTTAATTGAGAAAAACTTTGGGAAATAGCATACAGACTTTCTAGATTAGCAGCTGTGGCGACAACCCGGCCTGAAGGTGGTAAATAATGCCATGCAGCTTGCAAAATTTCTTGAATCGGTCGTCCTCCTTCAATACAAACGCGATGGGGGGCAATTTTCAGGTCATGTAAACACTCTGGCGCACTACCTTCAACTACCTCAACATTGTTGACCTCAAAAAGATCGCAGTTGCGCTTGATGAGGTTGGCTACTTCTTCATCCCTTTCTACAGCAATAATCCGTCCGTTAGGACACAGCAACCCCACCTCTACCGGAATAGTACCTGTACCCGCGCCAATGTCCCACAACACGGAATCAGGTTGGAGTCGTAGTTGAGCAATCAACAGCAGTCGAACTTCTCGCTGACTTAAAGGAATTCCTGGCAAATGCTCAAATAATTCATCAGGAATACCAGGAGTAATGTAAGGCCAAAGTTGGGAAGGCATATAATACTGATGCGTAATTCGTAATTCGTAATTCGTAATTCGTAGTTAATACACACGGGAAAAGGCTTGCTCCAAGCTATTTTCAAGAATTTACCTTCATTACTCAAATAATTCTTTCTTCCCCTATTTGGTAGAACTACGCAATTATACTAAAGATATCGGCTTGCCAAAGTACAAGCTATAAGCTGTCGAAGAATTTCAAACTTAGCGTTATCAGAAATCATAATGCTTGGAGCAATCTTAGGCGATCGCTATGAAGTTAAGCAACAGCTGGGCAAAAAGGCTGGACGGCGAACTTTCGTAGCTCGTGACTTGAAAACTCAGGAGTTAGTTGTTGTCAAATTACTCTCTTTTGGCAGTGATTTTGAATGGGATGATCTCAAGCTGTTTGAGCGGGAAGCCGAAACTTTAAAATCTTTATCACATCCCTCAATTCCTCGCTATTTAGACTATTTTGAGGTAAATTTGTCCGCAATTAAAGGATTTGCCCTAGTACAAACTTATATCTCAGCGCAAACTTTAGAGCAATACTTACAAGCTGGGCGGACTTTTACAGAAGCGGAAGTCAAACAACTAGCTCAAGCACTTTTAGAAATTCTGATCTACTTACATGGGTTGCATCCGCCTGTCATCCACCGTGATCTTAAGCCTAGCAATATTTTATTAAAAGAGCGTTCTGGTAATAGTGTTGGTCAAGTCTATTTGATAGATTTTGGCTCGGTACAGACAGCCCTCGCCGCCGAAGGTGGTACTCGAACAGTAGTGGGAACATATGGTTATATGCCACCGGAGCAATTTGGTGGACGTACCGTTCCTGCTTCTGACATTTATAGTTTAGGCGCAACCTTAATTTACCTGATAACGGGTACTCATCCAGCCGATTTACCCCAAAAGGATTTCCGCATTCAATTTGGGCAAATGGCGGCTCATTTGTCTCCAACTTTTACACGCTGGTTGAGCTTGATGAGCGAACCCAGTTTAGAAAAGCGTTTTAGTTCTGCTGTTGAAGCAATAAAAGCTCTAGATCAACAGTTATTTCAAAATACTACTTCTTTAACTGTTGGCAAACCAGCTGGTAGCAAAATTCAACTAACCAAAAATGGGGAATCACTGGAAATTCTCATTCCACCAGTTGGTTTTCAACTTTCAATGGTATTCACAGGTTTTTTTGCACTTGCTTGGAATTCGTTTATTACCACCTGGACACTTGGCGCTCTTGTTGTTCCTTTTCCCATCAATATTCCCTTTGTTTTATTCTCACTTCCTTTCTGGGGTATTGGTTTGTCCATGGTGTATAGAATTTTCTTTGCTTTATTTGGCTGTACCCGCCTACGTCTCAATCAACAGCAAATAAACTTAACTTCGGAATTCTGGGGAATAGAATTTCATCGTTCCCGTTCATCACCCAGAGAAGATATTATCAAGCTAGTTTATGTTCCCAAACACTTTACAAAAGACTCTGATGGCAGCCAAACTAGAGTCCCAGCACAACTAGATATTTGGGCAGGAATCAGAAAATATCAAATTGGTGGTGATAATGGCGGTATTCAATCGGAAACAGAACTGGAATGGTTAGCTCATGAATTAAGCGATTGGTTGGGTATACCAGTTACTAGGGAATAGGGAATGGGGACGTGGTGAGTCCAGTGCTGCGGGAGGGTTTCCCTCTGTAGGCAACTGGCGAACCCATAAGGGGGACGCAAAGAAAATTTCTCCCTCATCTCCCGGTTGGTGAGTTTCGGCTACGCGGTAATCGAGCGAAGTCAAGATTTAACTACCGTAAAGTCTTACTCCTAAGCTTAAGCAGGCTACGCGTAGCGTTTCGCAGAGAACCACATCTCCCTGCATCCCATGTATGTCTATAGTTAATTACAGATACTTTTAGAGGTAAGTTATATGCTTTTTGGACTAGGATGGCCAGAAGTGGGTGTAATTGCTATTGTTGCGATTCTAATTTTTGGCCCGAAAAAAATCCCTGAGTTGGGAAACGCACTAGGCAAAACCCTACGAGGTTTTAAGGAAGAACTGAAAACTCCCAGTGAAGAAACAAACACAGAAGATGAACAACGATAGTCAAGAGTCAACAGTCAACAGTCAAGCATCAAGATTTAAAAACTTTTGACCGAACAAAGCAAAAGTAAAAAGCGCAAAGTAGGCAGTGTCGGTTTCCGTCCCGCCTAACTTTGTAAGATGGCGTGGTTTCCCCCATGAACAACTGCCGTCAGTTCGGAGGAAACCCAAAGAGTGACTTTGCGCTAAATACCCATTACAAAACTTAATTACGTTAGCGTTAGCGTTAGCGTTAGCGAAGCGGTAGCGAGTCCTCGAGCGTCAGCGGTAGCGACACAGAAGCGTCGCGTCATTACGAATTACGTTAGCGTTAGCGAAGCGGTAGCGAGTCCTCGAGCGTCATTACGAATTACGAATTATTTAAGACTCCCTGCCCCCTTTCCTCTTTTTGACTACAGTAGGGTGTTGATTACGGAAGAAGGTGCAACCCCATTTTGAGAGTCTAAAACTGTTGTAGTGGGATTTGGTTGGTGCGTTTCTTCTTTGACTACACCACGAACTCTAATTAATTTGATGGCGCGGGTGACGCTTTCTGGCAAAATTACTACTAGGCTGTTGTCGGGAGCCATGTCTAAGGCTTTGTTAATCGCTTGGGTTTCATCCAAAACTGTTTCATAACGACAGTTGGTTTTAATTTGGGTGATGCCTTGAGTAATCAAAGTAGAGGCTGAACCTCTAGGACGTCCTCGTGTATCGTCATCTTCTTTAATAATGATGTAATCAAAGATTTCTGCTGCCAGTTTACCCAGGGTAACAAAATCTTCGTCACGGCGATCGCCAGGGCCACCAACTACGCCAATGCGCGGCCCTGTAGTCCAGTTACGCACGAAAGCGCCTACAGCTTCATAACTAGCAGGGTTGTGGGCATAGTCTATCAAGGCGTGGTAGTTCCCCAAATTAAATAGATTCATCCGTCCTGGGGTTTGACTCACAGATGCGCGAAATGTCTTTAACCCAGCACGAATTTGCTCAATTGTGACGTTTTGTACGAAGGCTGCCAAACTTGCTGCTAGGGCGTTGGCAATCATGAATGGTGCCCGCCCACCCATTGTTAAGGGGATATTTTCCGCTCTTTCGATCCGGTGTGTCCAATCGCCTTTGACAATTGATAAATAGCCGTTTTCATATACTGCTGCTACTCCTCCCTTTTGAATATGCTTTCGCACTAATTCTGAATCATGGTTCATGGTGAAGTAAGCAATATTTGCTTTAGTTTTTTCTGCCATGGCAGCGACGCGGCGATCGTCGGCGTTGAGTACTGCATAACCATCAGGGAATACAGCTTCCGCAACTACGCTCTTGAGGTTGGCTAACTGTTCAATGGTATCTATATCACCTATCCCTAAGTGATCAGCGGCTACATTTAATACTACACCTACATTTGCTGTTTCAAAGCCCAATCCAGAGCGGAGAATACCACCACGAGCTGTTTCTAACACTGCAACTTCTACTGTGGGGTCTTGTAAGATGAGGTGGGCACTTTGGGGGCCTGTATTGTCTCCAGATTCTATTAAGTAATCCCCGATGTATGTTCCATCTGTAGTTGTATAGCCTACTACTTTCCCAGTCTGTTTATAAATATGTGCAAGCAGGCGGGTAGTAGTAGTTTTACCATTAGTGCCCGTAACGCTGAGGATGGGAATTTGGCTGGATTGTTCATTGGGGAACAGCATATCCATGACTGCACCCGCAACGTTGCGAGGAATACCCTGACTGGGGGCAACGTGCATCCGAAAACCTGGGGCAGCATTAACTTCTACAATCACGCCATCGACCTCTCGCAAAGGACGGCTAATATCTGAGGTGACGATATCCAATCCGGCGATATCTAAACCAATATTCCTTACCACCCGCTGTGCCAGCCAAATATTTTCTGGGTGAATCTCGTCGGTGCGGTCTACAGCAATACCGCCTGTACTCAAGTTTGCTGTTGCCCGCAAGTAACAAACTGTACCTTTGGGTGGTACACTATTGAGGGTATAGCCTTGTCTTTCTAATAGTTGGTAGCTAGTGCGGTCTAATTCAATCTTGGTTAAAACGTTGTCATGTCCTTCGCCACGATTGGGATCTTGGTTGGTTTCTTCAATCAGTTCAGCGATGGTAGATCTGCCATTGCCAACGACGTGAGCTGGCACACGTTCGGCAACTGCTACTACTTTGCCATCTACTACTAGTACTCGATGATCTCGCCCGACGTAATACCGCTCGATGATGATTGAGCGGGAAACCTGTCTAGCAGCCTCATAAGCGGCTTCAGCTTCTTCCCAGGTTCTAATATCAATGGTGATACCTCTTCCATGATTGCCATCTAGCGGTTTGATGACGATGGGATAGCCGCCAACATATTCAATGGCTTCTTCTAAATCATCCAAGAAGTTAATTACTGTACCTCTGGGTACTGGTACACCTGCGGCAGCGAGGATACGTTTGGTGGCTTCTTTGTCGCAAGCTAGTTCTACTCCCAAAATACTCGTGTTGCCGGTCATGGTTGCCTGCATCCGCTTTTGGTTGACGCCATAGCCTAGCTGAATCAAAAAGCGCGCTCCCAGAGACATCCAAGGGATGCTTCTTTTTTCTGCTTCTTTGACGATTGCTTCTGTAGAGGGGCCTAGCGAAGCATCACGCCAAAAGTCTTTTAAGTCTTGGATGTCTTGCTCTAATTCTGCCTTGGGATAACGACCTCGATCAACAATACTTTGGCATAGTCGCACCGCTGCTCGTCCAGCGTAGCGTCCGGCTTCTTCATTTTGGTACTCAACCACTACTTGGTAGACTCCGGGGGTGGCGGTTTCGCGGGTACGCCCAAAACCCACGTGCATTCCAGCCAATTCTTGGAGTTCTAAAGCTACGTGTTCTACGATATGGCCCATCATGGTGCCTTCTCGCACCCGCATCAGAAAACCACCGCGACAGCCAGGGGAGCAATAGTGACCCTCCAGACTGGGCAGTGCCTCAACTAATCCTTCGTAAAAGCCGGGAATTTCATTCGAGGGCGTCTCGGCAAGGTTTTCTAAATCGAGGCGCATGACGATCAGCTTGTGGCGTCGAATGCTCCAGTAATTAGGGCCGCGTAAAGTCTGGATCTTGAGGATTCTCATGGGAATAGGGTAGATGGAGATTCGGAACCAAAATTCTAGTTTCTTACTGGAATTGACCGCTAAACTGTTCACAGCAAACAGTTTTTTCTTTTTACATGGTATTCTTGTGATTGTTCGCCAACAAGAAATCAGTGTGCGGTCAACTCAGTGTACCCTCAGATACTCTATCCCGTCAGCTGGAGATGCGGTGTACAGCAGGCAGTACAGTCCGCTGGTACAGGTGGAAGCGATCGCCATAACTGAGGATATGCAAACGTAAATTATGGACGGTGAGTGGTTCATTAGCACCGACATGTGGTTCGTTAGTGTGGGTGACTTCTGTGGGATCAACAATTGTGACACTACCTTTACCCATGACTTGTAACCAACCATCCCGTTCAAATACTGCACAAGTATCTTCATCAATTCCAATACCTAAACGATCAGGATGAGCCGCAATCGCGCTAATCAGTCGCCCCATACGATTACGGTTGTGAAAGTGCTGGTCAACAATCACTTCAGGGATAAATCCCAAACCCGTAGCCATATCGACTAAAGAACGATTTGGCGTCTCACCACTACCACCACCAGCAATCATGTGATGACCCATGACTGCTGCACCTGCACTAGTACCTGCGAGAGTCAGTTGTCCAGCCCTTACCCGTTGCCGGATAATTTCCATCGCTGGCGTGTCTGACAATACACCACAAAGGCGTAGTTGGTCTCCTCCTGTCAAAAAAACTCCACTACAGGCTTCTAAGGATGCTTTAATCTGGGAGGCTTCACACTGTTCCCGCTCACGAATGTCTAGGATTTCAACTTTGTTAGCACCCATTTCTTCAAAGATCCGAATATACCGACCACCGATGATAGCGGGTTCGCGAGATGCAGATGGAATAATTGTAATATGGGCCTTACTAGCACCAGCACGACCAAAAAAAGTTCGCAGAATATCGCGTCCGTGAACTTTATCTTCTGCGCCTCCGATAACCAGGACGGCGGTTTTAGTTGCTTGGGGTGTCCTCATTTCCAGCGATTTAGCTTTTAGTTGCGGCATTGTGTTTCTCCTGTCAACAACTTCAGGAGCCATCGCTGAAGACGGGTTCCCGGCTTGTGGCGAATGGCGTGTGAATTTAAAAAGGTTCAGTTACCTGGTGATTTTTGCGCTTTGGTTTTTCGGGAGAACACTTTTTTGAAGTTTGTAGTGGATGCTTGTACCACTTTAGACTTCTTGCTTGACGCATACGATGCCTCATTGTTCATGTGTCCGTTGCTTGATCCCCAAAGCTAGGGCCTTGTTATTTCCCTATCCACTTTTGCCAGTTCGGCAAAGTAGTGGTTGAGGGACTGGGGGAAGACACTTTTGTATGGAGGTATCCTCCGCTGTTGTCGGTTTGGCGAAGCCATTCCGGTTTGTCAAAAGTGTTCCCATAAATATCTACAAGGCGGTTGCTCGTAGAATCGGTTAGCATCAATCTGCTCGTAGGATAGAAAATGTTCGTTTCCTTAGAGAAATTTGGCACCAATTTTCCCCTCTGTGATTGGGGCAAGCAGACCTTGACACGTTTTTTCTGAGGCTGGCTCGATGCATCCTGGAAGTTGTTAACTTTATTCAGATTATTAATTTAAATGTAGTTGTGACAATATTTAAACATAAATTAAGTAATTAGAAAAACTTTTGATTCCACCAAAATCCAAGAGTTCTGGTACCTTTAGATACTATTGATAAAATTTATCGTAGTTATACCTAACAATGGCTTCTGGTGTTTGCTAGACATTCAACTTAAGATTAGTGTCCTCGAATACGAATAACTGTGCGCTTTGATATAGTTACGCTTTTTCCTGACTGTTTTACCTCTGTTCTGAGTTCTGGTTTAATGGCTAAAGCCTTGGCTAAACAGATTGCTCAAGTGCATCTGATTAACCCACGGGACTTTACCACTGACAAACATCGAAAAGTAGACGATGAACCCTACGGTGGCGGTGTAGGGATGCTGATGAAGCCAGAACCGATTTTTGCGGCTGTCGAATCACTACCTAAGTTACCCCGCCAGGAAGTTATTTTAATGAGTCCACAGGGGCAAACAATTAATCAGCCTTTATTGCGAGAATTAGCAACTGATTATGACCAAATAGTAGTAATTTGTGGGCATTACGAAGGAGTAGACGAGAGGGTATTGCAATTGGTAACGCGTGAGGTGTCTTTGGGTGATTTTATTCTCACAGGTGGGGAAATCCCAGCCATGGCTTTAATTAATGGTGTTGTGCGGTTGATCCCGGGAACTGTGGCCAAAAAAGAATCCCTAACAGCAGAGAGTTTTGAGGAGGGTTTATTGGATTATCCCCAATACACGCGCCCAGCCAATTTTCGCGGTTTAAAAGTACCGGAAGTATTGCTCTCTGGAAATCATGCCGCTATCGCCCGGTGGCGTCACGAACAACAAATCCAAAGAACACGCGATCGCCGTCCCGATCTCCTGGAAAAATGGGAACAGGAGAAGCGGGGGGAGTAGGGAGTGGGGAGTAGGGAGTGGGGACTGGGGACTGGGGAGTGGGGACTGGGGACTGGGGACTGGGGACTGGGGACTGGGGACTGGGGACTGGGGACTGGGGACTGGGGAAGACGCAAAGATGGGGGGACGCGGTGAGACAGCGAGTAAAGGAGGGTTTCCCTCCGCAGGCGACTGCGTTAGCGCAGCGTTAGCGAGCTTGCGAGCGTCACCCGAAGGGGGACGCGGAGAATAATTAATAACAAATGACAATTCCCAATAACAAATAACAAATAACAAATGACTAAAATTCGTATTGGTAACGGCTACGATATTCACCGCTTGGTGAGCGATCGCGCTTTGATTTTAGGTGGAGTCCAAATTGCCCATGAACTCGGTTTATTGGGGCATAGTGACGCGGATGTGCTAACTCATGCGATTATGGACGCTATGCTAGGGGCCTTATCTTTGGGGGATATTGGTCATTATTTTCCACCTAGCGATCGTCAATGGGCAGGAGCAGACAGTTTAATGCTATTAACTCAAGTAAATCAGCTCATTCTAGAGCAAGGCTGGCAAATAGGAAATATTGACTCGGTAGTAGTAGCAGAACGCCCAAAATTAAAACCTCATATCCATAAAATGCGCGACAAATTAGCCACTGTTTTAGAATTACAACCAAATCAAATTGGCATCAAAGCGACAACAAATGAAAAACTAGGCCCCGTTGGACGCGAAGAAGGTATCTGTGCTTATGCTGTAGTTTTGCTAGTAGCTTGTGAGTAACTTTTCTTTACTACATCAGCGAAGTTAGTTAGCGATCGTTAGGATGGAAATTAAAGCTTGCTTACAGATCACCAAAGTTAATGTAGTCAGATAAAAAAATGTTAGCTACCAACTTAGAAAAAGTAGATCGTCCTGATTTGGCCGTTTTAGATAAAGACGGACAAATTGTTCTGATAGCTGAAGTTGAAGGTTTTCCATATGACTTGAAAAAGTCAGAATTGAAAAATAATGTGATCTGGCGACTGATTGATTACCTGCAAGCAGCAACAACATTAGTCCCCTTTGCAATGCTTGTATATATAGAAAATATTGAAATATTTATGTGGGATGGGAAAAATTTATCAGACCCGATTCTCAGTCTTAACACAGCTGATATACTGAGTCACTACGAGCCAGATTTTAACAACATACAAGTGTTTAGTCTTTATTTGACAGGTTTAACAGAAGCCTGGATAAGTGATTTAGCTTATCACTGGGACTCAGAAATACCACCAGCATCGAAAGAGATAGCAGATATCGGTCTATTACAGCGCTTAGAGGGTGGTGCTATTCAAGTTTAGGTAAATTCTAGTGGCAATACTTTACATTGAAACTAATTTTTTAATGGGAATTGCTAAAGGTCAAGACCCACAAGCAGAAGACTTACTAAAAAATACACCATCCTCAATTCATCTAGTGATACCTAGCATATGTTATGTAGAAGCTATGACAACGCTCGAACAAGAAGAAAAATATAATCTAGACTTTCTTCATAGGTTAAAAATTCAAATTAACGAAGCAGAACGAGAACAAATTTCGCAAAATGCCAAAAGATTAGTTTCTCGGTTAAGGCAATGTCAAGTAATGTTAAATAAACGAACTAACGAAATTGAGCAACGTTTTTATGCAACTTTTCATAATTTATCTAATAAAGCGGAAATGATTACATTAAATCATGATATTTTACAAAGTATTTTAAACAGAAATATTTTATCAAAACACGCTATAGATAGACTGATTTTGGAGTGCATAATTTATCATGCGCGTTTGCATACTAGTGAAAACAAGATATTTTTAAGTGCGAATACTAAAGAATTTGGTAAGCGTGAAGTTAGAGAAATTCTCCAAAATAATAGTATTCAATATTTCAGTAAAACACAAAACTTTCTTGGATGGTTACAATCTCAGTCAAATTAATTTCACTATTTAGTTATCAGCTATGAAATTCTTTAACAAAAATTCTTCAATTAAGCGGTTTTGGCTACCGATAATTCTGGCAGTTGTCACAGCCTTAACAGTTGCTGCATGTAACCCAGCTAGATTTAAAGTTAAAGCAGCGCAAGTACCGCAACTAATCACCGCTGTTTTAGGCGAGCCTTCGACTTTTAACTCAGCATTAAATGAGACTTTATACAGCGTTTTTGGCTTTCTCTATGACTCATTAATGGTGACAAATCCTTTCACTACCAAATTAGAGCCTGGTTTAGCTGAATCCTGGGAAATTTCTGAGGATCAAAAGCAGATTGTCATTACCCTCCGAGAAGGATTGAAATGGTCAGATGGTAAGCCAATGACGGCTGATGATGTGGTCTTTACTTACAACGATGTTTATCTTAATCCCAAAATTCCTACTCCTACTAAAGATGCTTTAAAAATTGGCGAAAAGGAAACTTTACCAAAAGTAGAAAAGCTGGATACTCGGCGAGTTAAATTTACTGTACAAGAACCTTTTTCTCCTTTTTTGAGATTAGTAGGTGCAATAGATATTTTGCCTGCACATATTCTACAAGAAGCAGTTAGGACAACTGGATCTGACGGTAATCCCAAATTTATTTCTATGTGGGGAACAGGCACTAAGCCAACAGAAATTGTGGGGAATGGTGCCTATGTAATGGAAAGTTATGTCCCCAGTCAGCGAGTGATATTCCGGCGTAATCCCTATTACTGGCGTAAAGATGCTCAAGGTAATCCTCAGCCTTATATTGAGAGAATTGTTTGGCAAATTATTGAATCAACTGATAACCAATTGATTAGTTTTCGCTCTGGACAATTGGATGATTTAGAAGTAGCTCCAGAAGGTTTTAGTTTGCTGAAACGGGAGGAAAAACGAGCTAAGTTTAAAATTTATAATGGTGGCCCGGATACAGGTACAACTTTTATATCTTTCAATCTTAATAAGGCAAAGAATGCTCAGGGTAAGTTTTTGGTAGACTCCATCAAGTCTAAGTGGTTCAACAAAAAAGAATTCCGCCAAGCTATAGCTTATGCTCTTGATCGCGAAACGATGAAAACAAATGCTTTTCGTGGATTAGGAGAATTACAAAACTCATTCGTTTATGTCAAAACTCCATATTTCCTGCCACCAGAAAAAGGATTAAGAGTTTATAATTACGATCCAGAGAAAGCTAAGCAATTACTTCTGCAAGCCGGATTTAAATATAATGCTCAAAATCAGCTTTTAGATGCAGATGGTAACCGAGTTAGATTTACACTTTTAACAAATTCGGAACGCAAAGTTAGAGGTGATATGGCGGCGCAAATCCAACAGGATCTAGATAAAATTGGGATTCAAGTTGACTTGCAAATTATGAGCTTTAATGCATACATAGAGAAGTTGAAAGTTACTCAAAATTGGGATTGTTATCTTGGTGGGTTTGGTGGTGGTGGTATTGACCCTCACAGCGCTAGTAATATTTGGAGAATTGCTGGTGCATCTCACGCATTTAATCAAGGGCCACAACCTGGAGATCCACCGTTAATTGGTTGGGAAGTTTCTGATTGGGAGAAGGAAATTGATCGCCTTTACATTAAAGGCGCACAGGAATTGGATGAAAACAAACGTAAAGAAATTTATTACGAATATCAGCGAATTGCCTCGGAACAGTTACCGTTTATCCATTTAGTAGAGCGGTTGAACCTGCAAGCCGTGCGCGATCGCTTCACCGGCATTAAGTACAATGCTCTAGGTGGCCCATTCTGGAATCTTTACGAACTCAAAGTAACTAATTAGTCAAGAGTTCAGTCGTCAGTGAATAGCCTGACAACTGATAACTAATAACTGAAAAATGAAAAATGACCGAAGAAAAAGCTTTGCGATCGCTTCTAGAAGCGGTTGCCCATGGTAATGTAACGCCAGATGTGGCATTAGGCAAACTCAAAGACTTAGCTTATGAACCTGTAGGTGAGTTTGCCAAAATTGACCATCACCGTAGCCTCAGAACTGGTTTTCCCGAGGTTATCTGGGGCCTTGGCAAAACTTCTGAGCAAATCGCTCAAATTATGGAAGTGATGCGCCTGCGTAACTCAGTAGTCATGGCGACTCGCATTGAACCACTAGTTTACGCGGCAGTGCAACAAAAGGTTAGAGGTTTGCGGTACTATGAGTTGGCGAAAATTTGTGCGATCGCTCCTTTGGTAATTGAACCCCAATTTGCAGGTATAATTAGTATTCTCTCTGCCGGCACTGCCGATTTACCTGTAGCTGAAGAAGCAGCAGTTACCGCTGAACTATCTGGTTTTCAAGTCCAACGCCTCTGGGATGTCGGCGTTGCCGGAATTCACCGTTTACTAAATAATCGCCACATCATTGAGTCAGCATCTGTGTTGATTGTCGTAGCAGGGATGGAAGGTGCTTTACCCAGCGTCGTAGCTGGTTTGGCAGATTGTCCCGTGATTGCTGTTCCCACCAGCGTCGGTTATGGCGCAAGTTTTGGTGGGTTAGCACCATTATTGACAATGCTTAACTCTTGTGCTGCGGGAGTAGGGGTTGTGAATATCGATAATGGCTTCGGTGCAGCAGTTTTAGCAGGGCAAATTTTACGGACAGCGGATAAATTAAAGAGGTTGAGCTAGAAATGAGTACGCTTTAAGAGTCAACCTCTGTAATCTTAATTTGCTCAATCTGTTCTACCGATAACCCTGTCACTCTCGCTACCACATCAACAGATACTCCCTCGCGTAAAAGATTTATCGCAACACGGTGAACGCCTTCTTCAATACCTTCGGCTCGACCTTCGGCTCGACCTTCGGCTCGACCTTCTTCTCGACCTTCTTCTCGACCTTCTTCCTTAGCTTCAGCTTTGAGTGCTTGATAAGTTACTGATTCTTGCATAAGTTCTTTTCGCAGCAACTGTTGAATAATATCTTTATCTAATACTAGCCCAGCGAGAATATACGCTGATGCTGTGACATTACTTTGGATACGTTGGTCGCTAATGCTAGAAATTTCTTGAGCCACCTGCCTTAATGTTTCAGTACGGTTTTTTGTATTACTTAATACTGCAAATGGTAACAATCCTGAACATTGTAAGAATACGTTTGTTGGTTGTTCCCAAAGACGAATAACTTGGAAACGGTGAATAGTTTCTTCGAGGGTGAATGTAGTCTCATGCACCAATTCTGAATCAGTTTTTTGCAGATAAATTACCACTTGGTGCATTCGCTTGTGAGGAAAACGGCGATACACGCGTAAGCGGTAGTCAAGCATCCGAAAAGGAATATTTGCTTGAGGCTGAGTTTGAAATTCCAGATGCAGTACGACTTCATCGGATTGAAGTAGTATTAATGCATCAGCACGAATCGGCTCTAGAGAGAGTTCGGAGGGACTTAACTTAGTTAAAGTTATGGGTTCCCCTAATAGCCAGGTGGCAAAATCACTGGCAAAAGTTTCTACAAGAAATTTGCATACATTATCAAACATAAGAGGATTTTATCAAGTAGCGGTACGATAGTTGCTTTCAATAGCTTTGATTTCCAGTAGTTTTTTACTGGACATGTTCTACAAGTAGAGGTTATGACATAAAGGTCTTTTCGAGAATTATGTATGAACTACTACAGTGATTTGATATCTCAGTTACTTTGGCATTTGCCTGTAAACTTAACTTGGCTGGCCCAAACAATTCACGATCCAAACGTTGTAGGCCAAATTCAAAAAACTTGGAGTCACTTTGTCCAAACAGGTCAAGTTTGGGCCCTATTGATTGGTTTGGTCATTGGCTATATCATTCGGAATCTTACCAGCTACGGTTGATGTTTGTGGGAATGGGGAAATCAAAAGAGGCAGAGAAGCAGGGTGCGGGGAGCAAGGGGGAGATGTATGTGTAATCTTCCCCCTGCTCCCTGCTCCCTGCTCCCCCAGTCCCCAGTCCTCATTACCCCTAATCCCCAGTCCCTCATCTATGACCAAAGAACAAACTTGGAGTCAGCGATTTGAATCAGCGTTACATCCGGCGATCGCTCGTTTTAACGCTAGTATAAATTTTGATATTGAATTAATTGAGTATGACCTCACTGGTTCTTGGGCCCATGCCAAAATGCTTGCTCATACGGGTATTATTTCCCCTGAAGAAGGAGAGCAGCTAATTGCAGGTTTAGAACAAATTCGCCAAGAATACCGCCAAGGAAAATTTCACCCTGGTATCGATGCTGAAGATGTCCACTTTGCAGTGGAACGGCGATTGACAGAAATTGTTGGCGATGTGGGTAAAAAACTGCACACCGCGCGATCGCGTAATGACCAAGTAGGCACAGATACTAGACTTTATCTGCGCGACCAAATCGCACAAATTCGCCACAAATTGCGGGAATTTCAAACTGCCTTAATAGATATAGCCGAACAGCACGTAGAAACCCTAATTCCTGGATATACCCACCTCCAACGCGCCCAACCCTTGAGTTTAGCCCACCATCTTTTGGCATACTTTCAAATGGCGCAACGTGACTGGGAACGTCTGCAAGATGTTTCTCGCCGCGTGAATATCTCGCCACTGGGTTGTGGTGCTTTGGCAGGAACTACTTTCCCTATCGACCGCCACTACACAGCCGAACTCTTGAAATTTGACAATATATATGCTAATAGCCTTGATGGAGTGAGCGATCGCGACTTTGCGATCGAATTCCTTTGTGCTGCTAGCTTGATTATGGTACACCTCAGTCGTCTTGCAGAAGAGGTAATTCTTTGGTCGTCTGAAGAATTTCGCTTTGTCACCCTAAAAGATAGCTGTGCTACTGGTTCCAGCATCATGCCCCAAAAGAAAAACCCCGACGTACCCGAATTGGTGAGGGGTAAAACGGGACGCGTATTTGGGCATCTCCAAGCTTTGTTGGTGATTATGAAGGGTTTACCCTTGGCATACAACAAAGACCTGCAAGAAGATAAAGAAGGTCTATTTGATAGCGTTAACACAGTCATAGCTTGCCTAGAAGCTATGACAATTTTGTTAACAGAGGGCTTAGAATTTCGTACTCAGCGCCTAGCAACAGCAGTAACAGAAGACTTTTCCAACGCCACCGATGTTGCAGATTATTTAGCATCACGGGGCGTTCCTTTCCGCGAAGCTTACAATATAGTCGGTAAAGTGGTTAAAACCTCCATTGCCACAGGTAAACTTTTAAAAGATTTGACGTTAGAAGAGTGGCAACAACAGCATCCAGCATTTGCAGCAGATATTTATGAGGCGATATCTCCCCGTCAAGTTGTAGCTGCACGCAACAGTTACGGTGGTACTGGTTTTACACAAGTATATCAAGCACTACTTGCAGCCCATAAATTGCTTGAAGGGACTGATTAGGGACTGGGGACTGGGGACTGGGGACTGGGGACTGGGGACTGGGGACTGGGGACTGGAGGCTGGGGACTGGGGACGCGGGGACGCGGGGACGCGGGGACGCGGGGAATAATTAATGACAAATGACAGATGACAATTCCCTATTCCCTATTCCCTATTCCCTATTCCCTATTCCCTATTCCCTATTCCCTATTCCCTATTCCCTATTCCCTATTCCCTATTCCCTATTCCCTATTCCCTATTCCCTATTCCCTATTCCCTATTCCCTA
>JAESGP010000209.1_pt1 | contig 16112 bp, 12 predicted proteins | sample 9269741 | NCBI WGS metagenome assembly JAESGP01 (sample SAMN15720684, study PRJNA650882) | algae metagenome | isolation source: Desmonostoc vinosum HA7617-LM4 and co-occurring heterotrophs from cave wall | place: USA: Waikapalae cave, Hawaii | collected 2011-05-27
CTAGCGGCAACACCCGTGAGACACGTGGTGCGTTAGCCCTTGTCCCCGCGCGCAGCAGCGCGGATCTCGACCCCACTTCCTAATGAGGCACTCCCTCCTGCAGGGAGGGTCAACGACGGCGCCGGCACCTCGTCATCGCGCTGGCGGCATCTACGCCTGAGCCCCATCCCAACCTTCATCGGCAGCGGCTCGGATACCCGCTTGAGGTCAGCGTCAGGCGTGTTCAGCACCACGCCAGTCAGGCATGCCCTGGTGACACCTGCCCCGCGATGGCGCCGATGAGTGAGCGCAGCCAGCGATGGGCCGGATCCTGGCGATAGCGGACGTGCCATGCCATCTCGATGGGAAAGGTCCCCAGATCCACCGGTGCCGGCACGACCCGCAACCGCGGGTCCTTGGCAAGCCGTTGGCAGATCCGGCGCGGCAGCGTCGCGCAGTAATCGGTGACCGCAATCACGTCCGGCACCGCCAGGAAGTTGCTGACGGACACCACGACGTCGCGTCGAAGGTCCTGCCGATCTAACGCTTCGAACAGACCAGCGCGCAGGCGGCCGGGCGGCAACACGTTCACGTGCCGCAAGCGCTCGAACAGCTCGCGCGAGAGAGTGTCGCCAACCATCGGATGGTGCGCCCGCACCACGCAGGCGAAACCGTCATCCATGAGGGGCTGGACAACCAGATTGTCCGGCGGATCGAGGATACGCCCAAGAACCAAGGCGGTCGTGCCGGATGTGACACCGGTCTCGATCAAGTCGTTGCCATAGGGCGAGAGGCGAAGCTGGATACCGGGCGCGGCCTCGCCGAGCTTGGCGATGATCGCCGGAGCGAGCACGAACTCGGCGTAACCGTTCGGCGCGATGGTCAGCAGCCTCTTGGCTAGGGCCGGATTGAAATCCTGCTGACCGAGCACAGCATCGTCGACCCTCGCGAGCGCGTCGGCGATCACTGGCGCCAGCGCGAGCGCGATCGACGTGGGCTGGATCCCATAGCGCGTGCGGAGGAAGAGCTGGTCCTGCAGGGTCGTCCGCAGCCGCGCCAGCGCATTCGAGAGCGCCGGCTGCGTCATGCCCAACCGCGCGGCCGCGCGGGTCACGCTGCGCTCCTCCATCAGCGTGATGAAAACCGGCATGAGGTTGAGATCGTACCGCACGAGTTATGCAGTGGCATGAATATCTCAGATTCGGAAGATAAACTTCTCGAATATGTCAGCCTGCCCCATCTTGGCTGCATCCCAAAGCGGCGAACCCCACATCGAGCGCTTCGGACCCTTGGAAAGAAGGACGGCAGCAATGAAAATCCTGATCGTACTGACCTCGCACGACACGCTCGGCGACACGGGCCGAAAGACCGGCTTCTGGCTCGAGGAGCTTGCCGCCCCCTATTACGTGTTCAAGGACGCCGGTGCCGAGATCGTCCTCGCCTCGCCCAAAGGGGGGCGCCCGCCGCTCGATCCAAAGAGCAACGAGCCGGACTTCCAGACGGACGAGACCCGCCGTTTTGAGGCCGATGGCGACGCGACAGCCCTGCTGTCGAACACGGCCCGGCTCGATAGCGTCACGCCCGGGGATTTCGACGCCGTGTTCTATCCCGGCGGACATGGGCCGCTCTGGGATCTGGCCGAGGACCCGGTCTCAATCCGCCTGATCGAGGCGACACTCGGCGCGGGCAAACCCGTCGCCCTCGTCTGTCATGCGCCCGGCGTGTTGCGCCACGCCAAGGCACCTGACGGCAAGCCGCTCGTCGAGGGCCGGAACGTCACGGGCTTCACGAACACCGAGGAGGAGGCCGTGGGCCTGACCGACGTGGTGCCATTCCTGGTGGAGGACGAGCTCACGCGACACGGTAGCAGGTTTTCCAAGAAAGGGGACTTCGCGCCGTACGTGGTAAGCGATGATCTGCTCATCACGGGTCAAAACCCTGCCTCGTCTGGACCTACGGCGAAGCTTCTCCTTGAGCGGCTCGCAAACGGCTGAGGCTGGGAGACCTTCGCAAGAGCGGCTCGTTCGAAAGGCCGATCTGCAGCTGTCGACGCGGACCAACAATCGCGGACCGGTTTCGTCGTTGGCCCGCATCACGTCGGATCGAATGGATCATCCCTCGATCTGCAGCCCGGCTCCCCGTCAGATGGTGGCCGCAATCCCGTCGAGACCGCTATGACGCAACCTGGCCGTATAAGCCTGCTGTGAGCTGATTTCGGAGGCAGCCCCGATAGAGTTTGGAGGACGGCATAAGCCTTCGTTTGCGTGGAAGCGTCCCGGCCTCCGGGGCGCTTCAGAGGATTTCGTTGCCTTGCGGTTTGGTCAACGCGATCAACTCGGCCACACACGCGTCGAGCCTGACGATGTCGGCCTCCATCGTGTCGAGCCGCAGCCTGTCCCGGACCGGGCTCGCGCGGAGCATGTCCGCCATCAGACGCAGCTTGGCTAAGCCGTCCTCGAGCGAGCTAGCCAACGCAGTGATGTGATGCTTGCGCGATCCAAGATCGACGCCTTGCGCCATCGCGCCTGCAAGCAGCGCGATCAGGTGTCCGACGCTATGGGCGTTGCTTCTGGCGGGGATGATGTGGATGTCGGCCATTCCTGTCCTCAGGCGGCGCGCACGGTGGCCAGGAAGCGGTCAACCTCGCCGCTCAGGTGCTCGGATTGGCGCGAGAGCTCGGAGGCCGAGGCCAGCACCTGGCTCGCCGCCGCACCCGTCTGCTCGGCCGCGCTCGCCACGCCGCCAATGTTCCGCGTGACCTGGCTCGTGCCGGCCGCCGCCTGCGAGACGTTGCGCACGATCTCCTGGGTGGCCGCGCCCTGCTCCTCAACCGCTGCCGCGATGGTCGTGGCCACACCGCTGATCTCCTGGATCCGCGCCGTGATGCTCTCGATGGCCCCGACCGCCTGGCCGGTCGAACCCTGGATGCGGCTGATCTGACTGCTGATCTCGTCGGTGGCCCTGGCCGTCTGGGTGGCGAGCTCCTTGACCTCTGTGGCCACCACCGCAAAGCCCCGCCCCGCCTCACCCGCGCGCGCCGCCTCGATGGTGGCGTTGAGCGCCAGCAGGTTCGTCTGCCCGGCAATCGTCGAGATCATCGCCACGACATCGCCGATCTTTGCCACCGCCCCGCTGAGTTCCTGCACCAGAGCCGCCGTCTGGCCCGCCTCCTCGACCGCCCGCTGCGCCAGGTTGGCCGAGCCGTTCACCTGCCGGCCGATCTCCTGCACGGACGAACCGAGCTCTTCGGCGGCCGCGGCCACGGTGTTGACGTTGTCCGCCGCCTCGTCGGCCGAGGCCGCGACCGTCGTCGATTGACGGGCGGTCTGGGTTGCCGTCCCGGCCATGCCTTGAGCGGTCTCCTGCAGGTCGGCGGCCGAGGCCGTCACGGTCTCGACGATGCTGCTGACCGCGCGCTCGAAGCCATCGGCCATCTCGCGCATCGCCGCCTTGCGCTGCGCCTCCGCCCCGGCCCGGGCGAGCGCCGTCTCCTGTTCCAGGGCCCGGGTCCGGATCAGGTTGTCCTTGAACACCTGAACCGCCGACGCCATCGCACCCAACTCGTCCCGCCGCCCGCGATAGGGGACAACCGCGTTCGCATCACCGCTGGCGACGATGCTCATGGTGCCGGTGATCTGCGTGATGGGACGCGAAATTCGCATGATGCTAAACACCATCGCTCCAAGCGCGGCCAGCACGGCGATGCCGATTGCGATGTAGGCGGTGTGCGAGGCCGCGTCCGTGCCGGCGACACTCGCATCGACATCGCGTCTCGCACCCTCTCTGTTGTAGGCAACGCCGCGTGCCAGCGCAGCGCTGGCCTCAGCATGCATCTTCAGCACGGCAGGACTGATCAGCTCGGCTTGTGCTTCCGCCTGGCTTCCGGCGCTCATGAGCAGATCAAGGTGCTCGGTCGATTGAATGAAGGTCGTCCAGATGCGCGTGAACTCGTCGTAGAGGGCGCGCTCAGCGGGGGCAGCGATCAAGGGCTCGTAGCGCTTGCGGGCGTCTGCGAGCTTCTCGAGAGACTCGGCATACTGCTTGCGATGCGCCTCGAGCTTCCCATCATCCGTTGAGGCAATCACAAGGCGGTACTGGCTGATGCGAACCTGATCCACCAAGCTGCTGATGTCGCTGACTCCCTCAAAGGAGGGAAGCCAATCCGACGCAACAGCGGTGACGCTGCTTCGGATGCGAGACAAATCAAAAAGTGTGAGCGCACCCTGAGCTGCCGCGATCATGGCGACGAGACCGAACAGAGCGGGAAGCGTGGTCTTCAGGGAGAGGCGCATCACGGGTCCAGCAACGACGACCAGCAGCTGGGTCGAGGCCTTCGATTCCAGCGGATCGAGCAGAATACTCGAGAAGACCACCATCGTTTCGAAGGGTTAACATGACATTAGAAGAGCCTCGTATTCCTTGGCACACCGTCATCGCCAAGCACTTGGCCGCGTGAGTGTGAGCCGAGCCGTCGGTCGACGAGGGAATAGTGGCGATCGGCACGAGGACGCCCGCCGCGGCGCGAGCCGGTCAGGTTACAATTTTCTCAGGGTCTCCAGCCCGGGCACGGGCCGAGAGCGATGGCTATAGCATCGTTCCCAAATCGAACGCCGAAGGGTTGCTGCTCGGCTCACCCACTGATGGCGCCAAGATCACGAACTCATGATTACCGTAACAACGCTTGCCGGGCCGGCGGCCAACAGGGCGTCGAGTTCCGCATGCTGGAAACCCGCGGTTTTGAGACCGAACGCGGCCGCAACGATGAACAGCATTGCTGCCGCGATCATGAGACGGGATACGGCGGATTGCATGTGCTTCCTGTCTACTTCCCGAGGCCGACCATGGCTTCGAGCGTGATGTGCGCGGAGCGCCAGCTCGCCCAGGACAATCAGGATCGTTGGCTCATGCCGGCCGTCCCAAGCTTTGACAGCGGCATCGCCTGACCGTGCCGTGATCCAGGTGCCGGCGCGGTTCGATTGCGCCCCGCGCTCCGCATCAGGACGGAAGCTGCTCCTCATCGCCAGCAGGCCCCTGAACACTGCACGACCCGCCCTAGCCTGACAGATCAGCTTGGTGGAGAAGGTCTGCGGGTTGCAGTAGCTATAAAGACGCTGATCTTGCCGCTGAGATCAACGCGCGAGTGGAGAGACGCGACGCTAGGACTGCGTTCTACATCGATTGACAAGATCGCTTCCGCTTTTTGGACTGTGAAGACCAATTCTTGCCGATAAGGCGTGTTTTAGGAGAGCCGCAGCCGTCACCGCGTTGCCGTGAGCTGCAGCAAAAAATAAATCTTAGGTTTATGTTGACAACTTAGAGCAGCTTCGATTGACTTGTGTCGTGAATCGGCCTTGCCGGCTGATCACGTAGCAATGCTTGGAGAAGTGATATGGTTGCTATCGTCCGTGGCACGACCGCGTCAGAAGTCTTCCGTCCCACCGCGCAGCCTGGATCGAACCCTTTCGGCGAGGCTACCAGTCTCACATATGGCAATGGTGGGAATGATCAGTTCTTCGTCGTCGGTACCAGCACGACAACAAACCGGGCCGACATCGTCGCAGGAAGCGGCAACGATCTGGTAGATGTGACCTTCGGTACGGGTAACATCCTCGCTGGAGCGGGCAATGATACTTTAAGACTTCATAGCGGCGTCTACCAGTACGATGCTGATGTGGGAAATGATACCCTTGTTCTTGATGGAACAATCGGAAGTTACAACATCTTCCCGGCAGGTGTTGGCGCGACAATATTTTCTTCCACGCTGGCCGTTCAGGCCGCCGAGGTCGAGACGTTTCAGTTTGCCGACATCACCGTGACTCAAGCCGATGGCAACGCGGCCGTCGACGATCTGTTTTATCTCAGCCGGTATGGGGACGTGGCGGCCTCGGGCCTTGATCCAGAAGCGCACTATGCTCAGTACGGCCGCTTCGAGGGCCGCGACCCGAACCTCTTCTTTGACACCGATGGGTACTTGGCACGCTACACTGATGTCGCAGCGGCCGGTGTGAATCCTCTCGAGCACTACTTGAACTTCGGCTGGCGCGAGGGGCGCGATCCCTCGACCCTGTTCGATACGAGGGGCTACCTCGCCGTAAACACGGATGTTGCGGCGGCCGGGATCAACCCGCTGCAGCATTACCTGCAATATGGCGTCAACGAGGGCCGTGCCTTCGTGAACGATGGCGCCTTCTTCTAAAGGCTCCACCGCCCACGTCGGGTGATGCTAAGCGCGTGGCCGTTCAGTGCATGAGCGGCCACGGTCGCCGTCGAGCTTGCGGGATGGCCCCGGTACGCATCGGTGGCCGTACGTGTTCAGACCCTGATGTCGGCTTATCGGGACCATCGCGGGTTGCTTGAACAATCTTGGCATGTCGGCCTCCTCAGGGTTGAGGAGGCGACAAGTTGCAGGACTCGTGCTGTGAGGCAGTGAGGGACGATCAGGCGAGAAGCAGATCTGCCCGCTGAACGTTGAGCACACCTTCGAGCGTTACTGAGCCGGTGCTGAGCTGCACCAGCGTCGCGTCGAGCACACGATCGTTGTTCGTGTCGATCTGGCTCAGGCCCCGGATTGAGGTGCCCGCCTCGAATGCGAAGTGGTCCACGCCGACCTCGAAGTCCGCGATCCGGTCCGAACCGCTTGCCTGGCCGAAGTAGAATACGTCCGCGTTCGCGCCGCCCCGCAACAGGTCGTCACCACGGCCCCCATCCAGGAAGTCGAAGCCCGCCCCACCGTCAAGGATGTCGTTGCCGTTCTCGCCGTAGAGCTTGTCCCGGCCAACACCACCCTCCAGGCGATCCTGACCGTTGCCGCCATACAGATCGTCCGAGCCGGCAAAGCCAAAGATGAGGTCATCGCCGTTCAGGCCGCGCAGGATGTCGTCTGCGCCAAGCCCAGCTAGATCGCCATTCAAGGTGTCCGCCTGGTTGGTACCGTCGCGGCTCACCGCGCTCGTCCCGTTCACCGTCAGCGTCAGCGTCGAGGTGGAGGTCGCACCAGCACGATCCGCCACGGTGTAGCCCAGCTGCACTGTTGCGGTCTGACCGGTGTTGAGAGCGTCGAACAGGTCGCCGGGCGTGAACAGAACCTTCCCGTTCTCGATCGTGAAGGCGCTTCTCGCGTCGATGGCATTGACGCTGCCGTTGGCACTCGTGACGGTCACCGACCCGAGACTGGCCAGACTCAAGCTATCGCCCAAATCCACGTCGGTGTCGTTGGCTACCACGTCGAACAGGCGGGTCTGATTCTCTCCCGCAACGCCCGTGTCGGCCACGGCCACCGGACCGTCGTTGGTGTTAACGACCGTCAACACGAACTCGCTTGCAGCGCTGGCACCCGCCCGGTCCGCGGCCGTGACCGTGATGGTGCGCGGACCAACATCGCCGTTCAGCGGCGTGCCCGTGAGCTGACCTGTGGCGGTGTTCAGGCTGAGCCAAGCTGGCAGACCTGTGGCCGAGTAGGTCAGCGTGTCACCCAGATCGACGTCGCTGAAGGCTGCTGCCGCGTTCAGCGTGTAGACCGCGTCCTCGTTCGTGCTCGCATCGGTAAGCTCAACCAAGACCACTGGTGCGTCGTTCGCACCTTGAATTGCAACGCTCAGGGTATGTTGGGTCCCATCCGCTGTGGTCACCACCAAGGTGTCAGCCAGCGGCGGGTTGTTCGTGTTCAGCGCCTGCACGGCGGGGTGATCGTTATTGAGCGTGTAGCTCCAGGCGCCGTTGGTACCGATGCTAAAGCGGCCGTAGCCGTTGGTCCCTGCCACGCTTGTTTGCGCCACGAAGGCCGCCGAAGAGTCGACGTCCGTCGCGCTCAGGGTGCCCGCCGCTGTTGGCGTACCGGCCGCGGCGTTGGCGACACCGCCAGACTCAACCACGAGGCCTGTCGATGTACCGGTAATCACCGCCGCATCGTTTGTGCCGACGACGTTGACCGTCACGACCTGCTCTGTGCCGTCTACCGTCCGAACCGTGAACGTATCGAAGACGGACTGCCCCTGCGTCAGGGCGTCTACGTTTGGCAGGGCGTTGTTGAGGCTGTAGCTGTAGGTGCCGTTCGCCGCGATCGACCACGTGCCGTAGGTCGAGGTGCCTGCGCTAACCAAGAACAGGTTTGCCGTGCCGTCCACATCGGTGGCCGTTAGCGTACTGGTCGCAGTAGGGACGCCGAGGCTGGCGTTCTGCGAGCCGCCTGCCTCGGTCACAGTCTGCACCGGAGGCAGCGTAACCACCGCCGCGTCGTTGGTGCCTTCAATTTGGATCGTAACGGTGCCGTCGCCGATGTTGTTGCCGGCGCCACTGTCGTCCGTGGCCCGTACCCGATACCGCAGCTCTAGGATCTCGCCCGCCGCAAGGAAGTCGAAGGCTTCGGCGCCCGAGTTGAACGACCATGCCAGATTGTTCCGCGAGCCGGGATCGGCTGTTAGTGTCGCCGGTGTGAGCGTGAGGAACTCCGCCAACCGAGTGTCAGTCAGTCCGCCCCTTGAACCACCCACCACTTCGACCTGATTGGCGGAGACCGAAACGCTGTCCGTGAGATCACGATCGGTGATCGTCAGTGTCCCTTCCGTCCTCAATGGACCGCTGCCTTCGTCGAGTGCCTGGTAGGCGCGATCACCCGCAAGCGCCTCGACAATCGGGACGTCATTCGCACCAGCGATCGTGAGGGTGATCGGCTTGGTGTCCGAGGCGCCGCTGCTATCAGTGACGCTGACGTTGTAGGTCAGCGTCAGCGTCTCGCCTTCGCGCAGGAAATCGAGGAGCGGGTTGCCGAGGCTGAAAGCCCAGTCCAGCGAACCCGTGCCGTCCCCGGTACTCGCGTTAGCGAGGGTGGCCGAGAACGCCTCAGCTAAAGCCGCTGTGATTGCTTCCGGTATCGCGCTGCCGGTCTGCCAAAGGACGGATGCAAGCGCCAGGGAGACCGTATGCGTATCCGACAGATCGACATCCGCAAACGCCAGGGTGCCTGACGTACCGACCGGGTCCGTTAGGATGCCATTGGTGTTTTGCGAAAGCTCAGCCAGGCTCACAGACGAACCGGACGCAATTACAGGCGCGTCGTTTACCGCCGCGACCCCAACCGTAATCAGGGCCGTGTCCGACAGTGCCGCCGCGCCACTGCCGTCCGTCACCGTGTAGCTGATCGAGGCGGTGCCGTTGAAGTTTGCGGCTGGCGTGAAGGTGATGAACGTCCCTTCGATCGACACCGTGCCCTGCGCGGCGTCAACCGAAGCCGAGACCGTCAAGCTATCTCCGTCGACATCGGAGATCAAAGACGCCACGTCGAGCGTCACCACCGCGTCCTCGTTCGTCACCCCCGTGCTGTCCAAAGCCACAGGCGCGTCGTTCGCACCGGTGAGCGTCACCGAGACTTGCTGAGTGATATAGTCGGTTCCGTCAAACAGCCGGATCTCACCTCGTTCGGTGATGACCTCGCCGACACGCAAAGCTTCCACAGCGGCAACCGGCACGCTGTAACCCCAGCCAACGGTGGCGTTGTCGCCCAGCACCCGTCCGGAAAACTGCCCCAAGCTTGTGCCCTGGGCAGGGTCAAGGTTGGACACGACAGCTGAGTACGACCCCCCATCCACATCGGTGAAATGAACCGTCCCGCCTTGGGTAATGCCGGTCCCACCATAGGGGTGGTTTGGTCTGTCATTCACGACATCCGTGACAGCATCACCAGGAAGCAGCGTGAAAATCGGCGCGTCGTTGACGGGCGTGATGGTGAAGCTGACGGGAGCTGCTGCACTTTCAGTCGTGCCGTCCGAGGTGGTGTAGCTGAAGCCGGCCGGGCCGTTGTAGTTCGGGCTTGGCGTGAACGCGATCGTCTGTGCCGCCGGATCAAACAGGATGGTGCCGCCTGTGGCCCCCGTCACGGAGGCGATCCGCAGATCGCTGTTGGCGTTGTCGATGTCGATGTCGTTGGCCAGAAGCTCTGCCACCGTGACAATTCGGGCTCCACTGTCCTCGGCCACATCGGCCAGCGTATTCGCCACCGCCACAGGGGCGTCGTTGACGGCGGCGACGTTCACCGTGACGGTCGCAGCGTTGCTGACGAGGCTGCCATCGCCGGTGGTGTAGCTAAAGCTGGCCGGACCATTGAACTCGGCGTCCGGTGTAAAGGTGACGCTGCCACCCGGCTCGAGTACGGCCGTGCCGCCCGAGCCGCTCGTCACCGAGGCGATGCGCAGCGTTGCAGGTGCACTGTCGATGTCCGTGTCGTTGCCCAGAAGCTGCGCGGCCGTGAACGTCACGGCCGTGTCCTCGATCGCGGCTAGCGTGTCGGCCACGGCAACTGGGCTATCGTTGGTGCCCGCCACGGCGATGCTCAGGATGGCAGCTGTTGAGGCCGAACTTGCATCGCTAGCGGTGAATGGCACGCTCAGGACGAGCGTCTGTCCCTCGGCGATTGAGTCGTAACTCGAAGCATCGAAGCTGTAGGTGCCGTTAGCGTTGAAGGTCAGGCCAACGGGGGCGGCCGCCACATCGAGCAGGGCGTAGGTCAGGCCAGCGGTCTGGCCGGCATCGGCATCGATGGCTGTGACTGTCCCGGTGATCGTTGCGTCTTCAAGTACCGCATTGCTCACAGCATTGGCGACAGGCCGATCGTTGGTGCCCGTCACTGTAATCGTCAGGTTCCCCGCGGCGCTAGCGCCGAACTGATCGGTGACAGAGTAGGTGGCGGCGACGTCGCGGGTCTCGCCCTGCGCAAGATCCTGATAGCTGGCGACGCTGGGATTGAAGCTGTAGCTGCCGTCGGGGGTAAGAGTCAGGCCAGCAAGCGGCGCCGTCAACGTGTAGGTAAGGCTGGACCCGGCATCGACGTCGCCATCGTTGCCCGCGACGCTGCCCGTGACGAGAGTGCTATCCTCGGTGCCAGCTGCTGTATCGGCGACTGCCACGGGCGCATCGTTGGTACCCGTTACGGTGATAGTCAATGCGGCGGTGGCGGTCGCACCTGCAGCGTCGCGCACAGTATAGGTGAATATTTCGGTGCGGCTCTCGCCCTGGGCCAGCGCGTTGGTAGCGGGCAGGGTGTTGTCGAGCGAGTAGGCGTAGCTGCCGTTAGCGTTAATCGTGACCGAACCGTAGGTGCCTGCCCGAGCCGACCCGACGATACCACCGGCCACAGCCGAGACCGTGCGAGTGTCGCCCAGATCGACGTCGGTGTCATTGGCCAGGACGTTGCCGCTGGCGCTGGCATCGCCGGCGAGGACCGCATTGCCTGCGCCAATCCCAGCTTCCGTCACCGCATCGTTGGTGTTGGTGTCCGCCACTGCAATGGGCGCATGGTTGATGCTCGTGATGGGCTGATAGGTGTCTCTAAATTCCCAGGAGGTTACACGCTCCGTTGCAGTGAGCCCCCCGGTCGCTCCCGTGAAACCGACCTCTGCAGTCGATCCTATTAGGGATTGAAGATTTACATTGTTGTAAGTCAACTGTGCTACAGATGGCCGGGTAGAGGTTAAGCTATATCTTACCTCTAGTGTTGATCCATTATAATCAATCCAGTTGTACCAAGTGGCTCCGTTGTCGATGGGCACTTGGACGATGGAAATAGGAGAATTATGCGTTAGATTACCGTTAGTCAGCAAACCAACAAAATCAGCATTAGGATCGTTGTATTCGAAATTCGAATAGAAGTCGTACGATATGGCAAGGCTTCTATTGATTCCACCATATCCGAGGGCGCCCCCAGACTGACCAAGGTCTGGAGATGAAGGATCCTTTATGACGAAGGTAAAGCCGTCCGCGCCCATGGTCGCGCCATTAGGGCTCGAGACGGTGTAAGTGAAGAATGTGCTAAACGCTCCTGTACTCACAGTGCTCAAAGCAAAAGCACTACCAGCTTGGGCAAATCCTGAGGACGTTAGCTGGATTGTTGTGCCTGCTCCGGCCTGAGTGTCTATTGCGGAACCATTGTAAGCTACACCTACATCGGTTTGAAAACCATCAACGATGAAGGAGGTCATAGCTTAATTTCCTCGACTGACGGCTTGTTCAGCCAGATAATCCAACAAGTCCGCGCCGGCTCGAGGGAGCGCATTCACGGTCGATTGCGTCGCGCTACTTCAGTGCATCTTGAGGTAGTGACTTGCACTTTGTAATAATGACCTGCCGAGATGTCCGGCGCTTACAATCTTGCGCAATTGAGGCGAAAGACATCAAGTGCGCGCATCTCTTATGTGACTAGCCACAAAATGCTGGCCTTGCCATCATTCATTTGAAGGATGCCAACCGCTTTTTTTACGTATCGTTAAGGCTGTGCCTGAGCTGCGCTAGGGCAGGATCGACAAGCGTGCCACCAGGGCCACGAGCTCGGCTTGCCGGTGCGTCCGCGTCTTGGCGAAGATTGAGGCTAGCTGGGAACGCACTGTTGCTACGCTGAGGCCTTGGCTGACTGCTGCCTCGCTTGGTGTCGCGCCACCCGTGAGCAATGTCGCCAGGCGCGCCTCGGCCGGTGTGAGGCCAAACATCGTTTCAAGCGTCGTTTGCTTGATGGGCGGCAGCTCGTCGAGATCGATCAGAATCACCACCGTATGCGGCCCGGCGATCGCGACCTCCGGTAGCGGCATCGCGTGCAGAACCAGGGAGCGCTTGCCAAGTCGATCCAGCTGCACCCAGTTCTCGGCATCGAGGCGGAAGCGGGTCTCGGCCCTGGCCAGCAGCGCCTTCATCACTGCTCGACCTCCGTCAGGCAGAGCCGCGACGGTGTCCTCAGAAAGCGCTAGCTCCCGGCGCAGAATAGCCATGGCCCGGTCATTCAGCGCATAGACCTCGCCGCCCGTTGTTAGGATGATCCCACCACAACCCATGCGGTTAAGGGTCTCCAGCAACGGTGTTCCGACCAGCATGTCACGCAGCACTCCCCTCTGCCTGCGTGCATGGGCAAACTTAGCAACGCAAGACCTGCAGTGCTGATCCCGTGTCTTTTCCGACTAGGATCGGTACGTTCGTGATACTAGGCGGTCGCTGCTGCCGCACAGTCCTGCATCCGACGGCGGACCCAGTCTTCTGCCGCTGCAAGGTTTGCGAAGACAATTCCTTCGCCCTCGCAGCGCCCAAAGCCGATCTGCAGGAACCAGCCCACTTCGGCGGGCACGAGCAGGGCGGCCAAGTGCTGGTTGGCCCAGACGAGCTGGACGGGCTCGTGAGCCTGCTGGGTTGCCGCGGTGACCGGCTGGAACCGGACGTGAATGGTCATTGCCGATCTTTCAGACGCGCTGGCGCGAGGTACGATGGGGGCGTCGCCGAAAACAACTGACTGAGATGAACACTCGGCGAGCACCTGAGGGCTGCCCATCCCTCATCCGAATGCTAGGGCATGATCCCGCCAGAAGCTTGAGCGTGGGTCAAGCTCCATGAGTCTCTGCTCGGTATGCATCCATCTTGCGGGAGCCCCGCTCGATCCGACTGAGACAATCCGTGAGGCATTGAGGGCTTAGCGCAAGATGAAGGGTGCAGGCGTGGATTGCCCGAAAACTTAGGGAACGCTCATGCATCGTGTAAGAACTTCTGCTGCCCGAGCTGCAGTCTCCGCGCGAGACTTTTCCTTCAGGCAGGCATTCCTAAGTGTAACCTTTCGTTAACCATAAGCGTGCTTGTCTTTCGTTGTGGCACAGAGACTTACGCGATCCGCGCTGGGCCTGTGAGGAGATGCGCGATGACAATGGTCGCTGAGCGGTTCTGGGCACAACTCGAAAAGCAGACCGCGGCCGAGGCCATGCGCCGAACCGAGCGGCCTGCCCTGCCAAGTCGTATGTTGATGCCGGAGCCAGACGATGCGGCGAACGTCGCTGGACCTGATCAGCCATCCCCGCGCCTGCCCGTCGCTTCGCAAGATTGGAGCGGTGTACTCGACATCATCAACGGCGCTCGCGCGCAGGCTGAGGTGCAGAAGGAGCTTCTGCGCGTCCAGGCGGAGCAGTTACAGGATACCATCCAGGAGCTGAGCGAGGAGGCTGAGGCAATTCGGCAGCAGGTCCGTGTGTCGGAGGCACAGGCGCAGGAGGCCAAGGCTGAGGCGGAGCGGCGTGTGGCGGAGGTCATGACGCAAGCGGAGGCGCGTGTCCGCGACATCCAACTCAGGGCAGACGCTCAGATCGCGCTGGCGCGCAAAGAGACGCTGCGGGCAGAGGAGCGTGCAGCGGTCGCCGAGAGCTGGCTCGCGCGCATCGAGGCCGCAGCAAGAACCCTTGTGCCGCCACTGGTTGCCCTACCGGTCCGTCGTATTGCTTAGGAAGATGGCCGCACAGCCATCGCTTTGCGCAAAACCGGTCTCGGCATCCGCAGCTGGAGCCCTTCGCGCGCCTAGCGGGGCATCGGACTGCGCGTCCAGAAGTTTGATCCTCAAGCCAGACCTCACATGCCCCACGGACGGCCCCCGTGGGAGCCGCGACCCTTCAGGCGCTCGTCGCAAATAAATCAGGTGACGACTGCATCCGATGCATCTTTCGGCGGGTAATCCCGTAACACTGGCTGCCTGGGTCGGCTTGGTCTGCGAGGGCCTTCGGGTCACCGCCGTTAAGCACCCTTCAGCCAACCTGGAATCCGAGATGGGGTTGGGAAATGGGTGAGGCGCGGGGCATTAACGGGCAGAGCCACGTTCATCAAATGATTGAGAAGGCCTTCGAGCAGACAACTAACCATTTTGAAAGCAGCATTAAATACTTGGCAGACATAACTTTTAAACGAGAAATGTCGTACATCGATACTTCACTGACGAATTACATTGCCGACGAGCGCCGTCAGCTTCCTGGAGGTGCCTCAGAGATCCCTTGCCGTCAGGGTTCGATACTTACCACCAGCAACCAATTAAAGGCTGCCCGTGCCCTGGTTGGCCTGGGACAGATCGCGCTTGCCGAACGTGCTGGGCTCAACGTGAACACCATTCGAAGGATGGAAGCAGTCGGCTCCGGGCCATTGCCGGGCCTCTCGTCGAACGTGCAAGCCGTCCAACGTGTGCTTGAGGAGGCAGGCGTAGAGTTCCTGGGCGGCGATCAGCCCGGCGTCAGGCTACACAGAAAGCATGCACGTACAGTATAGGTTTATACTCGGCTTGGACGGCAGGACATCAACTAAGCTAAAGCTGCCATTTTAGTCGGACCATTTGTAAACGACCCTACCAATCTTGTGAACAGGAGCGCCGTGACCCAGCGGCGGTGCGCGCCAGGATCTTCACTGCCAACAATCTGGTGCTGCGCAACGCCAGGACGCTTAGGGGCACGTTCGGATAGACGAGCTGACAGGTATCCGAGAAGCGTTCTGCGAGTAGATGATCTCTCTGACCTCATCCTGGCACGCGCTTCGTAAGATGTCTGCCGTCCCGCTGCGCCACTATCTTACCTTACAGCCCGTCGACGCTCGCCGCGTGGGACTTCGATTTGCCATGACAAGTCCCGCTATTTGCATCCTGGTAGAATTTACTTAACGCGAGACACGAAGAGGTAGGTTGCCGTAGGATGATGTGGTCCGTTGGCCCTGTGCGTTACATCTACCACGCGGTAATGGACGAACGCGTCTTCGTTGTCCTTCGGAAGTGACACTGCCTCGCCGCTACGAGGCACGCACTCGAACTCGAAATCGCCCACCTTCTTGTCTGGCTCGCTCGTCCATAGTTCACATGTGAATGGCATATACACCTCCCACTCGGCGCAGGGCACAAGCTCTTCGATGACAACGAACGAGGAGCTGAGCGGAAACGTTCATTTTTCGCCGAGCCTCTGACAGCGCAGTCCTTCTTGTGCTGAGCAGGCATAATCTCCTCCTTGCACCTCAGCCCGGGAGGAACATCCCGATTGAGGCTGCAGGTCTAGCGAACATCACTGCAGCTGAGATGAACGAGGACCGGCCTTAGCTATAAGATGCGGATGGGGCTGTCCTGCGACGACCTGGGTGATATCCACTCGTGTTGCCGCATGCCGGTGCTTCATCGAGTCGTCCAGAAGTGTAAGCGCTTAAGGTTCAAGGATAACTGAGTGCAGAGCCCCGCCGATACGCTGGTCGGGTCTAAATCCTTTCCAGAAGAGCATCATCACGTCCTGGTCAAACCCGGCTAGGGAAATCTCAAGCGGAGACTCGAAATATTCCGACGTGAATGCTACGGTAGCTTATATCGCAAGAGGAAACCAGAAACT
>JAESGP010000211.1_pt1 | contig 15990 bp, 13 predicted proteins | sample 9269741 | NCBI WGS metagenome assembly JAESGP01 (sample SAMN15720684, study PRJNA650882) | algae metagenome | isolation source: Desmonostoc vinosum HA7617-LM4 and co-occurring heterotrophs from cave wall | place: USA: Waikapalae cave, Hawaii | collected 2011-05-27
GGCCGCGCTCCTCGACGCGGCGTCCCTGAGCGAGCCGCCCGAGGCCTGGCATCTCGGCTACCTCGTCGGTCCCCGCATCAATGCCGGGGGACGCATCGGTGACGCGGCGCTGGGCGCGCGCCTTCTGGGCACGGACGACACAACGGAAGCGGCGCGGATCGCGGCCGAGCTCGACCGGCTCAACCGTGAGCGCCAGGTCATCGAGGCGGAGGCGGTCGCCGAGGCCGAGGCGGCGATGGATCGCGAACTCGCGGTGGACCCGGACCGTCCGGTCCTCGTCGCAGGCTCCAGCGATTGGCATCCTGGGGTGGTTGGCCTCATCGCGGCGCGGCTGAAGGAGCGGTTCCGTCGCCCCGCCTTCGCCTTCGCCCTGCGGCCCGACGGCAGTGCCGTCGGCTCCGGGCGCTCGATCCCGGGGGCCGATATCGGCAAGGCCGTTCGCGAGGCGGTCGCGGCTGGCCTCATCGCGAAGGGCGGCGGCCACGCCATGGCCGCGGGCGCCACGCTGGCCGGCATCGATCTCGCGCGGTTCGGCGAGGACATGGCGCGGAGGCTGGCGGATGACGTCGCCCGGGCCAGCGCGGTGGAGGCCCTCCTCATCGACGGGTCCGTCAATGCCGGTGGCGCGACGGCCGAGATGGTGCGCCTCATCCAGCGCGCCGGCCCCTTCGGCCAGGGCGCGCCCGAACCCGTCTTCGCCGTGCCCCGCCACCGCATCGCCGATGCCCGGATCGTCGGCAACGGACATGTCAGCGCCAAGCTGCGCAGCCGCGACGGTCAGGTTCTCGCCGCCATCGCCTTCCGCTCGGCCGAAGGCCCGGTCGGCCGGGCGCTCCTGAGCGGGATCGGGCGCGATTTCCATGTCGCCGGCACCCTCGGCCGCGATACCTGGCGCGGCAGCGAGCGGGCGCAGCTCCGCATCGGCGACGTCGCGCCCTGCGACTGATCGGGCAGCCGGATGCCGCACTTCCGGCCCGCTCCCACGCGTACGCGGCATCACGGCGTCTCGGCCCTCGCATCTTGCATGTGCCGAACGCGATCTTCCGGTTGACAGTCCCCGGCCCCGATCCTAAACCCCGGCCGTCGCCGCGTTTGCGCGGAACGCCACGCGGGCGTAGCTCAGTTGGTTAGAGTGCCGGCCTGTCACGCCGGAGGTCGCGGGTTCGAGCCCCGTCGCCCGCGCCATGGTTTTACTTCCTCATCCTTGCCGCTAAACTTGGCTGTCGAAACAAAACGACGAGCCGACCTGTTCCCTTGCCGGCGCAGGAAGCGGAATCCCTGACGGAACCGTCGTCCGCGTCGATCCAGCGAGGGCGCGGAATGATCGGTTACTTCCTGTACTTCACGGCCTGTATGGCCAGTTCTCCCGATACGTGCGAGGCACGCCGCTTGGCGCTCGATGTGGCGGATGCCAATGGTTGCGTCCACGTCGCCCAGCCGCAGCTCGCGCGCTGGATCGGGGACCATCCCGAGTATCGCATCGCGAATTGGCGCTGCGGCTCACCTCCGCGGGATCGGGGCACGCGCATCTGAGCGTGGCGCTGCGGGCACAGCTTCTCACCGGCTGATTCAAACGTCATCCGACGCCGCGTTTTCGCCGCATCGGGCCGGAATGGCGTGGCGATTGCCACGGAAGCCAAGCCCTAACCGATGTCGCCATCTCACTTGCGCCGCGCCGCGCCGGTTACCGCCGTCGCCCTGACGCTCCTCGCGCTCGCAGGCTGCGGCGCTCCGACGATCCTGAGCGAGGCGGACCTGCCGACGAGTCCCATCGTGCTCGACGAGCAAGCGGCCGCCGCGGCGATCTCCCGCTACCGCGCCCAGCACGGGCTCGGCCCGGTCGTCCTCGATCGGAGCCTGATCCGGGCCGCCTCATACCAAGCCCGATCGAACGCGCAGGCCGGCCGGCTCAGCCACGAGATCGGCGGCACCTTCGACGCGCGCATGGCGGAGGCGGGCTTCGGGAAGGTCCACGGTTCGGAGAATCTGGGGGCCGGTGCGAACACCTTCGATGAGGCCCTCGCGCGCTGGAAGGCCTCGCCGGAGCACAACAAGAACATGCTCATCCCACAGCTGAAGCGGATCGGCATCGCCCGCGTCGATGCGCCCGGCTCACGCTACAAGCGGTTCTGGGCGCTGATGATGGCGGGCGGCTGACAGCCGCCTCCGGCGCGTCCGGCTCAGCGCCGAACGAGCGCGGACCTTCCGATTTGAACGGGCTTCAGGTGCAGGAAGCTCCGCTCGCCGACGGCTGCCTCGGCCACCTGATCGATGGCATCGAGGAGGTCGGCGACCTTCTTGGGCTCCGCCTTCCGCACCAGGGGCTCGAGGTGAACCCGGCGCGTCTCGGTGCGGCCGGCGATGAGCTGCGCTTCGCTCAGGCGATCGAAATCCCGTCTCGGCATGGCCTCTCCCTTCTAGGGAAACATACCCAGAACGTGGTTAACGAGCCGTTAACGAGCTGGCCTGCGGCTCAGCGATCTCCGACGCCCGAGAGAAGCTTCTCGATCTGAGCCAGGCCGTTCTCGCGGGCCTTGGATTCGGTCGGGTGGTTGCGGTCCGAACGCTGCACGAGCTTGCCGTTCTTCCGGATCGCCCAATGGTAGAGCCCGCCTGGGGAGCTCGGCGCCAGCAGCTCGAGGGTATAGGGATAGGTGTTCGTGATTGTCTCGCTCATCCAGCGGTTATGTCACGAGAAGACGGGTGCGGCCAACCTCCCGTCGCGCAGATGTTCCATGCGGCCCGACCACGGGGCACGCAGCCGCAGCCCGGCACTGGGCCACGTGGCGATGCCGGGGCATCGGCCCGGCCGAGCTGCCCGCCGCCTGGTTCAGGCCCGCGTCCGGCGCCCCTTGCCACTACCTGATCAGCGACGTGCTGGCCTGGCTCGCCGCTAGGCGCGGCGAGTCCTTCGACGCCAGGGCCTGCTGGGCAGCCTGGCTCGAAAGCCATGCCGGGATCGGGCCGGACGCGAACCAGATGGAGTGGGTGATCCGCCTCGCCCAGGCCCCGGGGCCGAAACAGAACGATGTTCAGTTCACCCACTCGGGCTGGCGAGAGCATCTCGCCAGCTTGTCGCGGGTCCAGTGAGCCTTAGCCACCTTCAGGCGCGCCCTCCTGTTGCCTCGCCGGCATTAAGCCGCCCGAGGGGCACAGGCCGATCAGTTTGATGGATGGTGGGTGTGCTTTCGACCCATTGCAGACGTTCAGCCAATGTTGGCTACGCACCAGGAGCGGAACTTGCGTCGCGCCCACAAGCAGACGTTTCACTTCCGGCCCATCACCGAAGTTCGGCTTGAGGCCGTGACGCGCCTCAGCCAGACATGCGGCAGCTCATCGGACACCGAGGCCGAGGTGAGCGCCGCGACGAGCAAAGCCAAGCGCTGAACGCCGACCACATCAGCGTGACCGGGCGGAACCCGGCCTCTTTGATGCCGATTGAGCTTTCCCCCGCCCAAGGACGAAGCGCATGCCCCAGAGCCGCGACGCCGTGACCGATATCTGGGGCGAGCGCACGCCCTATCGCGGCGAGGGCGCCTGGCCGGTGCGGGCGGACGAGCGGACCACCGCCGAACCGGACCGATGGGTGCAATCGGCCTGCGTGCTCTGCTCCAACGGCTGCGGCCTCGACATCGGCGTGAGGGCCGGCCGCATCGTCGGCGTCCGTGGGAGGGCGGCTGACGCGGTCAACAAGGGTCGCCTCGGGCCCAAAGGTCTCCATGGCTGGGAAGCAAACCACAGCCCCGACCGGCTGACGACGCCCCTGGTCAGGCGGCGCGGCACGCTCCAGCCGGCGTCCTGGGACGAGGCGATGGAGCTCGTCGTCGAGCGGACGAAGGCGATCCGGGAGCGTGCCACCGCCAGCGCCATCGGCTTCTACACCTCCGGCCAGCTCATGCTGGAGGAGTATTACACCCTCGCGCTGATCGGGAAAGCAGGACTCGGCACGCCGCACATGGACGGCAACACGCGGCTTTGCACAGCCACCGCGGCCGCGGCCCTGAAAGAGAGCTTCGGCTCCGATGGGCAGCCCGGCGGCTACTACGACATCGACGTCACCGATTGCCTGCTCCTCGTTGGCCACAACATGGCCGCCACCGACACCGTCCTGTGGAGCCGCGTGCTCGACCGGCGGCGTGGACAAAGCCCGCCAAAGCTCGTCGTCATCGATCCGCGCGAGACCCCGACGGCGCGAGAGGCCGACCTGCATCTCAGGCCGCGCATCGGGACGAATGTGGCTCTGCTCAACGGCCTGCTGCACCTCCTGATCGCCGGTGGTCAGATCGACAAGCGCTTCATCGCGGACCACACGACGGGGTTCGAGGATCTCGCCGCGACGGTTGCGGACTACCCACCCGACCGTGTCGCGTCGATCACCGGCGTGCCGGCCGGCGACGTCGTTGCGGCTGCCCGCATCATCGGGGAAGCGCCCACCTTCGTCTCCACCTGCCTGCAGGGCGTATACCAATCCATGCAGGCGACCGCCGCCGCGGTGCAGGTCAACAACATCAACCTGGTGCGCGGGCTGATCGGTCGGCCCGGTTGCGCGATCCTGCAGATGAACGGCCAGCCCACCGCTCAGAATAATCGTGAATGCGGCGCCGACGGCGACCTGCCGGGCTTCCGCAACTGGAACAACCCGGAGCACATCGCCGAACTCGCCCGCCTCTGGAACGTGGACCCCGGCATCATCCCCCACTGGGCGCCGCCCACCCACGCGCTGGAGATCTTTCACCACGCGGAGCAGGGCTCGATCCAGATGCTCTGGATCAGCGCGACGAACCCGGCGGTCTCGATGCCGAACCTAGCCAAGATCCGCGACATCCTTGGCCGTGAGGATCTGTTCGTGGTGGCGCAGGACGCTTTCCCGACCGAGACCACGCGGCTTGCCGACGTTGTGCTGCCCGCCGCGATGTGGGGCGAGAAGACCGGCACCTTCACGAATGTCGACCGCACGGTGCACATCAGCCACAAGGCGGTCGAGCCCCCGGGAGAGGCGCGCTCTGACTTTGAGATCCTCCTGGACTTCGCCCGGCGCATGGACTTCCGGGACAAGGACGGCGGTCCGCTCATCAAGTGGGAGACGCCCGAGGAGTGCTTCGAAGCATGGAAAGCCTGCTCGCGCGGGCGGCCCTGCGACTACTCGGGGATGTCCTATGCCAAGCTTACCGGCGGCTCGGGAATCCAGTGGCCCTGCAACGCGGCCAACCCCGACGGTGCGCGGCGCCTTTATGAGGATCATGTCTTCCCCACGGATCCCGAGCGCTGCGAGACCTACGGCCACGACCTCATCACCGGGGCAGACGTCGACGCGAAGAGCTACCGCGCCACGAACCCGGCGGGCCGCGCCATGCTGAAGGCGGCCGTCTACCAGCCTCCGCATGAGACGCCCGATGAGCGCTACCCCTTTATGCTCTCGACGGGGCGCGTCACCCATCACTTCCACACGCGCACCAAGACGGGGCGCGCCGAGGCTCTCACCCGTGCGGCGCCGGAGGCCTTCGTACAGGTGTCGGAGGCCGATGCGGCGCGGCTCGGCATCGAGGAGGGCGACCTCGTGCGGGTCACCTCCCGGCGCGGTCAGGCTGAGGCGCCGGCCCGGATCGGAGGCGTGCGGGCGGGTGAACTCTTCCTGCCCTTCCACTGGGGCTACTGGGACGAGCCAGGGCGGGTGCGGGCCGCGAACGAACTCACCCTCTATGGCTGGGATCCTGTCTCGAAGCAGCCTCACTTCAAGTATGCCGCGGTGAAGCTCGAGATAATCTCCTCACCCTCCGGCGAACCCCCGGGCACGGGCGCCTCCGAGGGCGACGGCTTCGTCGCCGCGATGGCGGGCAAGGTCTCCGCGGTCGCGCAGGAGGCAGGTCGTTTCGTGAAGCGCGGGGGACCGGCACGGCCGCACGTACCGGATTACCTCGGCCTGCTCGATGCGAGCGAGCGCCGACTTGTCGAGGCCTACGGCCAGGTGCGCGCGAACCACGCGGGCGTGCCTGACATCCACGCCGAATGCACCCTCTTCGCGAGCTGGGCCGAACAATCGGCAGAACGGCTGAAGCCCTTCCTTGCTCGCTACGGCGAGGGAGGGGACGGCGAGCCCGAGCGCCTGGACAGAGCGCTCATCCGCAAGCGCACCGCCACCGGGTTCAACCTGATACGCGACCTGCACGACCTTTGGCTTCTCGCCAACGAGAGCCTGATCTCGATCCTAGTGCTCAAGCAGGCGGCCCAGGCCCTGCGCGACAAGGAGTTCGAGGACGTCCTGGCGGACCTGCAGGAGAAGAACGCCCGCCAGCTCGCCTGGCTCCTCAGCCGTATCGACCAGTCGGCTCCGCAAGCGCTGGTCGTACCGTCGTAAACCCCTTGTGTCGTCCGTGAACAGCTGCGGTGCGAGAGCAGACGCTCTCAAGCTTCAAGACAAGGTCATGTCCGGCCGCTCACCGCAACAGGCAAACTACCGCTTCCGACCCTTAACGGACCTCGTCGCCTTCCTCATCCTCTAGGAGCGAGCGACTCGCCTCGTCACTTGCCGGGAGCTTCGATCCACACCAGGGGCAGAACGCGATCTCCACGACGCTGCTCCCGCCATCGTGAACCATGAGGCCATACCCGCCCCGAACATTCTTGATGAACGCGTCTGGGCACTCGGATCGCTCCGAATGCACGGCGCACCTATGGTGAAGGTCAGCCGCCATCCGCTCGCAACAGGGAGTGTTCATGACGGCAGTATGCCTGCTGCGACCCGTCGTCGGAAGACTGCAAACCACCCTATCCGGACGAAAGATGCAAGGAGCGGAAACCATTGAGGTCCCCGCGTTGGAGGAGCGACGGCTTCGGATAGGAAGCTGCTCACGCGCTCAGCTTAGGGCGTGTCGATTGGGCGTACAATAGAACGGTGCCGTCCGAGCCCAAGCCCCCTGATGAGCAGCCCGGCCCGTAGGCGCAGGCCGAACCGCGCTTACCCATTGGACATGCTTGGCATCGGTCACGTTCTCACACACCACCTGCCTCCGCTCAGTCCGGATAATCCGTTGGCACTCACAGGCAACATGCTCGAGCCGTTCCCGATCAAGCACACGGATCTGACCGCGGCCGCGCCGGATGATTCCGGACGCCTCTAACTCGCCCAGCATGGTCGTCACCCCAGCGCGGCGTACCCCGAGGGACCTGCTCAACGACCGATGGGTGAGCGGAACCTCGTCGCCGTCGAGCTGCTGAAGCGTCAGCATCAGGGCACTGGCTAAGCGTTCGCTCAGGCTATGATAGGCATGACATGCCACGAGCTGCTCGCTCTGCACCAGCATCGCGTGAACGTGCGCCAGAAGCAGCGAGCGCAGACACGGGCTACGGTCCATCGCCTGCCGGAGGTCGTCGCTCCGGATGCGCAGGGCCTCACCCGTCACCTGAACGACGGCGCGGTGGGGAGCGCGCGCGGTTCCGAGGACCACTGATACGCCGACGACGTCGTCGCGCCCGAGCGCGCCCACATCCAGGCTGTCACGTCCCGCGACGCGACAGAGCAGCGACACGATCCCGCGCTCGATGAAGTACGCATACGCGACTGCGGTGTTGCGCTCCTGAAGCACCTGCCGCCGCCGCAGGACGACCCGCTCCAAGTGGGGGCGAATGGCAGCGAGATCGCCGTCCGGCAGGGAGGCCAGGAGAGTGTTGCGCGGCGCCGACCCTTCGCGGAGGCAGATCGATGGTGGCTTCGCGAAGGTCGAGAGCTCATCCCAGGCGCAGTGCGCATCGGTCATGGTTCTTTTCCCAGCTTGGAAGGGCCGAAGAGATAGGCCGTGGATGGATGGTGATGGTGACTTCCACCAATCTCGTGTCCGCGGCGTACCGATCCCAGTCGGGGCTGACGGCAGCGTCGTCAGGAAAAACCTGACACAAAGACCGGAAGAACCTGACAAATCATCATGCCTGACGCATGACATCCTCTGACATCGGGACATGGGCAATCTGGGCAGAATCGTGCGGATTGGCGCGCTCGATCGCAGTGGTTTGCCAGCCCATGTCGTCTTCTCTACGCGTACGGGTGGACGCAGAGGCGAAGCTTTGAAGCGCAAGACCGCCTCCGGCACACGTCTGCTGATTTCGCTCGCCCTCGCGGCAGCGATCCCCATTCTCCTCTTCAGCGGCTGGGTCGCCTACTTTACCGCTGAGCAGGGGCGCGCTGCCGCGCGCCACGTGGCGTTGGAAGGCACAGCCCGCGTGGCCGAGCGGGTCGCATCGGACTTGGCTGCGCAGATACAGACCCTGGATGTTCTCACGGCCTCGCCGTCGCTCGATCAGCCGGACTTGCCGCGCTTCTACGAAGAGGCCCAACGCCTGAAGGCCGCCCGGCCGCTCTGGGAAACCGTCGAACTGTCGGACACCTCCGGCCACCAGGTCCTGAACCTGCTGCGTCCTTTGGGAACCGCGCTTGGGCCGACAGCCGACCGCGACAGTTTCGACGAGGCCCTCCGGCTTAAGCGCGTGGTCGTCGGCGGCATCGGTCCTGTCGGCGCCCTATCCGGCAAGCGTCTCGTCTCGCTTCGCGTTCCGGTGATCCGCGGAGGGCAGCTCCGCTACGTCCTGACCGTGGCCCTAGCAACCAACGCGGTCAGCTCCATCCTCAAAGAGGCTGGTGCCCCGCCTGGCTGGGTAGGAGAGATCGTCGACAGGAGCGGCAACATCATCGCACGCACCTCGGCCGAGGACTCGGAGCTGGGTCGACCGGCAAGCCGAACCCTGCGCGAGGCGATCGCCCGCGCGCCCGAAGGGTTCTACATCGGTCCGACCTTGGAGGGCAGCGACGTCGAGACCGTCTACCGAAACCTGCCCGACACGAGCGGCTGGTCGGTTCATTTCGGCGTACCGAGCGAGGTGCTGAACGCGCCCGTTTCCCGATCGTTTTACGTTCTGATCGCAGGTGGCCTGACGAGCCTGGCACTCGCCGCGGGGCTAGCCGCGCTGACGGCGCGCGACATCGCCCAGCGTCGACGCGATGAGGAGACCCGGATGATGCTGGCCTTGCGGGTGAGCGAGGAGCGGGGAGCGCTCGCGGTCGAAGCCGCGGAACTGGGAACCGTGCGATGGGACTTCGCAGCGGACCAAGTGACCGGATCCGAGCGGAGCCGAGCCCTGCTCGGCTTCTCGCGCGTCTCGCCCGATGACGGAGAGGCCCAGTGGCCGCTCCGGACCTTTCTCGCCGCGGTCCATGCGGAGGATCGGGAGTCCCTGGAGCAGGCGCTGCACCGCTGTCTGGTGGAGGACGTGCCCCTCGACTTCGAGTTCCGGTCAATCCTCCAGAATGGCAGCGCGCGCTGGCTGAGGGCGACGGGCCGCGCCCCTCGCTTTCACGCTGGAGAGCCCCGAAGTGTGATCTATGGGGTGATCGCCGATATCGAGCCGCGCAAGCGTGCGGAGGCCGAGCGGCTCGAACTTTTGCGGCGGCTGTCGGATGCCCAGGAGAACGAGCAGCGCCGCATCGCGCGCGAGCTCCACGATCAGGTCGGCCAGACCGTGACGGGGCTCTCCCTGGGATTGAAGAGCCTCGAAACGCAGCTGGAGGGAGGCGCGTCCGATCCCGGCATGGCGCATCAGGTCCGCTGGCTGCAATCCCTCGTCGCGGAGGTCGGGCGCGACATCCATCGTGCGGCCCTCGACCTGCGACCGACGGCCCTCGACGACCTCGGCCTCCAAAAGGCGCTGGCCGCCTACGCGGAGGAGTGGAGCCGACGGCACGGCATCGAGCTCGACTTCCAGGTCCTCGGTAGCGAGGGAAGGCTGCCTTCGGATATCGAGACTGCCGTCTACCGCATCGTTCAGGAGGCGCTCACGAATGTTCTGAAGCATGCCGGTGCGCGCAGCGTCAGCCTGGTCCTCGATCGCCGTGCCGACAGGCTTCGCGTCATCGTGGAGGATGACGGGACAGGCTTCGAACCGGACGCCGCGAACGCCCCCGATCCCCCCAGCGCCGGCGGTGCCGGACATTTGGAGCGCCGTCGCCTCGGCCTGTCCGGAATCCGGGAGCGCCTCGCGCTGCTCGGAGGCACGCTGGCCGTGGAAGCGGCGCCAGGGTCCGGAACCGCGCTGTTCGCCGAGATACCGTTGCCCCATGAGGGATCCCAGCCGTGAATCCCATCCGCGTCGCGGTCGCCGACGACCACCCCATCGTCCTCGCGGGCATCAAGGCCCTGCTCGAGGCGGCACCCGACATCGCCTTCGTTGGAGAGGCGACCACAGGAACGGCGGCGCTTGATACGATCTGCCGGGCCTCGCCCGACGTTGCGGTCATCGACATCTCGATGCCGGGCATGAACGGCCTCGACTTGGCGCGGCACCTGGCCGAGCGCTGTCCAGAGGTGCGGCTGCTTGCGCTGACCGTCCACGAGGACCGGGCCTATGTGCAGCCGTTGTTGCAGACCGGAGCACGGGGATATCTGCTGAAGCGATCGGCGGCGGAGGACCTCCTGCGTGCCGTTCGCGCGATCGCGTCGGGCGGCATCTACCTGGACCCGGCCGTCGCGGACAAGGCGCTGCCCTGTGCGAGCCGATCGATGTTCGAGCCTGGTGTCGAGGAGGCGCTGAGCCCACGCGAGGCCGAGGTGCTGCGGCTCACCGCACAAGGCTTCAGCAACAAGGAGATCGGAGCACGCCTGGGCGTCAGCGTGAAGACGGCCGAGACCCACAAAGCGCGTGCGGCGGAGAAGCTCGGCCTGCGCACCCGGGCGGACATCGTCCGGCACGGCGCCTCGCATGGCTGGCTCGACGAACTCGCCCGCCGCTAGGAGCGGGATGGGCGTCGATGCGGCCAGGGGCATCTGTACGCCGGCGGTTCGCAATCGGGAAACACGCCAAAGCTCGCCGTGGCGGATGACAAGTCCCAACGTCTCATACGAAACCCGGTCCACTTGCGGACCGAGCCGCATGGCCAATAGGGTTCTCGGGCGGTACGCATGCCCGTCGCATGGACTGATCCAGCCCTGATCCTGATCATGCGACAGGCGGACCGGGTCCAGTTCCTCCAAGCACTTCCCGGTCCGCCCTCCGGCGCGTGGATAGGCATTGGTGTTCATCGAAATAAGGTCGCGCCGAGCCTTCTTTCCTGCCGCTGGCCCTGAATAGATTGCTCCCGGCGCATTACGAGGATGAACGCACCATGGGGTCGAAAAACGAGCGCCCGACCCGTGTTCAAGTGCTCCGGGCAAAGCTTGACGAGGCCATTCCCTACGACATCCGGCCACTATGGCGGGAGTTTCTGGTGGCCTTGGATGCCGAGGCGATCGAGAACGGCACTGCCGGTTCGGACGATGAGGCGAGACAGGTTTCACGTGCCCCCGCGACTAGGGCGTGACACAATCGGGCGACGCTCGCGCAGGGCTCGAAGGTTCCTCGTCGAGCCGTGGTGCGGGCGCTCACTATGCGTTGGGCGTCTTGCCGGTCGGTCGACCCATGCATCGTCGAGTGATCGCTGCCGCAGCCAGCCGATACAGGGAGTGAGGCCATGAGCGGCGATGCCGCGCTTCGCGAGGTAAGTGCCGACCGCGTGAGGGACCTCGTCACCCAGGCCGTGTGCGATTGCCTGAGCCGCGGCACGGGGCCCAATGCAAATCTGATCGATCGCCTGAGGATCTACGAGCGTACGGCCCGGCAAGCTGGCCTGGAACGCCAGACCATCCAGGTCATCGCATCGGGTCGACGCCTTCTGGGCGACCATCGCGAGATGCCGGCGAGCTGACCCCACGCTCGTTTCCAGTCTCAGATACCGGCCGGCGGTGGTCCGCGCCGTGTCCGTCAGTTCTGGGCCTCCCGGGCTCCGCCCGGCACCGCACCCGTTGCCTCGCTCGCCTGATCGTGCTCGCCACGGACGGCAACCTTCAGGCCTTGGCGCATCTCCTGGAGATGGTCGACGACGATCCGCTCGCCGCCAGATAGGCCAGCGAGGATCGCCGTGCTGTCGCCGAAGGCATCGCCTGTGGTGACGGGCCTTTGCTGCACCGTGCCGTCGGCATCCACCACGTAGACGATCTGCTGGGCGAGCTGCGCCGAGAGGGCGATCGTCGGCACGAGGAGCTTGCGCTCGGTGCCCGTGCGGATCTGCACGCGCACGAACTGGCCGGGCAGGAAGCGCTCGTCAGAATTCGCGATGCGCGCCCGCACGAGCCGCCGCGCGGTGCGCGGATCGAAGCGGTTGTCGAGTTGGTAGATCTCAGCGTCTCGGACAGGCTCGCCCTTCTCGTCGAGGAGGGTCACGGCGGCGCTGCCCTGCGTCACGGCCTTCCGAAGGGCCTCCGAATCCTCGGAAGAGAGCGCCATCTGAACGGCGATCGGATCGACCTGGACCAGCGAGACGAGGGCGGTCTGGTTCTCCGTGACGAGGTCGCCGACATTGGTCTGCGACAGGCTAGCCCGGCCGTCGAAGGGCGCGTTCACGGCCGCGAAGTCGAGGTTGAGCTTCTGACGGGCGATCGCGGCTTCGGCCTCCTGGAGGCGGGCGGCCGCCGAGGCGCGGTTCGCCTGGAGCTGCTGGAAGCGCTGCTCGGTGGCGAAACCCTTGTCGGCGAGGGTCTCGGTGCGATCGACCTCGGCCTGGGCGAATTCGAGCTGGGCCTTCGCCTGTTCCTGCTGGGCCTTGGCCGCCTGGAGAGCGACTTCGAAGGGCCGCGGGTCGATCCGGAACAGAAGCTGATCCTTCCTGACGTGGCTGCCCGGCTCGAAGGGCCGATCCCTTACGGTGCCCGTTACGCGGGCCTGGAGGAGGGCGTCCGCCTCTGCGATGATGGTGCCCGTGTAGGTGAAGGCGATCGGCACCTCGCGCGCCTCGACAGTCGCGACCCTGACCCGGATCTCGGGTTCGGCCGGCTTCTCGGTTGCCTCGGCGGTCTTTCCATCGAAGTAATCGGAGATCGTCCCGGGCAACGGCGCGCCCGCTGCGTACCAGCCGCCCGTCGCCAGCGCGAGGGCGAGAGCGCCCGTGACACCGTATCGAAGCCCTGCCCGCACCGTCTCTCTCCGCTTTCACGAAAGCGGCCCAGGCTCTCGCCCAGGCCGCCATCTCTGCCGCATCGCGATGGGGAACACGCGGAGGGCCGAGACGTTGCATGCGCAATTCAGCTCAAGCCGAAGCGTCGCCCTGGCGGACAGGCCGCCCAGCGGGCGTGCGCGAGAGAGGACCACTCGCCGCATGTTCGCGCGCTTCGTCGACCGCCCGATCCTCGCGGGCGTGATCTCGGTGCTGGTCACGCTGATCGGAATCGTCGCAGGCCTGACCCTGCCGGTCGCGCAATATCCGGAGATCGCGCCGCCGGTCATCAACATCCAGGCGACCTATCCCGGCGCCAGCGCCCAGCAGGCCTACGAGGCCATCGCCATTCCGATCGAGCAGGAGGTGAACGGCGCGCCGAACCTTCTCTACATCAACTCGGTGAGCAGCACCGACGGCAGCGTCAGCATCGACGCGACCTTCGCGGTCGGCTCGGACCTGAACGCGGCCGCCGCCGAGGTGCTGACCCGCGCCAACCGCGCCGAGGCGAAGCTGCCCGCGGCGGTTCGAGCGCAGGGCCTGGAGATCACGAAGAGCTCGCGGCAGCGCCTCGGCAACATCGTCCTCTACGCCGAGGACGGCGCCAACTACGACGAGCTGTTCCTCTCGAACTGGGCCGAGACGCAGGTGATCAAGCCGCTGCGCCGAGTCGAGGGGATGGGGCGCATCGTGAACTTCTCCAACATGCGCTACGCCATGCGCATCTGGCTCGACCCGGTGAAGATGGAGGCGCTGGCGATCAGCCCCGAGACCGTCACCGCGGCGATCGAGCAGCAGAACGCGCAGATCACGACCGGCGTCCTCGGCAAGCCGCCCATCGGCGAGCCGACCGCCTTCGAACTGCAACTCGTCACACAGGGGCGCCTGCGCAAGCCCGAGGAATTCGCCAACATTCTGCTGCGCGGCAATCCCGACGGTTCGGTGGTCCGGGTGCGCGACGTCGCCCGGGTCGAGCTCGGCTCGGAGCAGTACGGCGTCAGATCGAGCTTCGACGGCCGGCCCTCGGCGACGCTCGGCATCTATCAGAACCCGGATGCCAACGCCGTGGAGGTCATGGCCGGGGCGCGTGCCACCATGAAGGAGCTCGCCACGCGCTTCCCTCCGGGCCTGACCTACCGCATCGCCCTCGACCGGACCGAGTTCGTGCGCGAGGCGATCTGGGAGGTGGTGCGCACGCTCTTCGAAGCGCTGATCCTCGTGGTGATCGTCACCTACATGTTCCTGCAGAATTGGCGCGCCACACTCATTCCGGCGATCGCGGTGCCCGTGGCGCTCGTCGGCACGTTCGGCCCGATGGCGCTTCTGGGCTTCTCCTTCAACACCTTGAGCCTGCTCGGCCTGGTGCTGGCGGTGGGCCTTGTCGTCGATGACGCGATCATCGTCGTCGAGAACACCGAGAGGCTCATGGAGGAAGGCGCCGAGCCGAAGGCTGCTTCGCGCGAGGCGGTGGAGGAGGTGGCCGGACCCGTCATCGCGACCACCCTGGTTCTCGCCGCCCTGTTCGTTCCCGTCGCCTTCATCCCCGGCCTCACGGGCCAGCTCTACAATCAGTTCGCCCTCACCATCGCGATCTCGGTGCTGATCTCGGCCGTGGTCTCGCTCACCCTCACGCCTGCACTATGCGGACTGATCCTGAAGCCTCGGGCTGAGGGGGCGGAGCAGTCCCGCTCGTGGTGGCGCGCACCCTTGCGCTGGTTCGACGCCGGTCTGGACCGAGCGACGGGAAGCGTCGTCGCGGCGATCGGCTTCCTCAGCCGCCACCTCGTCGCCCTCGGGCTCGTCTTCGCGGCCTTTGCCGGCCTCACGGTCTGGATGACGATGCAGCGTCCGTCCGCCTTCGTGCCCGACGAGGACCAGGGTTACTTCTTCGCCGACATTGCCATGCCGAAGGGCGCATCCGTCGACCGCACGCACGCGATGGTCGAGCGCGTGGGAGCCGCCTTCAGGGAGCTCGACGCGGTCGATCACACGATCGGCGTCTCCGGCCGCGGCATCCTCTCGGACACGGTGGCACCCTTCTACGGGTTCCAGATTCCGACCCTGAAGCCCTGGGGCAAGCGGGACAAGTCGGCCGACGAGATCATCGCCGAGATGAGCGCCCGCTTTAAGCACGACCCCGACGGGCAGTTGCGCATCGTCAACCCCTCGCCGCTGCCGGGGCTCGGCTCGATCGGCGGTCTCACTCTGGAGATTCAGGACCGTAGCGGCACCGGCGGTGTCCAGCTTGCCCAGGCCGCCGACCACTTCCTGAAGGAGGTGACCAAGCTGCCCTCCGTCAGCCGTGCCCTGCCGACGACCACCTACGGCGTTCCCCAGCTCCATCTCGAGATCGACCGAGCGAAGGCGGAGCAGCTGGGCGTGCCGCTGCAGCGCCTGTTCGACGCGCTGGGCACCTATGTCGGCTCGTCCTTCGTCAACCTCTTCAATCGGTTCGGCTACGTCTACCAGGTCTATGTGCAGAGCGAGGCGAGCGGTCGGCGCACGATCCAGGACGTCGAGCGCCTGACCGTCCTCAACAGCCAGGGCGAGCCGGTGCGGATCGGCTCCCTCGTCCAGGCCCGCTTCGTCAGCGGGCCGACCGCGGTCCTGTCCTACAACACCTATCCGGCGATCGAGGTCGCAATCGGCACGGCGCCGGGGGCGAGTTCCGGCACGGTGATCGCTGCGATCGAGCGGCTCGCTGCCGAGAGGCTGCCCTCGAACTACGCCGTCGCCTGGACCGAGGTCGCCTACCAGGAGAAGATCGCCGGCGGCTACGCACCGCTGATCTTCGGTCTCGGCGTGCTGATGATCTTCCTGCTGCTTGCCGGGCAGTACGAGTCGGTCCGCCTGCCCTTCGTCATCCTGCTCGCGACGCCGGTAGCGATCTTTGGGGCTGTCGGCTTCCTGGCGCTGCGGGGCCTGCCGCTCGACATCTTCGGGCAGGTCGGGCTCCTGCTCCTCGTCGGACTGGCCGCCAA
>JAESGP010000212.1_pt1 | contig 15887 bp, 16 predicted proteins | sample 9269741 | NCBI WGS metagenome assembly JAESGP01 (sample SAMN15720684, study PRJNA650882) | algae metagenome | isolation source: Desmonostoc vinosum HA7617-LM4 and co-occurring heterotrophs from cave wall | place: USA: Waikapalae cave, Hawaii | collected 2011-05-27
GCTTCCAGCCGCGGCAAGCCCAGGAAACCGCAGGTGCCCTTGATGGTGTGGACCAGGCGAAAGATGTTATCCAGAATCTTCGCGTCGCTCGGGTCCTGCTCGAACCGCACCAACTGATTGTCGACCGTGTCCAGGCTCTCGCTGGTCTCAGTCAAAAACTCGCGTAATAGATCATCCATGGAAACTGGCCTTCGCACGCACCGGCACGCGACATCGACGCGCCTTACGGAACAAGGCCAGCTTGTAGGCAAACCGTTTAATATTGGTTGAGCAAATGGAAAAGAACGGGCTCAACAAAGAGATAAGGCGGCGGCGATAAAATCAGCCACCTTTTGTCAACCTCTGGTTAACCCTTAACGCGCTCGAGCGCGTTGAGGGTTAAGCTGCGGAAGGCGTTCAGGCCGCCGTGACGACCACCTTTTCCCCATCGAGCGCGAGCGTCACGCTGAGCCCGCAGGCTTCTGCCAATAGCCGCGTATAGTGAGGTTGCACGGCATGCGCATCGACCGAGGCGGTCGAACCCGCGCTGACGAGATCGGCGATGTTCTGCGGCAGGCGGGCATTCAGGCCGGTGGACGTGACGCGAAAGCTCATGGTCTCGCCGTCGCCGATCGGATCGATCGTCAGCGTACCGCCGCGCGGGATAGTCTGCTGTGCGATGATCAGCATGTTCAGGAGCAGCTTGACGCGATTCTTCGGCAGCAGCAGCCGGGGCAGATTCCAGGCGATGGTGATCTTGCCGTCCTCGATGTGGCCGCGCGCCATGGTCTGCGCATCGCCGAGATCGATCTGCGCGCCGGCCGACCCGGCAGCGCCGAAGGCGAGGCGGCAGAACTGCAATCGCGCCGAGGCGGTCTTGGCACTCTTGCGGATCAGGTCGAGCGCAAAATCGCGATCTTCCGGCTTCGGGTTGTCGTCGAGGACCTCAAGCCCATTGACGATCGCGCCTACCGGGCTGATGAGATCGTGACAGACGCGCGAACACAACAGCGCCGCAAGTTCGAGGGCATCGGGAGCCGGACCGGGAGTCGAAGTGCCAGACATCATTTGTTCCTGGAAAGCCGCCGATTCCGAAGTTCCTGGCGGACAGTTACGAATCACGCATGCTCGATGGTTTGATACACTGCGCAGCCGCGTGCTGCCAGCACGGGGCGGCAATGGTAAGGCAGGACGAACAGCAAATGGGCCCAGCTCATGAATGAGGCAGAACCGCCAATCCTGGACGGCAACGCCGCCGCGGAACTGATCGAACCGCTCACCGAAATCGTAACCCAGGCCGGTGCGGCCATCCTTGCCGTCAACCGCTCGGCCATGAGGATCGACGGCAAAATCGACGGGTCTCCGGTAACGGAAGCGGATCTGGCGGCCGACCGCATTATCGCGGCAGGTCTCGCGCGATTGGCCCCGAACGTTCCCTCGCTGTCGGAGGAGCGCACCCAGCACGCCGAGTTGCCCTATAAAGACAGCTTCTTCCTGGTCGACCCGCTCGACGGCACCAAGGAATTCGTCGCCGGCCGCAACGAATTCACCGTCAACGTCGCCCTGATAACCCAGGGGGTGCCGCTGCTCGGCATCGTCAGCGCGCCGGCACTCGGGCTGATCTGGCGCGGCATCGTCGGCCGCGGCGCGGAACGGCTGACGCTTGGCGCGGGCAAGCCGCGGATCGAGCCCATACGCACCCGGCCCTGTCCGCCGCGCGGCCAGCCGTGGACGGTTGCGGTCAGCCGCTTGCATGGCGATGCCAGGACCGAGGCCTTTATTGCGGCACGGCCGCACGCGGTGCGCTGCGAGCTCGGTTCGGCCGTCAAATTCGGCCGTGTCGCGGAGGGCGCGGTCGATATCTATCCGCGCCTGTCGCCCACCTCCGAATGGGATGTGGGGGCCGGACACGCGCTGGTGACGGCCGCCGGCGGCAAAATCACGGATTCGAACGGCGGCGCGCTGCGTTTTGGCGGCATGCGAAAGGACTTCATCGTTCCGGAGTTCATCGCCTGGGGCGATCCGAACGCGGTGCCCTGACTACTGCGCCAGGCCCTGCTCTAGCGCGGGCCAACGGGCGGTGGCTTCCTTCAGGAACTGGGCCGGATTGGCGGTGAATGCATCGCGGTTTTCCTCGCGGCCGAACAGATAGAGCCGCTGGTCGGCGATGGCCCAGAAGCGCGGGCTGCCGGCAAAGGTCACGCCCCGTCCCAGATCGACCGGATCGTAGCCACCGAACTGGGGCCCGTAGATTTCCGGATGCGCGACAAAGGAAGCACGGTTGCCCTCGTTGCGGAAGCGCCAGACGGCGCCGGCTTCGCGGGCCTCGAAATCCGGGAGCCCCCGCGCCGGCCGCGATTCGGTGAAATAGGCGACGGGGTCAAAACCCTCGATGGCGAGGCCGGAATAGCGGTTTACGACCACGCGCTCGGTGGTTGCCGCCAGCGCGGCGAAATCAAGGCTGAGGACGACAAAAAAGCTTGCAATTAAGCCAAAAGCGGCCATTCCGGGGCGCCAGCCATATCTTTCCTGCCGTTGTGCCGTCATAGTTGATGCCGATAACATTGCGAGTCGAAGGGGTCACTGGACGCAACCTAGAGCCAGCTTGTTGGCGTCAGGTTAAGGCGGCGGCCAGAATTGTCGATGCCAGGGGTTCTTTCATGACGTTTGCTTCACGCCTTACCGCGGTGACTGTCACTGCGCTGATGTGCTGGACCGTGCAGGCTTCCGCGCAGCAGCCGCAGTATCAACAGCCGCAGTATCAGCAACCGCAGGCGGCCCCCTATCAACAGCCGCAGCAGGCGCCCTATCAGCAGCCCGCGCCGGCCCCCTATCCGCCGCCGCAACGCCAGTCGGGGCCGGAGACGTTCGGACCGGACGAACTGGTCTCCGCGGGACACAAATTCTTCGGCAACGTCTCGCGCGGCCTTGCGTCCATCATCGAGCGCGCGGTCAGCCAATGGGGCCTGCCCAACGGTTACGTGCTCGGCGAAGAAGGCAGCGGCGCGTTCGTCGCCGGCCTGCGCTACGGCGAAGGCACGCTCTACACCAAGAACGCCGGCGACCTGCGCGTCTACTGGCAGGGACCGTCCGTCGGCTTCGATTGGGGCGGCGACGGCGCCCGCACCATGACGCTGGTCTATAACCTGCCCGCCACGGCTGCGATCTATCAGCGCTTCGTCGGCATCGACGGCTCGGCCTATATCGTCGGCGGCTTCGGCATGACCGCGCTCACCGCCAACAACATCGTGCTGGTGCCGATCCGCTCCGGCATCGGGTTACGACTCGGCGCCAACGTCGGCTATCTGAAATTCACCCCGCGCGCGACCTGGAACCCGTTCTGAGGGCTGCCGGCGCGCGACGAACGCGGAATGCGTTGCGCGGAGACCATGCTGGAAAAAAAAGCGCGCATATCACCGCCGGCGTTCAGGTTAACGCCGCCAGCGGGCTGGCGTTGTCCCGGTCGGCCATGGCATTGTGATCGACAATTCCCGCTTCGCATGGAGTAACCGTCGATGATCGAACCGATCATGTATCTGGCGATCGGTTTTCTGGTCTCGATGCTGTTCGGCCTGATGATCGTGCCGCTGGTGCACAACCGTGCGGTCCGGCTCACGACCCGGCGGCTCGAAGCGGCGACACCGCTGTCGATGGCGGAAATCCAGGCCGATAAAGACCAGCTCCGCGCGGAATTCGCGATGTCGGCGCGGCGCCTCGAAATGAGCGTTGAGCAGCTCAAGAACAAGACCACCAGCCAGCTCGCCGAACTCGGCAAGAAGACCGACGCCATCAACCGCATGAAGATCGAGCTCGGCGAGAAGAACGCCACGATCTTCGCGCTGGAAGCGCGCGAGAAGGCAACCAAGGAGCAGTTGCGCGCCACCGAAGAGGAATTCGCCGCCAAGACCGAGCTGCTGCGCGGCGCCGAGGCGGCGCTGAACGACAAGCAGGCGGAACTCGGCAAGATCAATCACGAACTGTCCGACCGTTCGATGATGGCCGACAGCCGCCAGGTCGAACTGATCGCGGTCCGCACCCAGATCGAACAGCTCAAGGGCCGCGTCGGCGATGCCGAGAAGGAATTTTCGGCGACGCAATCCCGGCTCGCGCAGGAGCGCGCCGATTCCGAGAACGCGACGCGCGAGCTGGCGGAAGCGCGCAGCCGCGTCCAGGATCTCAGCCAGCGCGTCACCGATCTCGACCGGCAGTTGATCGTGCAGGTCAAGGAAGCGCAGATGCTGGGCACCCGCGTCACCGATCTCGAAACGCGGCTGTCCAAGCAGGGCAAGCTTTTGGCCGAACGCGAATTCGAGAACAACCAGCTCAAGCAGACCAACGCGTCCGCCGAGCGCATCATGGCCACCTTGCGCAGCGAGGTCGCGGCGCTGTCGGGCGGCGGCAATTCGGCGGCGATGGAGAAGTTGCGCGGCGAGAAGGCCGCGGTCGAGGAGCAACTGCGTGCCGCCCGCGACGAGCGCGCCAAGCTGCAGCGCGAGATGAACGCGGTCCAGCAGCAGGCCGAAAGCTCCTGGCAGACCGAGCGGATGGAAAACGCGCTGCTGCGCGAGCGCATCAACGACATCGCGGCCGAAGTCGCCAAGCTCGCGATCCAGCTCGAAGGGCCGAATTCGACCATCGAGGCCATGCTGGCCGCGGAACCAGCCGCGCCAAAGGCGCCCGCAAAACCCGCCAACGACGTCACCGGCACCCCGCCGGCCGGCGCCGTGGACGGCGGAGGCACGCTGGCCGAACGCATCCGCGCCCTGCAATCCCACGCCTCCCGCGCCCGCCAGCAGGGGGCGTGATCGGGCCCTATTGGCCCCGATTGATCGCTTGACACTAAGGCCCCGCACTTCGTAAATCGCGGGCTCTGACGAGGCTCGTCCTTCCGTCATTCCCGGACGCATAGCTCAGCGGGAGAGCGTTCCCTTCACACGGGAGAGGTCCAAGGTTCGATCCCTTGTGCGTCCACCATCTCCTTCACCGGAAGCAGGAACAGACCAGGCGCGGCCCGGCTTCCGTGACCGAAATATCGAAAACAACCCCATGCAAAGTAGCCGCCGGCCGCCGCCATGGGGTCCTGCGCATTTTTTCGAATCCGTTTGTTGTGTCGGGCTTCACCCGACGCAAGCAGCTCCTTGTTGTCCTCCGGAAGAGATAGCTCATTGAGGCCGCCACTGCTCGCGAAATTGCCGCGGCGTGACGCCGGAAATCCTGCGGAAGGCGCGGGTAAAGTGTGCGGGATCCGCGTAGCCCGAGGCGAACGCGACTTCGATGATCTTGAAGTCCTTCTCTCTCAACAGCCTGCTGGCGTTCTCAAACCGGACGGTATCGAGCAGGTCTGAATATGTAAGGCCGGCGAGAGAGAGCTTGCGTTGAAAGCTTCGCGTGCTCAGGCCCGCCATTTCCGCGATTTCGGCGAGAACCGGAGCTCGCTCGTCCAGGTACGACGGCAACATCAACTTGAGCGTTTCGATGATATCGAAGTCGGATTGGGCGACCTCGTCGTCCTCCAGACGAGGAATATCCTCGGTCGCGCGGCTGGGAAGGGCGAGCAACGATATTGGTACGTCGATCCATGATGCCTCCTGGCCCGACAGGAATCGTGAACGTGGCCAGAATGACTGACAGGCAGGGCTCGGCGTGTAGCGAGCTTCAAACGCGATAGTTGCCGGAGCCCAGTCGGGGCCGGCGAATTGCCGGACGATGTATATCGGGAAGATGTTCTGAAGCCACTGTGAATGCTCGAGATGCAGCAACCCTTTGCTTCCATCGAGCCTGCTGCAAATCCTCACGTGATCGTCGTGTCGCTCGAGCCAGTTGCTCAAATTCGAATCTTCGAGCGATGCCCATTTGCAGGTCTGCTGCAGTGCGACGAGCAGTGTCGGGGAAAGGCCGATCAGGTTGCGGGTCTTTTCGCTCAGGTGACCAAAATGCAGCTGTCGGGAAGCGTGGAATCCGAAATCCTCGATACCTTGCGATCTGTAGGCAAATTCCGCGAACTCGATCGCGGAGAAGATCGGGACATAATGGTTTGCCTTTCCTTCCAGCGACGTCGGAAGGCGAAACTTTGCCAGCAGCGACGCCGTTGGTGATCCAAGGCCATTCAAGATGTCGACGAAGGGACTAAGGTGTTGGCAACGCGTTAGATGAATCTTCGCCATTGGGCTGCCGCCTCGAGGCCGAATTTGAAAATTGATTGACGCAACTTGCTGTCCGGCTGTGGTTCAAGCCGCCGCTATCGTTTGAGCCTAACTTCTCCCGCCCAGCCGTGCAAACGAGACAGACCGCAGCAACCAAAGGCAGTTGCCGGCTATTTTCGTTCAGGGGAGCAGGTAGCGGTATCCGGAGAAACCCGAATGTGCAGGGAGCCTGATCTCTTGCATCGTTTTGCCCTGCGCAATCCTGGCGGATGGAGGGATGGCGGCCTTGCCGCTCGCATTTGGCGAAACGATTGGCGGCTGATGGCAAGATCGGCCGACGGGATGCGCCTAGCCTCGAAGATCAGTTTTTTACTGAGGGAGCAGGGCTTCACGCTCGCACCGACCGATGAGAGCCGTCCGTTTGCCTTCATTTCAGGCGGTCCGCGCGGCCATTGTCGCATCGCTGCGGCACGGTGACGCAACCCTCGATGGCACGGCCCGTGCGCTCAAAATCAGCGGGCGTACGCTGCAGCGTCATCTCGGGCGCCTGGGCACGAGTCACAGCGAAATGCTTGCAGAGCTGCGCCTGAAAATTGCGTGCCGGCTGCTCGTCGATTCGAGCAAGCCCTTGTCGGATATCGCCAAATTCCTCGGCTACAGCAACGCAAGCAGCTTCAGCCGTTCGTTCGCGCGCCTGATGAAAATTCAACCCGTTGTTTACCGGCGGCAACACCGTGCCGGCAAGCGCGATCCCGCACGTCCCCGCGAACAGCCTCACGCGATTGGCCGCTGAGCCATTCCCGACGATTGGCGCGAAATGGCAAGACGCGCGATTTGAATTGGCGCAAAATGCTTACCGAGATTGCCGGGCTCCGGAAGGAGCCGCGTGTTGCAAGGCGAGATCATGCCGGGGCGATTTGCGCTGCGAGCCGGCCAAATACCCCTCTTTCAAGGGAGAGAACAACCATGACGTTTCGAGTTGCTTTGATTGCGTTCTGCGCTGGCGGGTTGCTGGTCTGGCCCCAAAATCTTTCTGCTCAATCGGCCCCCGATTCCAAACCTCATGTGCCGCTCGAGAAGTCGATCGGTCAGGCAAAGCCTGAAGTCGTTCCCTCCCTCTTCGTCCTCAATTCGCGCGGTGCAAGCCTGAAGGACGCCAAGCTGGTGCTGACCGGGATCTCGCCCAATGCGATCGTGTTCGCCGATCGGCCTGTCCGTGCCGCCGGCCACGATCTCACCGCGCGGATCGTCGAGGACTGGGGCAATGGCAGCGACAATTTTGCGAAAGATCCGCCAAACGCGACGGTATCCGGGTTCAAGAAAGACGGATCGTCGGTGGTTGACGCCGTCGTCGTACTGAAATCGCCAAAGCTTGAAGGCGACCGGTTGACCTTCGACGTCGATGTACTCGAGGGCGATCTGGCGGGAGCCGATGGACCGGCATCGGTCTTCATCGACATCATCGGCCGGCCGTTCACGCCGCTGTCCTTTGCCGGCGTTGCTCGACGAACGGCTTGGCGCGGTGCTTTCTATCGTGGCGCGGCCTTTGCGGGAGCAGCCGCCGTCGCCGGAGCCGCGGCCTATCCTTACTATGCGCCCCGCTGCGGATACTATCCCTATCCGCCTTGCTATTGAGCCGCGCAGTTGAGCGGCACCGCCGCCGCAGCGCGACGCAATCTGTCCCGACAGCGAGCCATCGCGAAATCCGATGCCTCGTCCGTCCCGGAATGAAATCCAAAATCATTACGCCACACCCTTAATCTATTTTCTAAGGAGACAGCGATGAACTTCACACGTCGATCCCTTGCTTTTGGTGGAATGGGACTGCTGGCAGGAGCGGCCGCAGCACGATCGGCCCTAGCTCAAGATTCCTTCCTCGGGGTCGGTCAGGGCCTGGAGGATTTCTGGCTCGCAAGCGACGCCTATGTCTTCGGCTATCCGCTGGTGACGATGGAGATGACCCGCCGGATCATCACCAACGTCGCCGAACCTGTTGGGACGCGCGGTCCAATGGGCCACATCATCAAGCTGCGGCAATATCCCGACGCCTCGTTCAGGGACGTCACCGCGCCGAACGCGGACACGCTTTACACGACCTCTTTCTTCGATGTCGGCAAGGAGCCATGGGTCCTCAGCATTCCCGACATGAAGGGACGCTATTTCCTGATGCCGATGCTGGACGGCTGGACGACGGTGTTCCAGGTGCCCGGCAAGCGCACCACCGGCACCGGCGCACAGACCTACGCGATCACCGGCCCGGGGTGGAGCGGTACGCTGCCGGATGGCGTCAAGCAGTACAAGTCGCAGACCAATATCGTGTGGCTGCTCGGCCGCATCTATTGCACCGGCACGCCGGAAGACTATGCAGCCGTGCACAAGCTGCAGGACGAGTGCAAGCTCGTGCCGTTGAGTGCCTACGGCAAGCCGTACACACCACCAGCGGGAAAGGTCGATCCGTCGATCGACATGAAGACCGCCGTCCGCGAGCAGGTCAATCGCATGGACGCGGTGTCGTATTTCAAGCTGCTGTGCGAACTCATGAAGGCCAATCCGCCTTACGCCGCGGACGCTCCCCAGCTCGCCAGATTTGCCCGCATCGGCATCGTTCCCGGGCAGGATTTTGACGAGAGCAAGCTGAAGGCGGATTTTCTGAAGCGCGTGCCGGAGATTTCGTTCGACCGGATCATGCTTCAGTTCAAGATCAACAAGGCGATCACCGACGAAAACGGTTTTGCCTTCACCACCAGGACCGGCATCTATGGCACCGACTATCCGATGCGAGCGCTGATAACCGCGATCGGGCTCGGCGCCAACCGTCCGCAGGATGCGGTGTATCCGACCTCGCAAAAGGATGCGCACGGCGACAAGTACAACGGCGCGCACAAGTATGTCATGCGGTTTCCCAAGGGGCAGTTGCCCCCGGTCGAGGGATTCTGGTCACTCACGATGTACGACAGCAGCTACTTCTTCGTGAACAATCCGCTCAACCGCTACTCGATCAGCGCGCGGCAGGACCTGAAGGAAAATCCGGACGGTTCAACCGATCTCTACATCCAGAAGGACTCGCCCGGCAAAGACAAGGAGGCGAACTGGCTTCCGGCGCCGGCGGGAGATTTCATCCTCATGCTGCGCATGTATTGGCCTCAGGAAACGGACCCGTCGATCATCAACGGCACATGGAAAATTCCTGCCGCCGTGAAGGTCGCGACCTGAAATCTCTGCTCATGCCGGCCCGGCAGGCCGGCATGAGCTCGAGTTTTGAGATTCCCGCACGGCCGCGAAATGGCCGATGCCGGCACGCGCTGATCCGCGCCGACGACGGCGGGAGCTTCGTAGTCAATGGGAGGCCGCAATGAACAGCGCGACCATTGCAATGAACAGCCAGGCCATCGTCACTCCGACGGCACTAAGCTGGAAGTTCATTCGCTGGGGCCTCGGGCTCTTCATCACGGGATTTCTGACGGGCTTCATTCCCATTGCGCATTATATGGTCGGGGCTATCGCCGGAGATGTCGGGCCGGACTTCCTGAGAAACATCACGCTTTGGTGGGGGTGTCCGGCGGTGCTGGCGGAACTGGTCCTCAAGGCAGGTGGTCTTGGCATGGTCGCCATCGGCTTCTGCTATCAGGCAATCCAGCGGCAGGGCGCGCCGCTGGATATCTCAGGTCACGAACGGATTGCCCCCACACTCTGCAGCTTCGGCTTGATCGCCACGCTTGTCTCGGCGGCCGCAGGCTACGTGATCTGCAATTATTTCTGGCCGAATTTTTATTACCATGCGATCCCAGCCGGGAAGAACCTTTGGCTCGCGGCGCAGGGGGTCAGCATTGCCATCTACGTGGTTGGCGTTTGCTACTCGTTTGCCGGAATCCGCAGGGCGTCGGCACACCTTCGATGAGACAGCTATCGGGAGGCTTGCCAACGGACAGCAGGTCGCAAACAGGCCGACCGCGTCTTCCCTGCTTTTCCTGGCAAACAGGACGCTGGTCCGTCCTAGGATGGTTCAGCGGGATCGCAATCGGTGCATTGTGGATATACTCCGGCATGCCGATGATTTGCCACTGATCGACGGTGCTTCGCACGACTTCTGCAAATGGTCCATCGCGTCATTTCGCTGCGACGCGGAACTCATCGCTAACCGGACATAGCTGACTCTCGCGAGCCGTCAGCTCGGTCGACTAGACTAAATCGCAAACACCCAGACCGCGAGGATCGTGCCCAGCGTCGCCAGGCCGCTGATGGTCCATCCGGTTGCGTAGCCGATTTCGTCGTCGCCAGTGCCGCTCATCATGTCGGCATCCGTGATTGCTGAGCGCCACTGCATGGCACCCTCCTAGAAAGCCCTGTCTGCAACCATAACGCCGGCGGAGGTCGCCGGTTCCATATCAAGGGCAGGGCTTTACCCCTGGCGGGCCTGTGGCCGCCAGAGATTGAATCAGAATCGAAGCTCTGGATTCTTGTTTTGACGCGTTTTCTTCACGCGAACCGGTATCCACTTCGCTTGAAAACGCTATCGGGCCGATACATCAGGCGCAGGCCAGCAGCCGGCGATTGACCTGGGCCGGCAGGACCTGCGGAGCCAGTTCCACCTCCTCGTCGCGCACGATGATGGTGACGTCCCAGCCTTCGCTGGCCCAGACCCGCGCCTTGGCGATCGCCATCAGCGAACTGCTGCGGTCCATTCGGACGGTCTCGTTACCGCGTTCCGCCACGATCCTGTACGCCATGCCACATCCCCTACGCACCGAGAACTTATCGGGGAACATGTTCCGCTACCGCTTTGACCGTAGTTTGCCGATAGTTTGTCCAATCGGAGGCACTGCGACCGGGCCCAAGCGATCCTGCTGACGGGTTCGGCGGGTTTCCGAGGCTATTTGCCTCCTTCCGCACCTGCATCGCCGGCTTGGTCACGCCTCGAGGCCAGACATATCAGGACGCCCCCAGACGCAATCTGCCGGCCGTGGCAGGCGTTCACGGGCTTGTACCGCTCGTTGCACTCAGGCCCGCCTCCTTCAGCCGCGCCGCGAACCAGTTGGACAGGGCCGCATCCAGGCCGCCGCTGGTATAGATTTCCGACATCGTCACATGCTTCCTGCCCAGCGTCAGCAGCACGCCGGCCCAGTAGGCGAACCACAGATGCGGATCGGTCAGCGCCCGCAGCTTGTGCTGGTCATGCGCCAGCGGCTGATGGTTGGCGGCCTTGCGGACCTCGACCGCCAGCAGATTGTTCGGAATGGCGCGCCGGTGGACGACGATATCGGGATAGATCGATTTTGCCAGATGATCGTCGGTGGAGACGATCGACCCGTGCGGCAGCCGCAGCGTGCGTTCGCCGAGCCGGTCGTACTCGCAATCGATCTCCCAGCCCGGGAACTGCTTTTCCAACTGCACCGCCAGCCGGTGCGTGAGCGCGCGCTCGCCCACGTCCTTGTCGAGCAGGAAGGTTTCGCGCGCATAAAACTCCTGGATAGCGCTGACGACCTTGTCCAACTCGGCTTGCATGACAGCACGCCCTCTCCACGAAGGCGAGCGCTGACGTTCGCCTCTTACATCTGCACTTCGATCAGCCGCGGCCCCGGTTCGGCGATGGCTTCCGCCAAGGCCTTGTTGAAGTCGTCGGCAGTGGCGACCGAACGGCCCGGCACGCCCATGCCCTTGGCGAGCGCGACGAAGTCGAGGTCGGGACGGTCGAGCTTGAGCATGTCCTGCGCCCGCTTGCCCGGCTCGCCGGCGCCGACGCCGTCGAATTCACCGCGAAGGATCTGATAGATCTTATTTGCGAACACGATCGTGACGACGTTGAGGCCTTCGCGCGCCTGCGTCCACAGCGATTGAATCGTGTACATCGCGCTGCCGTCGCCGACCATGCAGATCACCTTGCGGTCGGGGCACGCAACCGCAGCGCCGGTCGCAACCGGCGTCGAGAATCCGATCGAGCCGCCCATGTTCTGCAGCCAGTCGTGCGGGGCAGCCGCCGCCGTCGGCGGAAAGAAGCCGCGGCCGGTGGTGATGGATTCGTCGACCACGATCGCATTCTCGGGGATCGCCATCGCAATCGCCTGCGCGATCGAGGCGTGCGTCAGCGCGCCGGTCGGCTTGGCGATTTCGACCATCTTCTGCGGCTGCCGGTCGGCCGGCGTGGCGTGCAACGCACCGGCCAGCGCCTCCAGCGCGGCGACGGAATTTTCCGCGCCCGAGGTCATGCGATGCACCTCGCAGCCCTGCGGCTTGAGCATGCTCGGCTTGTTCGGATAGGCGAAGAACGCCACGGGGTCGTTGGCCTCGACCAGCACGATGTTCTTGAAGTCCTTCAGGATCGGCAGCGCCTGCTCGATCACGTAGGGAATGCGGTCGATCGAGTAGCGGCCCCTGCCGCGCGCCATCCGCGGATTGTAGGTCTGGCCCATCACCTTGCAGCCGGTCTTGCCCGCGATCTGGGCAGCCAGCGCCAGCCCGTGCTCCGTGAGCGCGCTGCCGGTCATCAGCAGCAACGTCGAGGCGCCGCCATTGCGCAGCACCTTGGCGGCATTGTCCACGGCCTGCGACGAATAACTGGCGCGCTGGCTATCCGCCGGCACCTGCGCAATGCCGTCCGCCTCGTTCCAGGCGGTGTCCGCCGGCAGGATCAGGGTTGCGATCTGCGGCGGTGCGCTCTTGGCGGCGGCAATCGCGGCGGCGCCGTCGGCGGCGACCGACTTCGCATCCGGCGAGGTCCGCACCCAGGCCGACATCGGCCGCGCCAGCCCCTCGATGTCCGACGTCAGCGGGGCGTTGTAGCCGATATGGTAGGTCGCATGCTGGCCGACGATATTGACGATGCCGGAGTTGGCCTTCTTGGCGTTGTGCAAATTGGCAAGGCCGTTGGCGAGGCCGGGGCCGAGGTGCAGCAGGGTGGAGGCCGGCGTGCCCTTCATGCGGTAATAGCCGTCGGCGGCCCCGGTCACGATGCCCTCGAACAGGCCGAGCACGCAGCGCATCCCCTCGACCCGGTCGAGTGCGGCGACGAAATGCATCTCCGAGGTGCCGGGGTTGGTGAAGCAGACGTCCACGCCGCCTGCGACCAATGTCCGCACCAGACTTTCCGCGCCGTTCATGCTCTCGCTCTCCTTGACGATCATTCTGCAAGCTGCTGACGATCAACCATTCTTCGTACGTTTCGTCAAAGGATTACCGGCACAATGCAGCCATCGCCTGGGGCATGTTGCCTTTTTGAACCGAAGCGCCTGAAAATGGCGCCGGTCACGGGCTCGTTGCTTGCGAACTGACGGCAATTGTGGCCTGTCTGGTTGCATATTGTGGTTATTCGCGAGGAAGAAAATGATACGGGCTTTTGCTTTGCTGTTTGCGGCGGTGACGGTGCTGGCGGGGGCTGGCCACGCGCAGGCGCAAGGCTTCGACTTGCGCGACATCCTGGGCGGCGGTCCCAATTTCCGCGATGGCGGCCTCGGCGGCGGGGTGAGCCCGGTCCCGCGCCAGACCGTCAACTTTGCCGGCGGCTACGCACCCGGCACGATCTACATCAGCACCGCCGAGCGCCGGCTCTATCTGGTGCTCGGCAACGGCCAGGCTATACGCTACGGCATCGGCGTCGGCCGCGACGGCTTCCGCTGGAGCGGAACCCATCGCATCACCGCAAAGAAGGAATGGCCGAGCTGGACGCCGCCCGCGCAGATGCTGCGGCGTCGGCCGGACCTGCCGCGCCACATGGTCGGCGGCGTCGACAATCCGCTCGGCGCGCGCGCGATGTATCTCGGCTCGACGCTGTATCGCATTCACGGCTCCAACGAACCCGAGACGATCGGCCAGGCGGTGTCGTCCGGCTGCTTCCGGATGACCAATGAAGACGTCACCGACCTCTACAGCCGCGTGCGCGTCGGCACCACGGTGATCGTCAGGAACTAGGCGCACGCTGCGGAACCGGTATACGGCCGCCCGCCAGCGTAGACGGGCCATGCGCGATCAAGCATTGCGTGCATGGCCCGATTGCTGCAGCGTCTTTGAAATGTGCCCGTTCCGCCGATTCTTCCGCCCGCTCATCCTGATGGCAGTCCTGAGCAGCCTTGCGCTCGGCGAAATCTCGGCGGCAGCAGCGGATATCCCTGCGATCGCACACCGCCAGCGCACCGAGAAGAAGGCCTTCACCGACAGCGAGATCGTCGATGGCTTTCTGAAGATCGCCTTCGGCGCCGAATATCATCTTGCCGGACGCGTCGACCGCATCCGCAAATACGAGGTGCCGGTGCGCGTGTTCGCCGACGGCACCCGCGCCGACCGCAAGGCGCAGATCGCAAAAATCGTGACCGACATTGCCGCGCGGGTCAGACATCTCGACATCGCGATGACCGGCGACAATGACGACGCCAACGTGCTGGTCAAGCTGGTGCGCGACCGCGACCTTTTTCGCACCATCACGACATTCTACGGCAGCGAACGCGCCAAGGAGATTCGCTCCTCGCTAGACCCGCAATGCCTGAGCGGCTTCCGCAAGAACGAGCAATTCGAAATCGAGCATTCCGACGTGATCCTGACCGTCGACAACGGCGATTTCGTCTTCTTCGATTGCGCCTACGAGGAATTGCTGCAGTCGCTGGGCCCGATCAACGATACTTCCAGCGTGCCGTGGACGATGTTCAACGACAACGTCTCGTTGGGCTATTTCGGCGTCTACGACCAGTATCTCCTGAACCTGCTCTACGATCCCCGGATCAAGGCCGGCATGACCGTACAGGAAGTCCGACTGGTGTTGCCGGATGTGCTGGCCGACGTCCGCGCCTGGGTACGGAAGGTCAACAACCTGCCGGAGTGACGCCTCCGACGGGCCGCGCCGCGGTCGCACCGCTCAACTCGGTTCCGCCTGGATGACAACGCAAAGTTTTATCGGCAAAAGCTTGTGACTTCGGGGCGAGAATCCTGTCTAATGGGCACGAGTTCCCTTATAAGCTTCTGACATGAGCGACCTGCCGCGCACGCAAGCCCTTCGCTGTTTCATCACCGTGGCCCGGGAGGGCACGGTTTCCCGTGCGGCTGCCTCGCTGCATCTGACCCAGCCGGCGGTCAGCCTGCAGCTGAAGGGGCTCGAGGAAAGCACCGGGCTGCAGCTCTTCAACCGGACGCCCGGCGGCTTCACCCTGACGGAAGCCGGAGCCGCCCTGCTGCCGCTGGCGCACAAGGCGGTCTCGGCGACGTCGGATTTCAAGTCGATGGCGGACTCCCTGCGCGAGTCGGTGCGCGCAACGCTGCGTGTCGGCACCATCCAGGATCCCGAATCGATCCGGCTGGGGCCGTTCGTGCGCGGGCTTGCCACTGCGCAGAAGAACACCGAGGTCTTCCTTCGCTATGGCATGAGCGACGAGGTGCTGGCGCAGATCGGCCGATCCGAACTGGACGTCGGATATTACGTCGATGCTGCGCCCGCCGGCCCCCCGGCGTTCACGGCGCCGTCCGAGCGCACCATCGAGGACGGAAAATTCCAGCTGATGCCGCTGATCCGTTACGACTATCACGTGGTCGCCCCGGCCGAATGGCGCGACAAGGTGATGGGAAAGGACTGGGCTGACCTCGCCGGCCTGCCCTGGCTGGCGACGCCACATCACTCGGCGCACCGGCGGCTGCTTGACGACGTTTTCCGGCCGATGGGGACGCTGCCGAAGCGGGTCGCCTTCACCGATCAGGAAGACGCCATGATCGACTTCGTCGAATCCGGCATCTGCCTCTGCCTCGCCCGCAACTGCATGCTCGAACGTGCCGCGAGCAAGGGAAAATTCG